>Ga0123352_10009458_pt1 | contig 15240 bp, 4 predicted proteins | sample TergutLab28metaG_FD_89700 | JGI IMG/M metagenome (GOLD analysis project Ga0123352, IMG submission 89700) | Labiotermes labralis P1 segment gut microbial communities from Petit-Saut dam, French Guiana - Lab288 P1 | ecosystem: Host-associated > Arthropoda: Insects > Digestive system > Gut ... | reverse complement strand
TGGTCATTATCTCCGTAACCGTTCAACTTTGGACATAGGTGTTTTGGGTTATATCGGTATACTTTAACATAAGGAACACCCTCCCGAAGTCTGGCACATTCCTCCTGGGACACCCTGTATATGGGGTAAATAAATCTAGGAGATGTTTACAAAGAAGAAAGAATAGTTTATATGGAGGTCATGTCTCTCTGTCTGTCCACGTGGTATCAGCGCCTGTGCTTTAGACGGATTATTTCAATTCGGCACGGCAGTCTTCCACTAAACTTCGTAGCGTAAATCCCATATTCAGTATTATTGACCCATAATAAATTTTATCCCACGAATGACGGTGGAGATGTGCTTTATGGATATCGTAAGGCGGTAATCAAATTTTGGTTAAATTCGATGTGAAAGATCATTGCGTAACTTTAGTCGTCCATTTAGATTTATGACCATATTGACGGATTACAAAGCCTACTTTACATAAGGCCATAAACAGACTCTCCTCCTATCCCATAAACTGTACGTAATCGTAAATTCCACTTCATGTGTCCGTTTTACTTCTTTTGCGGGGTGCAAATAGTGAAGCGTCTCGAATAACCCCTATAAACAGGTTGTTCTGTGGCTAAATATACTGGGAAATAAGAGCCGTTAGGAATTTTATGCATCGCGATATGCGTACGGATAATTTCCAATCTTGTTCTTAAAAGTGAGGCGGGTTAATGAAAATATTCTGTGACCAAATTATAAACAACACTTCGAATTTGTAAAGTACGTTGCTACAGGACATGTGTACTTGAAATGCCGCTGACTGACGTAAGCTTCTTAATTGATTTTTATGCATATGCGGGCGCCTCGTGAAATGCTTTTTTGTTCTCATCGAGTTATGTGAATTGTGTTTAAGAAATATGTTTTGGTCACAACTGGACCTGAGCAAGATACGTGTAAGAAGACGTGATTAATTCAATTAATTAATTAAATGCCACAACGGATAGTAAAACGATTCCTGAACGGATCTTACTACGGATTTTCACCTGCCCGACATGTTGGTCGTCTATATCACAGGAGATTCTGCGCATAAGTTAATAGTACGGGTAGCTTTTTTTTTTATTTAGACCAACAAATACACGATATATTAACTGTAAAATCTAATTCGTCAAGTACTCCGACATGTTTCGATGTATTTGCGTCATTTTCAAGGAGTCTTTTCTTATATAGCTAAAGTTACAAAATCAATAAAATTAATAAATTTAACATTTTAATGTTATTAATTTATTGATGATGTAACTTTAGCTAAATAAGAAAAGATTCCCTGAAGATGAAATAAATACATCGAAACATGTCGGAGTATTTTACGAAATAGATTTTACTGTTAATATTTTGTGCATTTGTTAGTCTAGATAATAAATTATATACAGTGCACAGTACATACGTCAAGATAGTACAGACAGCATTTCAAAATCATTACAAGTTCTGATGGCCTCTCAAACATTTACGATAAACATGTCACAGTTTATTTACCAAAAGCATCTTGATATTCTGCACAAATTAATGGCTTAGTAGATAAATGTGTACTTTAACATAGAAATTTGAGTAAGGTATAAACAGCCGGAGAGTAACCTCCGGCTGTTTAAACCTTGTAAAGGACTCTTGTCATTTTATTTAAATTAAGTAATTTAACTAGAACAAAAAGTCCTCTTTTATTTGGAAGCCCGTAACTGCAGAGATGTTGGCTGTGCAAGTAAAGACCTGAGACTGTGACACACATATATGTCTTAACAGTTTTCTAAACCTTCATTTCTTTATGAATATGAATGGCTAGGTTCACGTTCTGGCGGCTGTGATCTACAGGAAATTAAAACCCAGAACCATTAGTTACCAATTTTTTTAACATATGTATGCACAAAAATAAAATTTTCTTACAAACTCCTCATGTTTTGTCTTGTATAATGCATGTTATCCTGAGATATTTACATTTAAACAGTACCGATCATTTTGGATTTTGCCTTTGTTCCCCTCGTATGTATTTTTTGGCTGTCTCGATGTAACATCTCAGCATGTTCTTGAATACCTCCTGTATGTTGGCATTATTAAATATGGCACAAATATTTACTTAAATCTCTGCAATAGAATGTTTATTTAAAGTACCCATAATTTCTATACGATATAGAACTGCCTTGTTTTATGTAACAAAGCTCAGTGATTTCATGCCGTAACGAAACAATTATATGCAGGTCGTGTTATTATAAAAGGACGTGTTCTCAGTTTCACTATACGTTGTCTAATATTAAATCAGAAATTAGCCATAGGTAGAAAATAAATTTGGATTTTAGTTTAGTATTATACGGATTTGGGCTGTTACTAAGTAACTTAGTCCATAAAATGCCTCTCATAATCAGTATTTCCAAAACAGTATCATAATTTTGTGCATTAACTTCATGTGAGATTTCGAAAGTTTGATGTGCACCGAAGTCACGTATCGTAACTTGGCTGGTGATTTCGAAAGTTTGATGTGCACCGAAGTCACGTATCGTAACTTGACTGGTGATTTCGAAAGTTTGATGTGCACCGAAGTCACGTATCGTAACTTGGCTGGTGATTTCGAAAGTTTGATGTGCACCGAAGTCACGTATCGTAACTTGGCTGGTGATTTCGAAAGTTTTTCGTTTCCCCGTGGCTCAGATATTTTTTACTTTTAATGCAAATATGTTTATGGTAGTTATGCACCAGTAGGTTCCATTACAAGCACAGGACATATCATCACGATCACCTGAGTGGTTCTACTGACGAATGTTTAGACTCTCCTTTTCTCCTGCCATGAATTTTTGAACGGCACAGTTACATGACCTAATCAGCTTGTAACAAAAGTAAACATGAACACAAACTGCTCTGTTGTCTTAACAAAAAAGAACTTCATTAGTTTTGATGGTTGTAAATCTGCTCCGTGTGATTATAAACTATTTACCAATATTTTTTTGAATATTTGTGTGACGGTACCTATATAGCGAATTTTAGCAGATCTAAATTAAAATTTTGTAAAGACCACATGAAGGCGCTGAGTGTTTTTTTTTCTTTCTAGTCATATTCTAGGTAAATAATGTTGTGAAAAGCTGTTCTCAGAATACTCTTTTGTAACACTCAGCCGGAGATTATTTCCCTGTCGTACACTTCTTTATGTTTTCCTTGTCTTGTTTCACCACTGGTAATTGTGTACTTATTGACTTGTTATTTTTGTGTCCCTCTTGTTCTTGTAACGTTTATTTTTTGTAGATAATTATATTTCTTTGTGATAGCTACATAATGATGTCTTTCAATGGTTTGTTACTTCCTACGTCAGTCAACACACGCCAGCGTTAAAATTGTTAAAGTATCTGGTCTAAACGAACCGAACCTAACCTAACCTGACATAACATAACCGAATCAGACCTGGCCTTGAAGAATATGAAGGGGCGTCTGATCGACTGGTAACAGGGGAATTAATTCGGCAACGACTCACGAAATGGGCTTTTGGAAAGCTGAAATTTGTAAGAATAATTTTTAGCAAAATTTGGGGAAACTTTTTCCCTCTATGAGAATGTTATTTTAATTTTAAAAGTATTTTCCTTACTATGACGGAATGTTTTGCGCTAAACACATGCATATTTCATCCAGTTTTATGGTTTGTTTAAAGTTTTCGGTGCAGTCCTTTTGAGGTTTCGTAAATACGATTGATAATTAAATCAAAGTAGATTTCATTTTAAATGTTGCGTCATTCACCTTCATTTGTTTAAGAATGATTACTGCAAGGATCTTCGAAGAATTTAAAATTTAAATGTTTAATTACAGATGTATGTTATTTATTAATTACAACCAAAAAGATGCAAATATTTTTTATTATTTAGCCTTTTATAAATAATCAAAAATAGTTGCATCTGTTGGCTGTAATTAATAAATCGTACTAACGATTCACGGACACAGGCATATCAAATATATGTAATTTTTCTACCTTACAGGCCTACAGGTTAAAAATAATGCAGTTTACAAGTAATGTTAGATTACACAATTGAAATCTCCTTAATTATAACCCAAATAGAATATTATCAAATAAGTTCCGAATAAGAGCTTGCCCATTATTTGTTTCCCGATCTTGAAGTCCTCACAGTTCTGAATGTCACTCCCTGTCAACATGTCAGGCCGAAGTACGTCTGCGAACTGTGGTGCCTGAGAACAAAGTGCGCCTCTTACCGATAGTGGCGCTAGAGTAGCACTACTGGATCCAATGGGATGCCTTCCGTCTTGGAGTACTCTATGATATCGTGTCCTGTGTTCTAATAGAAGAACTTTATATCCTGAAGGCAATTAATAGTCTTTGATCCTATACATAATGTCATCTTAAATATGGCGACAAGTTATACAGAGTGATCTAATATACATGGACACACTTCAAAAGTGAGTTCTTCACATCAAAACAAAGAAATAAGTTTGCATGAACGTCTATCCGGAAATTAGTGCTTTTTTTTATTTTAATTGAAAGATCATATTCAACAAAAATACCCTAACTATGTAATATTTTACTTCCTACTGACATAATACATTTACGTCACACGTTCCAAATTTAATAACTTTTAAGTTCATAATTTTTATCAAGTCACAGTTTAAACAAATGCTCGGAATATCCCCCATCTAAATCAGTTGTCGCATGGAAACGTCTCATCATGGACTGTCGCACCCCTTCGAAGTTTCGTCGAGAAATGTTGGCGGGACATGTATTGATACGAACTTTTTCCCTGTTTTGGTACGGCCAACTCGCTCCTGAAGTTCGCCCAAGAATTTTGCATGCTCTCTGTATAAAATACACTTTTCTGTTGATTGAATCTCGTAATTCAGATTTATATTACCATTTTTTTTTCAGGAACATCCGTTATAATCTAATTTTAAAGTAATTTTCAAAGTAGTGGTTGAATATATGACATGAAATTGCCTTAGTGTGTGCCGCACAGTTTATGTATGTAATAGAGTCGAAATGAGTTTCCGAAAAGGTTAGTGTTCAAAGTATTGTACGTACACCACTGTGACCCACTGTAACCCACTTAACTCCACTGTAACCCACTTAACTCTACCTTTTAATGTACTTGTCTAGGCATATTTTACTTTATGTTATTAGGTCCGTTGTAAAAATAACAATGATCTGCGTGTGTAGTAGAGAACAGAACCCAAATTAAGGAAGTGTTTTCCCATTTTGACATTAATGACGTGAAAGAACATGTGGCCAAAATCAAAAGTGATTTATTTCTACTTATTTTTTCTAGTAAACTTTCGTCAATGGCATCTTTGTCTTATAGTATGGAGCGGAACAGAGAGCTGCAGTTTCATTTTTTTTTTGTGTTATGAATTCCTTTGTGGTGAATAAAATTTCGTACGTGCAGATAATATTTCTGTCAATGAGCAGAGTTTAAGGCCTTTAAATAATTAATTACAGATACATTAGACATTTTTTGCAAGAACAGTGTTTCTGTTGTGTAAGATGCCTTTGATCTGCGCATGTTCTTTCCACCCTTTAGTGGCAGACATCGATAATGGCAACATACCTTTGGACAACAAAGAGCGCGCACAGAACTGTTGCCGTGTTTTGCAAGAGTCGAAGATTTAGTTTCACTTTCGGCCATGACAGCTCCACACCAGTATTTACCAGAACATTCGGCTGAACACTGAGCACGCAGACGTCAGTAGTTTGTATTGCTATGGACGAAGTTTTGCGGGGCATTGTGCTTGGATTGGTGCTGCGTACTACACAGTATTGTGCTTGGATTGGTGCTGCGTACTACACAGTATTGTGCTTGGATTGGTGCTGCGTACTACACAGTATTGGTGCTGCGTACTACACAGTATTGGTGCTGCGTACTACACAGTATTGGTGCTGCGTACTACACAGTATTGAATCGACAAATTGCACAGTCATTAATAAATAATCATTTATCACTTAAGTCCCTCCTACATGTTTCATCCTCTACAAGGTCATTCATTAGGGAGATGTATACAGAGGCTTACAGGTACAGCAAATTCTGTCAAAGATGCGCATATGTAGAGTTTAAATGCAGTATTGTTAATTAAGGTTATTAAAAAATGTTTAAAACATAAATTAATATTTTTTTGCAATTCTTAACGATATTTATTTTGATTGCAGATAAACGTCTTTGTCAGTTTTTGTCTCCTTCTTTCGAAGGGAATTTCCTAGAAATTTAATGAAAATTCAATGGTGTTAGCTTTATGCACACGATGGCTGAGTGTGGATTATCTTCAATTCTGGCATTGTGTATACCACATTTGATACTGACCTTGCTCAGTGTTTGAATTATTATTGGTAGCCTTAAGAAAATTCTTATTTCTCGTTCTTGCATTTGACATAAAATGAAGTCTATGAACTTGAGTCCGAGGTACTGTTCAGTAGCTAGTCTCACATGTATTCGAATATTCTGGAATATGGTAAGCTATCCTGTAATCCATCCATCTGTCTATCTACCTACCTATCTATCAATTTATTTATATACCTATCTACCTCTCTACCTGTCTATCTACCTATCTGTTTATCCATCCATCCATCCATCCATTCGTCTATTTATCTATCTCATCTACATATCTGTCTACCTGTAGTATTTACAGGTGCATAACAAGATAATCCTAAAATGAACCCTATAAATTTCCTTTCTCTTTCTGCTAGATTCTCTGTTTATAATCATCCAAACAACTTCCATCTTGGTACGCTTCACAAAAAGATGTGGAAAATACACGCACAGAAAACAACTTAGACTCTATTAAGACTCAGTGCAAATAAAGCCTGTTACCTGAGCATGTGTACTTCTCACATTGTCTGTAGAGCTGTACCGCTGTGTGCGACTGCTCATACACTCCATCCCTTCTTCTTCCTAGCCTCCCTTTATGCTTTTATGTACTGTACCTTGCATTTTGAGGGACGACCGTGCAGAAAAATTGAAACGGAAAGCGCGCGGAAATGTCAGGCCCAAAAATGAGCGGAAGGCGAAACTTGAAGATAACCCTGTGTGTCCTGAAATGTTCTTCGTAAAAAAATTGCCACCGAGTAAAGCTTTTTATGACATAGAACGTAAACAAAATGCGTGTCGAATATTTCATTTCCCAAAACTTAAATGTTACGAATTCCCAGGAAAGAGTTCTTAAGAACACAAAGGCTTACTTGCAGAGAAACAAATTCATTTAATAATAAAATATCAATTTGCGAATTTGAGTCCCCTCCCGCCTTTCAACCTTGCCTGTGCGTTTTAATTTAGAGTATCTCGGTTTGTTACTCCATTGATTGACTGACTGTTGAAGATGAAAAGGACAAAGATGATAACATAATAATGATAATGATTATAACATAATAGTTGACACTATAACTTTGAAAATATTTCCATGTAAGCTTGTCAGTTTAATATTATGTTTTGTTGACCGTGCATCCCTATATAATCTTCTAAATAAAGCCAGCTTGGTGCACAATTTTTCTTAGTATGTTTATTTCTTAGTATATTTATCAATCTCTGCATGTTTCGGGTGACTGTGTGCTCATCATCAGGAGAAACAATTGTATATATGCGACACTTGCTACTTGCTATTCTCTACGGATGGCTGTCTGGTATGCAGGAGCATATGCTCCTGCATACCAGACAGCCATCCGTAGAGAATAGCAAGTAGCAAGTGTCGCATATATACAATTGTTTCTCCTGATGATGAGCACACAGTCACCCGAAACATGCAGAGATTGATAAATATACTAAGAAATAAACATACTAAGAAAAATTGTGCACCAAGCTGGCTTTATTTAGAAGATTATATAGGGATGCACGGTCAACAAAACATAATATTAAACTGACAAGCTTACATGGAAATATTTTCAAAGTTATAGTGTCAACTATTATGTTATAATCATTATCATTATTATGTTATCATCTTTGTCCTTTTCATCTTCAACAGTCAGTCAATCAATGGAGTAACAAACCGAGATACTCTAAATTAAAACGCACAGGCAAGGTTGAAAGGCGGGAGGGGACTCAAATTCGCAAATTGATATTTTATTATTAAATGAATTTGTTTCTCTGCAAGTAAGCCTTTGTGTTCTTAAGAACTCTTTCCTGGGAATTCGTAACATTTAAGTTTTGGGAAATGAAATATTCGACACGCATTTTGTTTACGTTCTATGTCATAAAAAGCTTTACTCGGTGGCAATTTTTTTACGAAGAACATTTCAGGACACACAGGGTTATCTTCAAGTTTCGCCTTCCGCTCATTTTTGGGCCTGACATTTCCGCGCGCTTTCCGTTTCAATTTTTCTGCACGGTCGTCCCTCAAAATGCAAGGTACAGTACATAAAAGCATAAAGGGAGGCTAGGAAGAAGAAGGGATGGAGTGTATGAGCAGTCGCACACAGCGGTACAGCTCTACAGACAATGTGAGAAGTACACATGCTCAGGTAACAGGCTTTATTTGCACTGAGTCTTAATAGAGTCTAAGTTGTTTTCTGTGCGTGTATTTTCCACATCTTTTTGTGAAGCGTACCAAGATGGAAGTTGTTTGGATGATTATAAACAGAGAATCTAGCAGAAAGAGAAAGGAAATTTATAGGGTTCATTTTAGGATTATCTTGTTATGCACCTGTAAATACTACAGGTAGACAGATATGTAGATGAGATAGATAAATAGACGAATGGATGGATGGATGGATGGATAAACAGATAGGTAGATAGACAGGTAGAGAGGTAGATAGGTATATAAATAAATTGATAGATAGGTAGGTAGATAGACAGATGGATGGATTACAGGATAGCTTACCATATTCCAGAATATTCGAATACATGTGAGACTAGCTACTGAACAGTACCTCGGACTCAAGTTCATAGACTTCATTTTATGTCAAATGCAAGAACGAGAAATAAGAATTTTCTTAAGGCTACCAATAATAATTCAAACACTGAGCAAGGTCAGTATCAAATGTGGTATACACAATGCCAGAATTGAAGATAATCCACACTCAGCCATCGTGTGCATAAAGCTAACACCATTGAATTTTCATTAAATTTCTAGGAAATTCCCTTCGAAAGAAGGAGACAAAAACTGACAAAGACGTTTATCTGCAATCAAAATAAATATCGTTAAGAATTGCAAAAAAATATTAATTTATGTTTTAAACATTTTTTAATAACCTTAATTAACAATACTGCATTTAAACTCTACATATGCGCATCTTTGACAGAATTTGCTGTACCTGTAAGCCTCTGTATACATCTCCCTAATGAATGACCTTGTAGAGGATGAAACATGTAGGAGGGACTTAAGTGATAAATGATTATTTATTAATGACTGTGCAATTTGTCGATTCAATACTGTGTAGTACGCAGCACCAATACTGTGTAGTACGCAGCACCAATACTGTGTAGTACGCAGCACCAATACTGTGTAGTACGCAGCACCAATCCAAGCACAATACTGTGTAGTACGCAGCACCAATCCAAGCACAATACTGTGTAGTACGCAGCACCAATCCAAGCACAATGCCCCGCAAAACTTCGTCCATAGCAATACAAACTACTGACGTCTGCGTGCTCAGTGTTCAGCCGAATGTTCTGGTAAATACTGGTGTGGAGCTGTCATGGCCGAAAGTGAAACTAAATCTTCGACTCTTGCAAAACACGGCAACAGTTCTGTGCGCGCTCTTTGTTGTCCAAAGGTATGTTGCCATTATCGATGTCTGCCACTAAAGGGTGGAAAGAACATGCGCAGATCAAAGGCATCTTACACAACAGAAACACTGTTCTTGCAAAAAATGTCTAATGTATCTGTAATTAATTATTTAAAGGCCTTAAACTCTGCTCATTGACAGAAATATTATCTGCACGTACGAAATTTTATTCACCACAAAGGAATTCATAACACAAAAAAAAAATGAAACTGCAGCTCTCTGTTCCGCTCCATACTATAAGACAAAGATGCCATTGACGAAAGTTTACTAGAAAAAATAAGTAGAAATAAATCACTTTTGATTTTGGCCACATGTTCTTTCACGTCATTAATGTCAAAATGGGAAAACACTTCCTTAATTTGGGTTCTGTTCTCTACTACACACGCAGATCATTGTTATTTTTACAACGGACCTAATAACATAAAGTAAAATATGCCTAGACAAGTACATTAAAAGGTAGAGTTAAGTGGGTTACAGTGGAGTTAAGTGGGTTACAGTGGGTCACAGTGGTGTACGTACAATACTTTGAACACTAACCTTTTCGGAAACTCATTTCGACTCTATTACATACATAAACTGTGCGGCACACACTAAGGCAATTTCATGTCATATATTCAACCACTACTTTGAAAATTACTTTAAAATTAGATTATAACGGATGTTCCTGAAAAAAAAATGGTAATATAAATCTGAATTACGAGATTCAATCAACAGAAAAGTGTATTTTATACAGAGAGCATGCAAAATTCTTGGGCGAACTTCAGGAGCGAGTTGGCCGTACCAAAACAGGGAAAAAGTTCGTATCAATACATGTCCCGCCAACATTTCTCGACGAAACTTCGAAGGGGTGCGACAGTCCATGATGAGACGTTTCCATGCGACAACTGATTTAGATGGGGGATATTCCGAGCATTTGTTTAAACTGTGACTTGATAAAAATTATGAACTTAAAAGTTATTAAATTTGGAACGTGTGACGTAAATGTATTATGTCAGTAGGAAGTAAAATATTACATAGTTAGGGTATTTTTGTTGAATATGATCTTTCAATTAAAATAAAAAAAAGCACTAATTTCCGGATAGACGTTCATGCAAACTTATTTCTTTGTTTTGATGTGAAGAACTCACTTTTGAAGTGTGTCCATGTATATTAGATCACTCTGTATAACTTGTCGCCATATTTAAGATGACATTATGTATAGGATCAAAGACTATTAATTGCCTTCAGGATATAAAGTTCTTCTATTAGAACACAGGACACGATATCATAGAGTACTCCAAGACGGAAGGCATCCCATTGGATCCAGTAGTGCTACTCTAGCGCCACTATCGGTAAGAGGCGCACTTTGTTCTCAGGCACCACAGTTCGCAGACGTACTTCGGCCTGACATGTTGACAGGGAGTGACATTCAGAACTGTGAGGACTTCAAGATCGGGAAACAAATAATGGGCAAGCTCTTATTCGGAACTTATTTGATAATATTCTATTTGGGTTATAATTAAGGAGATTTCAATTGTGTAATCTAACATTACTTGTAAACTGCATTATTTTTAACCTGTAGGCCTGTAAGGTAGAAAAATTACATATATTTGATATGCCTGTGTCCGTGAATCGTTAGTACGATTTATTAATTACAGCCAACAGATGCAACTATTTTTGATTATTTATAAAAGGCTAAATAATAAAAAATATTTGCATCTTTTTGGTTGTAATTAATAAATAACATACATCTGTAATTAAACATTTAAATTTTAAATTCTTCGAAGATCCTTGCAGTAATCATTCTTAAACAAATGAAGGTGAATGACGCAACATTTAAAATGAAATCTACTTTGATTTAATTATCAATCGTATTTACGAAACCTCAAAAGGACTGCACCGAAAACTTTAAACAAACCATAAAACTGGATGAAATATGCATGTGTTTAGCGCAAAACATTCCGTCATAGTAAGGAAAATACTTTTAAAATTAAAATAACATTCTCATAGAGGGAAAAAGTTTCCCCAAATTTTGCTAAAAATTATTCTTACAAATTTCAGCTTTCCAAAAGCCCATTTCGTGAGTCGTTGCCGAATTAATTCCCCTGTTACCAGTCGATCAGACGCCCCTTCATATTCTTCAAGGCCAGGTCTGATTCGGTTATGTTATGTCAGGTTAGGTTAGGTTCGGTTCGTTTAGACCAGATACTTTAACAATTTTAACGCTGGCGTGTGTTGACTGACGTAGGAAGTAACAAACCATTGAAAGACATCATTATGTAGCTATCACAAAGAAATATAATTATCTACAAAAAATAAACGTTACAAGAACAAGAGGGACACAAAAATAACAAGTCAATAAGTACACAATTACCAGTGGTGAAACAAGACAAGGAAAACATAAAGAAGTGTACGACAGGGAAATAATCTCCGGCTGAGTGTTACAAAAGAGTATTCTGAGAACAGCTTTTCACAACATTATTTACCTAGAATATGACTAGAAAGAAAAAAAAACACTCAGCGCCTTCATGTGGTCTTTACAAAATTTTAATTTAGATCTGCTAAAATTCGCTATATAGGTACCGTCACACAAATATTCAAAAAAATATTGGTAAATAGTTTATAATCACACGGAGCAGATTTACAACCATCAAAACTAATGAAGTTCTTTTTTGTTAAGACAACAGAGCAGTTTGTGTTCATGTTTACTTTTGTTACAAGCTGATTAGGTCATGTAACTGTGCCGTTCAAAAATTCATGGCAGGAGAAAAGGAGAGTCTAAACATTCGTCAGTAGAACCACTCAGGTGATCGTGATGATATGTCCTGTGCTTGTAATGGAACCTACTGGTGCATAACTACCATAAACATATTTGCATTAAAAGTAAAAAATATCTGAGCCACGGGGAAACGAAAAACTTTCGAAATCACCAGCCAAGTTACGATACGTGACTTCGGTGCACATCAAACTTTCGAAATCACCAGCCAAGTTACGATACGTGACTTCGGTGCACATCAAACTTTCGAAATCACCAGTCAAGTTACGATACGTGACTTCGGTGCACATCAAACTTTCGAAATCACCAGCCAAGTTACGATACGTGACTTCGGTGCACATCAAACTTTCGAAATCTCACATGAAGTTAATGCACAAAATTATGATACTGTTTTGGAAATACTGATTATGAGAGGCATTTTATGGACTAAGTTACTTAGTAACAGCCCAAATCCGTATAATACTAAACTAAAATCCAAATTTATTTTCTACCTATGGCTAATTTCTGATTTAATATTAGACAACGTATAGTGAAACTGAGAACACGTCCTTTTATAATAACACGACCTGCATATAATTGTTTCGTTACGGCATGAAATCACTGAGCTTTGTTACATAAAACAAGGCAGTTCTATATCGTATAGAAATTATGGGTACTTTAAATAAACATTCTATTGCAGAGATTTAAGTAAATATTTGTGCCATATTTAATAATGCCAACATACAGGAGGTATTCAAGAACATGCTGAGATGTTACATCGAGACAGCCAAAAAATACATACGAGGGGAACAAAGGCAAAATCCAAAATGATCGGTACTGTTTAAATGTAAATATCTCAGGATAACATGCATTATACAAGACAAAACATGAGGAGTTTGTAAGAAAATTTTATTTTTGTGCATACATATGTTAAAAAAATTGGTAACTAATGGTTCTGGGTTTTAATTTCCTGTAGATCACAGCCGCCAGAACGTGAACCTAGCCATTCATATTCATAAAGAAATGAAGGTTTAGAAAACTGTTAAGACATATATGTGTGTCACAGTCTCAGGTCTTTACTTGCACAGCCAACATCTCTGCAGTTACGGGCTTCCAAATAAAAGAGGACTTTTTGTTCTAGTTAAATTACTTAATTTAAATAAAATGACAAGAGTCCTTTACAAGGTTTAAACAGCCGGAGGTTACTCTCCGGCTGTTTATACCTTACTCAAATTTCTATGTTAAAGTACACATTTATCTACTAAGCCATTAATTTGTGCAGAATATCAAGATGCTTTTGGTAAATAAACTGTGACATGTTTATCGTAAATGTTTGAGAGGCCATCAGAACTTGTAATGATTTTGAAATGCTGTCTGTACTATCTTGACGTATGTACTGTGCACTGTATATAATTTATTATCTAGACTAACAAATGCACAAAATATTAACAGTAAAATCTATTTCGTAAAATACTCCGACATGTTTCGATGTATTTATTTCATCTTCAGGGAATCTTTTCTTATTTAGCTAAAGTTACATCATCAATAAATTAATAACATTAAAATGTTAAATTTATTAATTTTATTGATTTTGTAACTTTAGCTATATAAGAAAAGACTCCTTGAAAATGACGCAAATACATCGAAACATGTCGGAGTACTTGACGAATTAGATTTTACAGTTAATATATCGTGTATTTGTTGGTCTAAATAAAAAAAAAAGCTACCCGTACTATTAACTTATGCGCAGAATCTCCTGTGATATAGACGACCAACATGTCGGGCAGGTGAAAATCCGTAGTAAGATCCGTTCAGGAATCGTTTTACTATCCGTTGTGGCATTTAATTAATTAATTGAATTAATCACGTCTTCTTACACGTATCTTGCTCAGGTCCAGTTGTGACCAAAACATATTTCTTAAACACAATTCACATAACTCGATGAGAACAAAAAAGCATTTCACGAGGCGCCCGCATATGCATAAAAATCAATTAAGAAGCTTACGTCAGTCAGCGGCATTTCAAGTACACATGTCCTGTAGCAACGTACTTTACAAATTCGAAGTGTTGTTTATAATTTGGTCACAGAATATTTTCATTAACCCGCCTCACTTTTAAGAACAAGATTGGAAATTATCCGTACGCATATCGCGATGCATAAAATTCCTAACGGCTCTTATTTCCCAGTATATTTAGCCACAGAACAACCTGTTTATAGGGGTTATTCGAGACGCTTCACTATTTGCACCCCGCAAAAGAAGTAAAACGGACACATGAAGTGGAATTTACGATTACGTACAGTTTATGGGATAGGAGGAGAGTCTGTTTATGGCCTTATGTAAAGTAGGCTTTGTAATCCGTCAATATGGTCATAAATCTAAATGGACGACTAAAGTTACGCAATGATCTTTCACATCGAATTTAACCAAAATTTGATTACCGCCTTACGATATCCATAAAGCACATCTCCACCGTCATTCGTGGGATAAAATTTATTATGGGTCAATAATACTGAATATGGGATTTACGCTACGAAGTTTAGTGGAAGACTGCCGTGCCGAATTGAAATAATCCGTCTAAAGCACAGGCGCTGATACCACGTGGACAGACAGAGAGACATGACCTCCATATAAACTATTCTTTCTTCTTTGTAAACATCTCCTAGATTTATTTACCCCATATACAGGGTGTCCCAGGAGGAATGTGCCAGACTTCGGGAGGGTGTTCCTTATGTTAAAGTATACCGATATAACCCAAAACACCTATGTCCAAAGTTGAACGGTTACGGAGATAATGACCA
>Ga0123352_10009454_pt1 | contig 15242 bp, 7 predicted proteins | sample TergutLab28metaG_FD_89700 | JGI IMG/M metagenome (GOLD analysis project Ga0123352, IMG submission 89700) | Labiotermes labralis P1 segment gut microbial communities from Petit-Saut dam, French Guiana - Lab288 P1 | ecosystem: Host-associated > Arthropoda: Insects > Digestive system > Gut ... | reverse complement strand
TAACTCCGTAACCGTCCAAAATCGGACACATGTTTATATGAACTTTTTTGATCACAAAGACCTAGGAAATCACCTCCTGCAGTTATGCCCTAAAGTCGTGAAACACCCTGTATATATGTGTGTTTGTGTGTATGCATGTATTATACATGTACATATACACGTAGATTATGTATGTATGTATGTACGTATGTAATTTAGCTCCAAGTGGCAGTTAGCCCCTTTTTACAATACAGAGGTGATGTATGCACACCCTTTCAATATTCTACATATGTTTGCCTTTATCACAGGTTCTTAAATCACGGTAAGTATGCCAACAAGTTATTTAAATAACAAGTTTATTCAAATGAACCAGAAATTACTTTTATTAAACATGTCTCTGAATTATCATTTATTACTTGAATGTTTTATTTTTGTAAAAAAAAAAAAAAAAAAACATTTTTTTGTTTAATGACTCTTGCTGCACTCAATACAATGTACTTGTTTACTGTACTATTATGCTCAGTTTAACAAACTTTAAAACTGTTACAGTTGATATGAAAACAAGTACGTTGGAGAACGTAATGCTCAGTGGAATTCTGAAGATGACTTTATCTTAAATAATAATGCAACTTCTTTCAACCAACACAATGTAAACTTATTCAATATCAATAACTTTTCAAAACACCATATCTTAGAACATCACCATAAAAACCTACCAAGTAGGACAAAACAGACTAGAAATGGAAACAGAGAATATCCAAAATTTTTAACTATTTCCTTCTATTGTCTGCACAGTTTGTATAAAGTCCTTCATTATTTCTAATAACTCATTGGGTTTGTCTGCATGAACCCAGTGGCCAGCACCAGGAATGGTTTCAAACTTTGCTGCTGGAAAAATTCTTCTGATCTCCTCATGATCACCAGATCTGTGAAATAGAAGAAGCATGATCATCAGACCTACTATTTACAGGGAATTTCCATACAATAAATACACAACATTAAAATAATGTATTTATTACACTAATACCGTCGTTATTACCAGGCTGTTATATGATGTTTCATTAAGTCACTAAAATCGAAGGAATTTCTTTAATCTCACTAAACACAGAAGTTTACTGTACCATAAAAGCAGTTACTGAAACTAACCTGTAATATTTTTTATTTGTCCACAATATATCTATACATCCATACAATACCATCCATATTTATTGCAGACTGTATATGCAGCCACAAATACACACTGCATGCACAAGAGACTATAACGTCAAATAAATTCTATTGTAAACATGACTAAATAATATTTTAATAATTGTATTAAATTGTAATGTTAACTGCTGCAATTTAGGAATTCATGTAACTTAGCAAAGCACAGATGTGGAACTCTCTCATGACAACATGGAAATGTCAAAACACGTAGGAGTGTGGACTATGTATCAAGACATTGTTGTAATATAAACTTTTGTGATACCGAAGAATAAAAGTCCAACTTGATGTCACTTGCTATTTTATTTCACTTCTTATGTCCGAAACATGTTCAGCACATAAGAAGTGAAATAAAATAGTAAGTGATATCAAGTTGGTCTTTTATTCTTCAACCATCACAACCATCACAATGACGGCCCAATAAACATAAGATTTTGTAATATTAATTGTGCATTTGTTGGTTTTAATGAAAACAATGAAAGATGCACGGCACATGTATTAAAATTAGGAAAATATTAAAATAACCTGTACTATATTATGATTCACCCTGCAAACACTAAGATCATATATGATACAAATTTACTTCACAGAACAAAACCCTTGAGAACCTGAATCACTCATCTCATCAGGAAGTTTCTTGTCTTTCGTGAAATCAAAGGCTCATTATGGCACTGTTTTCACCTTAAGATATATAATTATTTCATTCAGACATCTCAATTATTATATGACTCTTTTCTCTGCATCAGTCTTCCCTGAATTCACATGCCCAGTCTTATGAAGTCACAACCACAATCCGCCAAGGCAGTGCTCTGAACAGATCCTCCCTTTCCAGCACACATGCTACAACACAGCTCAGTTGGTAAAACAAGAAAGTTTCAGTGTCATCCCAACAGAGTTCACTGCCTTGTCTATTCCATCTTTTCATATCCAATATACCTACTGTAGCCGATCATTTTTAGTTTAGTTGTTTTTTAGGATTGCTGGCGTCAGTTACGGATGGTTCATGGCATGCGTTGTAAGTAAATCTGTCAACGTATATTCAGGACCATTGGTGATAAGTAGGAGGGGAGAGATTTAAATGAGAAAACGTTAGCAGCAGCCAACAGATGCTAGCAATCCAGTGCGAATTCAGTCGCGTACGAGTGTGGTGTAAGTAGGTGTAAAGAGAAGTGACTGTGTTAGTTCCCTAGAAATGATCTAGTTGTTTTACTGGATATAGCGCTCCATTATTTTATATCAAGAATAAATTGAGTAAATAAAACAAAAAGGAAAAAAGAAAAAATTAAAAATATATGTGATTCGGTGAACCACACCCGCTTCCCGAAAGAGAATCACCTATCAGACTGAGCCCGTCAGGACAGCAAAGTTACAAAGGTTGATCATGTAGACTACATGAATCAATGTTTCTGACACACAATAGCCAGCAGAACAAGACCCAGTCAACTGATGACTTAGGTACATTCTGCTCTCAAATAATGGAACTATGGATCCACTACCACAGTACCCCTTACTTCATAACATGCATTACCCCAAACTGGATCTAATCAGCGGACAACCTGCTACTTTGTTGTACATAATAAATAAACCCATACAGCAATTTGTCTTTAACTTTAAGGGTTCGATGACACCAAAGAAAAACTTAATGCCGAGTTACAGCCACAAATATCTGTAAAGTGAACAACATCAAGAAACAGACTAGGATTTTCAATATTTAACAAACTGCCAAACATTTATTATTGCTAATCACAGTAACAGCACAATTTTTAGATATCATTTTTTTTAAGTTCAAGACTCACAAGAATTTTATAATATTCTTCAGTGAACCACATACTGACCTAACATAATCTGAATTTGCTCCTGCAATAAACAATGTAGGCACTGGACAAGAGGTGCCTGCTGGTGGGAAGGTTGCAAGACAGTTGAAGTTACGAGTAATGGAATCCAGATTTACCCTCCACTTGTAACAACCTCCCTCAGCTTCCACCAGGTTTGTCAAAATAAACTGGCGTGTCCCGCAATCCTAATTAAAAAAAACATACCATTAGCATATGCCTTCCCTTGGAAACTGCATATATCACACCTGTTCTCAATACAGCAAGTATGTTTCCACTGTTCCCGTAAATGGACACAGTTCTCTCTCTGGTTGTAATAATGCCTATATGATAGATGTTTGAGATTCTCATGGAAGTGACTAAGCAGCATATTTGACACTGTTTGGTCTCATACAAATTCACCAACACTGCAGAGCAGCATGTTGCCATCGTATGGTGGAGGTGGAAACAGCAGGTTTCTCCAAAACCTTGACAAATTTATACCAGACTGCACAGAGTCATACTTCACAGAAGGCAAGAAACATAATACAGTTTTTAACACATACCAACACAAACTTAGCCAGCTGTTCATCTGCCATTCTGCGAGCTTTTGACAATGGAATATTTCTATCAAGCTTCACTGACATCATTCCTTCAAAATACTTAGGCATGGTGAAGAGGGTGGAACCAACAGTAACTGGAGAGATGTCAACAATAACCAACTTTTCCACCAGTTCTGGCTGAAACAACAATTATTTACAATTTACCAAATGAACACACACTGTTTCTTACCATTACATTTTATCGTAAACTGTAAATAGTTGGAACTACCAACACTTGGATCCACTGGGTAGCACTTTTATGTCTAACTGGCAGCACGACAGGTCTTCATTCAGAATGGCATCAAATAACACTCTGTATACAACATCTAACACTATTTCAATAGTAATAAGTGAAATCTATATGATAAATTTTAATCATCTAACTTACATATCTGAGGGCCATAAGCATTGCAGCCCGTCCACCCATGCTGTGGCCAATAAAAGTTGCTTGTTTAATGTTGAGATCACTCATCAGAGCCCGTAAATCTTCTACTAGATGGGTGTATGTCATCTCATTAGTATGTGGACTGTCTCCATGGTTACGTGCATCCACTGCAAATATCTAAAACATACACAGAGTCAAGCACTTAAATCTCACACAAAAAGAAACATGTCATAAATCAACAGAAAGTGAAGAGTGATGGCTCACCTTTCTATTGGTTTTATTGTGCAACATCTTTGACATGGCATTCCAATTTGCCTTTGAGCCCAGCAAACCATGCATTATGATAACAGGCCAATCTGTTGACATAAATGATGCCTTTGTTGATTCATATGATGTATATGCCATTTTTACAGGTTCGATGCTGTGATTAAAACGATTTCCGTAAGTTCATGAATCTGTGCTCCTATGACTGACAACACCAAAGAAGGTTCATGTAATGAAAACCAACTTGATGCACTATTTATCCTCAATTTATTTCGTCAATCAACCTCTACATGTTTCGGGCATATTTGTAGCCCATCATCAGGAGGTATACTTTATATATACAACTGGTACATGTTGTTCTTTTTAGGTGACTGTATGTTGGCCCGACCAACAGACAGCCAACTAAAACGTAGTATACATCCTGATGGGCTACAAGTATGCCCGAAACATGTAGAGGTTGATCGACGAAATAAACTGAGGATAAATAATGCATCAAGTTGGTTTTCATTACACAGGTCGAGATACACGGTCAACAAAACAAAGAGGGATGTGAGCATGACATTCACAGATCTTACAAAATTATGCATTAATATTCACTAACGATACCTGTTTCCCATTTTTACTGAATCACCCGATCCTGGACCTTGTGCCGATACGACTTGATCTCTAGAACCCATTAAACGAGTCACGTTGGGACTCGTTTTTATATTAACAAATTTTATAGCCATATGTGAAAAACCAAATTTGTTTATCATCCTTGAATATTTTACTTCGTAATTTTTAAATATGTACATACAATCAGACAAAAGAAACTAAAACATTGGAATAACCATCTTCATTGCTCTATGCTGAGTGTTATCGTCTGCTAGACCTTGCAGTGGAAATGACTATCTACATTCTGCCAACATTACAGTTAATGAAACCGTAATTTACTAGTTCGCCGTCGTATAGCGCATAATTTCAGTAAGTTGGGTAACATGGGATTAAGTTTCATTCGCATAAAACCAAAGAGCAACATCCGTGTGAAAGCTTCTCGTGTTAAGACCATAGGCTTTGTAATTTGGATGAATCATTTGCAGAATCGTACCGTTTGTTGTTTTAAACTGCATACCAGGAGTGTGGAAGAAAATTATTAATTATAACTTTACAGTGAAACGGGTAACAGACATGGCCAGAGAATATGACCATCTCTTCAAATTACTCATAATAGGTGACAGTGGTAAGTACTGACGAAATAGTTCATTACTGTTCGTGGTTTATAACCTATAAAGACAGCATAGTGTTTTTAACCACAGTACTTTAAATTCTGTTCATTGATTTTGCGACACGTGGTTTATTTAAAAACAGGTGTTGGGAAGAGTTCGTTGTTACTACGGTTTGCAGACAACACATTTTCTGGAAGCTACATAACGACTATTGGTGTTGACTTCAAAATACGAACTGTTGAAATAGAAGGAGAAAGGGTGAAGCTTCAAATTTGGGATACTGCAGGACAGGAGAGGTTCCGCACCATAACCTCAACGTAAGTTTCTCTATTTCATTCTCCAAATTTTCATTCCTGATATTTAAACTTTTACCTTAAGCTCTTCTCTTACAGTTATTACAGAGGGACTCACGGAGTTATCGTCGTTTACGATGTAACAAGTGGCGATTCGTTTGCAAATGTTAAAAGGTGGTTGCATGAGATTGAACAAAACTGTGATGTTGTCAACAGGATATTGGGTATGTATTACATATATGTATTACCATGGCATTATACCACTGAGAAACTGACACACATAAAAAATAAATTATTGACTTTTTACAGTTGGGAACAAAAATGATGCACCTGACAGGAAAGTAGTATTGACAGAGGATGCCCAGCGATTTGCAGACCAGATGGGAATCAGGTTGTTCGAAACCAGTGCAAAGGATAACATAAATGTTGAAGAGGTACATTTCATAAACATATTTTGGCTTCAGTGTAGTTTAGTGTGACCAGAGTGGAAAAACTTTCTCTAGATATGAAATGACATTCTTAAACAAAGCAGTATATATTTTTTTTTTTTTAATTTTCAGATGTTTATGGCAATAACAAAACTAGTCTTGAAAACAAAAAAGGAGCTGAAAGAGAGACAAGCTATTCAGAATATCGACACAGTAAATCTTCGAAAAGGACCTAAACAGAACAAGAGGAAATGCTGTTAACATTTACAGGTACCTACTTCAAGGTGTGTAGCATTCTTAATCTTTGAACATGAAAAGGTTTATTCATGTAGGGGCAAGTGGAATTTTAAATGTGAATTCCGAATTTTTAGATGATCAGGGAGCAATAACATGAAGGTGTACATTATGCCTGCTACCAATATGATGTTTCTGCATAAAAAAGGAGTAAGGACCTAGGCATTGTTGGAAAACGGTTTACTCTAAATTTAGTGAAACTTGTCATCATTTACATTTAACATAATTTGTGAGAAATTATTTCCTGAAGTTGAATGTTTGTGTAATATTTTACAGATAAGTAACACCTTGAACAAAAAAGTGCATAAGATGTGCTAGTTCTGCCTTTTGTCCTCACCTCTCTCCATCTCAGTTGTTATTGTAAGACCATATTCCAGTCACATGTTGGCATAAATAGAAATAACCACAAATACATTCACATGCATGTCTGTGTTATTTATGTGGTTTACTGTTTCTCAGTAGAGTGCATTCATAGTTAAGTTAGTGTAGTTACACTTCTTTTTCAGTAGTGAATATAATGAAGGGATTATTGTCAACACAAAGTGCATTTGTAATTAGATTGTTTTACTTTGTCTTTTAATTGGCATTGATACCATGAACAGTTTTGGTAAATGTGTGTACAGTGAAACCCTTGTTTAAGCTTTCTGTTCATTGCAAAATCTCACAGGGAGAAATCAACCCCAAGATGATTTATTTGGATCACTAAAGCTGAATGTTAAATTATTTCATTGATGCATATTACTTGGGGGTTACACTGCAAGTTGTCAGGACACCTGGGAGGGAGAGATCTGTTTGAATACCAAGTCGTACATGGAAGAATAATAATTAAAAATTCCTTAACCTGTAAACAACCTGTATTCAAATACATGAATACACACAAAAAATTCATTTTATATATTTAGGCAGCAAGGAAATTTACTGCATTTTAAGATGTCCTGTGTAGTCTCTGTTTTAATCTCCACAAAATGTCACTTATGTCATAATTTTTTGTCTTTCTGTTGAAATAATAGATTTTTCATAAATCATGCATTACAATTTAAATACCAGCTTGGTTGATGAAAGGTTAAAGAAGCGTAATGTTGGCTGTTTAACTGGCCCACAATAGATTCAGTGGTGGGCCTCTTGTGAACATAGCTGTCAACCTTCATAAATGGCTGGGAATTTCCTGACTAGCTGAATGGTTATAAGAGTGTTTCATGGTGAACTGTACATCATAGATTCACTAACATTAGCCAGCTGTATGTGAACAACATAACATGTGTAGTCATTTATAATGATTATGATAATACAGTAATTTTATTAAGTTGGGATTTTCTTTATCAGTTCTCATCTAATAATGACAACTTTATATACAACAATAAAGATTTAAGAATATCATGGCATTGGAATAGTACCATAGCTCATTCAGGCTCCTCTCAGCATGGAGGCCCAGCTTCAATCCCAGGTCTGTCCATGTGAGGTTTGTGGTGGACAACAGGTTACTTTGTCAGTGTCTTCATCTAAATACCAGTGCTCCATATTCATTCATTCATTCATCATGTGAGACACCATAATGGCTGCAGTACAAAGGGGCTGAGTCTCATGCCACCCAATGACCTTAGAAAAAAAATTCAACCATTATCCTGCCAGGATGGGTATTTAAATATTAGCACATGGTTTATGAAAAACATGAGTATTATTTGAACCGAAAAAGATGAAACTATGAAATTAGTGGCATTGTGTGGAAAATAAACAGCAATTATCCAGCGTGTGTTAAAAATCCAGTAATTTCTTTTTTGCCTAAATATAAAATTAATTTCTAGGGGTGTTTGACTACGTACACATGCAAGGTTATGTAGCAAATGTGGGTTTATCTGCCTAAGGATAGGGACCAGTGGGATGCTGCTGTAAACGCAGTAATGAACATTCTGGTTCAATAAAATGCAGATTGCCTCGAAACTGGCTGAATAACTCTGTGCTTCTCAAAAAAAACCTTAAATTTCAGTGTCATTGTTCTTTACAAAGCATAAATTTGTGTCACTTACTTGTTCAGTGTTTCACATATTCTCTCAATTTCTTCTGTAGGTGTTTAGCAATTTTGCTCCAGTATAAAACAAGAAACATGTATATGGCAGATGTAAAATGCAGCCAAGAATTTATTTCATTGTGGTGACTGAGCAAGAGCATGAAGAAATCCATCACAGCTTTCTGGAATGAGCACCAGACAGCCCCACATCATGTTTCATTTCTATCTTTCACAGACTCTGTTTCTTTTTCTGAATCATCAATTTAATGAGTGCCAATTGCATAACAGTTGAATCCAGTGGATGTAGAAGGTTAATGTTGACATAATAGGCTAATTACTATGGCATGCTTTTTTCATTGCCAAATATTGTGAGAGTTATAGAGACAAGAAGTTGACAGCGCTGTATGAATGTGTGAAAAACATGCAGTAGTTAAGTTGAACAAAGTGCAGGGTCAAGAGGAAGAGGGGAGGGGGAGATCCTATTTGTTAGTTCCTTAAAGATACAAACACAGTACATAATTGTATCTGAGGTTAATTAAAGGGTTATAAATCCTAAAACATATGTAAGTAATAATGGCTTACAGTATACATACAATTTAATAAATAATCGCTGTGGAAGTTTCTGCTTCCAACATGAGATTAAATAAACTTCATATATTAACGGCTGTTTTCAGAAACAAATGGTCGTGGTTACATCAGTAATGTACCCTGATAGACAAGAATGTTAAATGCAAGCCACATCCGTTATTTGGAAGAAATCGTTTGCACAAACACTATACATATACTGCAGGACAGCAGTAGTATGTGGGTGTTTGTGTGTGTGTGTGTGTGTGTGTGTGAGAGAGAGAGAGAGAGAAAGAGTATTATGTATCATAATTAAGATGTATATGTTCCTCCTTCAGACTCTTGAACATTGATTGAACCATGACGCAGATTTTATAATGTCCTTTGACATTTACATCTGACTGTTAAAAACAGCCGTTATCATTTGTATAAGACAGAAAACCTGTTCGTACAAAGTAACAGAAATCGCTCAAATTTTAACACTGCATTAGACTGAAGATTTTGTGTATCATATATGTAACATCAAGGTATAATGTAAGTTGCCTGCAGGATGAGTATACCTGTATAATTGTGCATTAACATACAAGAATAGAAAGAAACACTTTTTCAAAGCTTTGATTGTAAAGCAAACACACCATATCTTATAATGATTATGCGTGAATAAATTATACATTTTTGCCATCTTAGAGCCTGATCAGATGTGGATTTCTCTAGCTTCTTAACTCCAAATTTAAGTTTCTCACTTAATGTCTGTGCCCCAGAACTGAACAGGTCTGATATATTCAGTCTTTTGCAGCGTCTACAACTTGACGTAGTGTTGTGATGTTCTAACATCTTTACAGAGAGCTATCCTTTGTATTGAATAATTTTATCTGTATCCCATAAACTAGAATGTTTGTGGTTAAATTTTGATAACCCCACCTGTTACTATAAGAGAATTTATTGTCTTTTAACAGATCATCATCATCATGTAAATAAGATGCATTCAAGAATGGATTCCAACAGGGTGTGAATAATTGAGAATAGTGCAAATGGTATTTAGAGCTGATGTTAGATATTTAGAAGGGAAAGAATGAACATAAATATGTCAGGTTCTTCTGGCACACATCATGCTACATGGATTACAGAAATTTAGATATTTTGAGTGTTAAAAATGAAGTGCAAGATTTTTATAACTAATATAACAGAGTCACTGAACTGTTCAGACTTCCTGACCACATGTAAAATGAAGTGTTTACTCTGTAAGTGTCATTCTGTATTTTTCATTGTTTTTCTGTGTTGTAGATAATTGTACCATCTGCTCTAGAAGTGGAAATCTAAAATTATCATTGTAAAATATGCTAGTTTGGATAATTTAAAATGAAAGCTTAAGGTGTGTTATTTTCTTGAAACAAGATAATTTTTTCAACTTGGAGTTGTTGAGAGCTTATTCATTACACAGTATGAAATTTCTGATGAAAGTTTTATTTTGTATTCTTGTTATATAAATATCACATGTCCATAACTTTAAAACATACAGTGCTGTATGTAGTAAGTATTGCCTTTAATACAAAAAAAAGTTGCTCATTTTTTTACTGCTGCCTCCACAGTAGAACCCAGTCAGCAACAAAATTCGCTATAAATGTGCACATTACAGGACGTAGACATGATGTATTATTAAGCATGAAAACCATGTGTGCTCTATACCTTACCAGTCCAAATTTTTTGCATAACATATATACATCGTTGAGCTTCCTGTGGGGTTTGTTGTATGGGAAAATGTTTTCATATTAATCCAGTATTATCCTTTCATGTAAAAACAGAACATAGAACAAATGAACCTCTCTGAATAAAAATTATTTTACCATAAGTTAGTGATGTGATTGTACTATGGAAATACTGCTAAGAGAGTTCTTACAAGGTGACAGTAGACAGTTACTGAGTATTAATAGTGTTTGTGCCAACTGTCCTGCATTTCAGCTTAAGTGTACTACCATTTTTGAGCATAACTGGTACAAGTCATTTGGTTTTGGTATCCGATGCAGTTTTTTTCCACACACAGTTACTTTCCTCTTGATTTGTCACATTGAAATCACGATTAAAATATAAGAGGGTTATATGGAACATGCAAGAAGACTTTAAAAATTATGAGAAAATTCATGCTAGGCCTATGTTGCAAAGTTGTCATAGTCTGAAATAACATGGGAATGCAGTTAAAGGTGTTGTTTGAATCATATGTGTAGATTATGAACTACTAGATAGAATTCGTGAGAGTGTGAATTTCAAATATTGTACCCGAATAAGACATTTCGGTAATTAATTACACTCTCCAGATCCACTATAAATGCCTAACCTTGTGAAGCCCTGTGGTGGCTCCATCCAGGACATCAGAACTTGTGTTCCTCCCCGTTGACAGGCTGAATACATCTGATTTAAAATACCTGAAAAAAAGAAGGAAGTGTTAGAACAGGGTTGACTTACTTTCTGCACTTGATTCAGTAATGCAGCGTGCAAGAGATGCTGGCCATACATCAGAAATTATAAAATTTTCCAAACTTCATTTTAGAACTGGGAAAACTTTTCTTACAGCTGGTTTGGTATGTTATAATTATAATGCCTGTTGAAAATAGGAATGTTTGTGAATTGTTATATGGATAGGTAATTGTACATCTCAAGAATGGGGATTTCCATATAGATATGCAACATACTCTTGAAGTGATTAAGCATAGCATGTGGTTTAAATCTTTTCATAATTTCATTCACTGTGTCTGGGGTCATATTCTGGCAAACACCTGTCTGTACTGTCATCTTATTTCAAAATTCCATTACTCTTTCAGATCTGTTCTGTTAGCAATATAATGTCAAATCTAAGAAGTCAGCAGTCATCATATAATGTATACTACCGTTAAACTGTTTTCTGTTCTTCTCATGAATTTAGATATCTTCTGAATATTTTTTATGTTTTCCATCCCATAGTGTTATAACGTATAAATACAACACGTCAGTCAATAACACAGCACCTAAAGTAAATTCTGCAATTATACAGTATTTTACAGTGCATTTAGGATCCATATATCACTCTCCCCACTTATTACAATATTTATGGGTCCACCATGTATTTATATCTTAATTGGTGATTCATAACATTTTAAACCCCTATGAAATCTAGAGTATGTTTGTTATGGTGTTTATTTTTTGTGTAATCATTTTTAGAAGTAGCATATCTGTTTATAGACATAAATATTTAAATATTTTCCTTTATATGAAATATATTCATTGTTATTTTCTCAGATCACATACTTTAAAGTATCAGTCAAAAATTGTTATATGTGGGTTCCATAGAAATATGCTTCCCCACTTGTCATACATGACTTGACAAGGATAAAGTGCAGTTTTATCCTTGGTCAAAATACAGTAAAATTAAAGAAACAAATAGTTACCATATGTAAGGTTAGAAAGTAAACGAAAGAATATATTACTTTTGTTCTCTGACCTTAAAATTTAATGTTCAGTTTTTTTTTTTTTTTAATCTCCTCTTTGTATGAAATATGCAATGACTCTTTGGGCATGGAGTGTGTTTAAGTGGCGAGTAGATGTATGTAATATATTTGGAGCCTCCATTACACATATATGGCAGCAACAGTGTGGTGACTTCTGATAAACCAAATGTAATTAATGGAGAACACACTCCATGCAGTAACTGTATTTGTGGCAAAATTGTATTGTTCAGAACAATCCTCTTGCATGCAGCAGATGCTACTTGTAAGAATCTCTCAAAGTAGCATCAGCTCAAAGTGGAATTGGCAGTGATAATTTAATGTTGTAGATTTGAGGTTCACCTAGTGGTGTTGCTGAAGATTCAGGGCTTCTGGAACATGACACTATGTCATTGGGTGAGTGTTTCCTGACATTTTGAGGGATCATAGTGCCCAGATTCAAAAAATGCCAAGAGGAGTACTTGGCCCACTGACACAGCATCAAAGTGCCAGAAGTCTCATATCTTCAGATTTTGGTATTCTTAGCCTCAGGACCAGACAGTTGGTAATATAATCCAGCTTGGTTTTAGACAGTGATAAACAAAAAAAAAAAAACATAGGCCTACTTCCAGTGTTTGCTAAACAGTTCAAATGAAGTAAAAATGATATGACAATGGCTGGTTTTAATGAGATCTGAATTTCCAAGCCTCCCCCCCCCCTTTAATAGTTATGATACTGTACCCTTATTTCTAACCCTCTCCCTGCTGTGGAAGGACAGTTATGCCATGAGGGAAAGCGGACTATGTCTTATAGACAGGAACTTGTCTGTCAAATACATAGAATCCTGTTACATTAAGTGTTCTATTGAGAATTTCAGAGGGAAAGAAAAGTAGAAGTTACACAGAGTTTTTGTATGTTCTGAATAAAACATTGCAAAGTGCATCTCTTTAGTTTCAGCATATCTGTCTGAATGTAGCAGTCCAAGAACTGTGGAATGAATTTTTGTGAACTTTGTTATTGGCATTCCACAAAAATTTGTCAACAAATTTCATTGTGGGTTAGAAGTATCCAACAGTATGAGCACCAAGTATTCATAGGGAAAAAAAAAATGTCTGGAATAGAAGTCATAAGGAAAACTGAAAAACATTTTATGCACAATACATTGTTTTCTGTTTCTGTTATGATTTTATAAATAATTTAAACAAGTGATCATGCCACAATTGTTACAATGTGCATACATCTTGTTAAATTTAGATATGTCTGCAGATGAAAGGTTGCATGAATATGTAAATTTGATGCTCTAATGACAAGTGACTAATGTCACATACAACAGCCATGCAGTTTTTCACTGACATTTAAGATTTTAATACTGTAGAAGAGTAGCATAACAACATTCTTGGTATGCAATACATTTTTCTTCAACACTCTGAACAATAGATGATATGCCACTACAATTTCTATGTGCTATGGAGTTAGTAACACTTCAAGTTGAAAAGAGCATCTTCACTTTGTAACTGGAGGCCATTGTTGGAATAGTCACACTTTTTCAAGTACTGTCCCCTACATCTGGTATACTGGGCAGCTCCTGTCTTAGATTTTCACAGACCAGTGCTGTGAATATTTTAATGTCTGTTCACGTGAGAACAGTAGAAGGCCCCTATCCAACTGTTTTTGTAGTCTGTGTAGCAGCTCGCTATGGACTGGACAGTTAGGGAGTCAAATCCTGGTGGGGCAAAATTTTCCACACCCATCCAGACCAGCCCTCGGGCCCACCCAGCCTTCTATGCGGGGAGTGCCAAGGTTAAACAGAAAGTAGAGCTATACCTCTACTCACCCTCTGGCCCATCATGGATCTAGGCTGAACTTCACCTCTCCCCCACCCCCACCCCACCAGCTGTTTCCCTGAATTTTAGGCACAGTAGCAGGGGCAGAGATTTTTTTTTCCCATCACCATGTCCAGTCCTTACGGGATTTGTAGTGGATGGAGTAGTATTGAGGTGGTTTTTTCTTTGACTATTTCAGTTTTCTGCTGTCGGCATCATTCCGCCATTTCTCCATACTCGTATTTCATTATACTTTTATTAAAGCTGTATTTATGTACTTGTAGAATTATTAAATGCAGGTTAAAGGAAGCTTCATCTGCTTATTAGCCACAATGGGAGACTTCAATAATCTTTTGTATTATGCAGCAGGTCAGTATTTGTTGAGTATGCACATTTGGAAAAGAACATCCATTATATTAAACTACAAGACTTGTGGAAAACACATATTGGACTTAAAACATTTGATCCCTTCTTCTCGGTAGCTTTGCATTGAAGCATTCTCCACACCAGTTTGAATCCTGACAGGGACAAGAAATTTATCTCTTCTCAAAATTATCACAACCAGTTCTAGGGCCCAACCAGCCTCTTATTCAGTGGGTCCCATGGCTCTTTCTCCCCAGAAGTAAACACTTGGATATGAGACTGACCATTCAACCTGCATATAGTGCTAAGGTGAAAAATGAGTGGGGCTACACTTCCTCTCCCCCTTTATGACCCCATGGCATCTTTAGGGATGACATTACATTCATACTTTTCACTACAATAAGTATTCAGCAACTTATGTTCAAGATGCTCATCTAATGGGTGGAATGAGGGATCTTGAGAGTTGCTGCATGGGGTGGTTGTTTGGTTGGTTAATTTGTTGTTTCAGTTTTGTTATTGTTATAACAGTACACACTCTTTGCCTCTGGGTGCTACTGTACAGCATTTG
>Ga0123352_10009453_pt1 | contig 15243 bp, 10 predicted proteins | sample TergutLab28metaG_FD_89700 | JGI IMG/M metagenome (GOLD analysis project Ga0123352, IMG submission 89700) | Labiotermes labralis P1 segment gut microbial communities from Petit-Saut dam, French Guiana - Lab288 P1 | ecosystem: Host-associated > Arthropoda: Insects > Digestive system > Gut ... | reverse complement strand
GTGTAGCTGTTTAAATATTTTAAAGCATCGTCTTTGTGTTCCTGTTATGTCTCTTTCTAATGTCTTCACAAATTTGTCCCAGTCATCTCTTCTTTGCCTTCGTGTCATTTTCCTTACTATTGCTCGGTGTCTTTTATATTCTATGTAGTAATCCACTGTTTTGTTTTGTAAATATTTCCTGTAGCTAGCTTTCTTTTCTTCTATTGCCCATCGTATTTCTTCATTCCATGTCCGAAGCCATTTCCAGTTTTTCCATTCTTATATCCTATGATTTCTTCTGCTGCTTTTGTGATGGCCTCTTTAATTTTCAACCAGTCTGTATCTATCTCTCCTGTTAACAGTGTGAGTTTTCCTTTCAGTCTATTCCTGTATAAAGTTCTTATTGATTCTTGTTCCAACAGATGTACTTTGGATGCTGGGGGTTTTGTGTATATTGTTTTGTCCCTTTTCTTGTGGCGATGTTTTGCATGTGTCAAGAATTTAAATTTGCATTCCACTAACTGGTGGTCACTATCAATTTCGCTTCCTCCAAAAACTCTTGTTGTATCTTCAATATTGCTTTTTAATCTTATAATTATGTAGTCCATTATTGACTTGGTCCCTCTTGCCACCCACGTAAATTTGTGTATGTCTTTGTGTCTGCAGAATGAGTTATTTTAAGTTTATTAGATGCAGAAAAATCCCTCAATGCTGCTCCGTTGTGGTTCGTTACTTGTTATCCATATGTTCCTATACATTCTGGAATTGGTTGATTACCTATTCTTCCATTAAAATCTCCTGCTAAAATAATGTTTTCATTTTTAGGAATTTTGTCCATACTTTGTTGCAGTTCTCTGTAAAATTCTTCTGTGTCTTGTTCCTTTCCTTTTACTGGTGCATATACTCCTACTATTGTAAAGTTTCTATTCAGTACTTTAATTCTAGTTGCAATTATTCTGTCCGAAATCCAAGTGTAGTCTTGTATCTTGTGTTTCCAGTCTTTCCTAACTGCAATTGCTACTCCAGATGATGCCCATTGGTTAGCTGGTACCCCACAGTAAATCATTACATAATTACCTATGTCTTCTGATCCTTTATTTTTCTTCTTTTTTCTGTTATATTGGCAATGTCAGTTTTCCTTTTCAGCCGTTCTGTTTGTAATTCCTCCATTTTCCCCGCAATTCCCCTTACATTCCATGTAGCTACTTTTAGTTTCCCAAATCTTTGTCCGTCAAACCTGGCCTTGTTTGTCGTACTGAATGTCGGTCCGCTTCTTCCTTCTGAGGATTTTACGAGTATCTTGGTGTCCCCTGGTTACCGGCCCATCGTAGGGTATGAGACATTAAACTGAATTAAATTTTTATTGATGGATTGGTTGATAGAAGGGATGGGCATTGATCAACTCTTGTGCCATGACCATTTTGTGGCCAGTTGCCCATCTTTCTAATATTAAAGCCCCTAACAGTCCTGAAGTGCAGTATCTTGCCTGTGGGGCCCTGATAGTCACTTGTCTTCAAGAAATGGCATAGTAAGTGATGAAGCCTTGCTGCAGCCAAAAGATGGCAGTTGTATATAGCTGTTTCATTTGTTTCATGGCACATTTCACAAATGGACCTCTGTACTAGTCCCAGTTTGAATAGGTGAATTCACAGATGGCAGTGTCCTGCAAATAGACCTGTGACTTGTCTTAGCTAGGTCCGGTTGAGCCATGGTAGTTCCATAGTTCTTTCATTAGAGCCTCAAAGAAACTTTTCCCATCCTTGTCCAGTTACAGATGTCAGGATTCTCAATGCTGTCTGCACATCCAGTTATTACAGCACAGCTACAGGCCAGTCTAAGTTCTGTTATCCTGTTTAACAATGTTCAGATCCAGTTTTTACCTGTGGATCAGCAACCCTTCAACAACACCATCAGTTGCACTTTATGTTCAGCTGGTTTCATAGAGACATCTGATGGATGTCAAGTGTTTTTATCACAACTACACAGTGAGATGGAATGCTACTCTTACAGCCTCTAGCTATATTCTCTGTTACACATGCCTTAATGGCATATGCTTCCCCTTGGAATACTGCAATGGGCTGCTCAAGACTTATGCTAATTGATAAATATTAGGATTTGTAGTTCTTTGGTTTGTCATAATACATTTATGTGACAAGCAGCTGATACATAGACAGACTACTGAAGCTATACCAAACGTTTCTTTTGAGAGATTTGCAGCCTTGCTTCTTACCTGGTTAGACTTGGATTCAGTTCATTGTTTGTTAATTGCTACTTCCAAGTGAATTTCTGTGGTGGTTTCCTCAGCCATGTCAAGAAACTCTCTGATGGTATTTTTTAACAAACCATGACGACCATTGCCACATCCTATGGTGCCAAATAAAACACCTTCCACTTGATGCTATGCCAGTCCCAGTGGCCGCGTGGTCTAAGGAGTAGATCTGTGGCCGATCGCTTGCTGAGATTGTGGGTTAGAATCCCACAGGGGGGCATTAACGTTCGTCTGTTGTGAGTGTTGTGTATCAGGCAGAGGTCTCTGTGATGAGCTAGAAACCTCAAGAATGAGGAGACCCTGGCCCAATGGGGGCTGTTGTGCCAGAAGAAAAGAATTTGTTGGTATATTATATCAATTGATGGATTTACAACCATGTTGCTTAAGGGACTGAGTAACCAGTGGTCTGCTGTCAGTGATGAATTACTCATACATAATACATATAAGTGCTGAAGGATAAAATGTACAGGAATAATCCTTGCTCTGAAATACAGCATTTGTGATTTCACCTTTTTAATTTCACTGGAAGAACTTCACTGTGCAATGAGCAACATGTTTGTTGGGTGATTTGTGTCTGTGAGCTGAAGGAAATCATTTCTAGAATAAGAATATATTACTAAGTGCAGTACACTGACCCAAAATATATGAAACTCCATGTACAACAAACTGGAGTAGTGCCAGTTGCTGCACCGCCTGCCATCTTGCACAATGGTGTTGTGTGAAGTCAGAGGAGAAAAGAAACTGAAATGTATGTGGCCACTAGAAGCTAACACTCATGGTTTGAAATGTTACACTGAGTTCATGAAGTGACTTACAAAGGTGAATGAAAAATGTAAACATCAATGAAAAATTACAACTTATTTTGAACAAATTTCAGTGCCATCATTGGTCACGCGCAGTATCTATTCAAACTGTGTGAATGTTGCAGTGTCTGTACACACACTACCTTGCATGTAATAACAACCACAGTAATGACAAAAGGTGACGTTATCTCTGCACTTAGTTAAGCACCACACCATGAAGGTGTATGAAAAAGTGGGGGGTTTAGACCCACACATTTCTAACAGGGACATTATGATATCTGCTGCTTTACACTTAAGGAAAGAGCCTCTGGGACACATGGACTAGGAGGCTGGTTGAATCCCAGAGCTGGGATGGACATGTTGGAGAAAGAGACATATCTTGCCCCCTGCCAGAAATCAAGCAGAGTTTCTCTGTAATTCAGCCCTTAGTCTAATCTGTGGGACAGATCAGTCGGTATATCAGTTGCTCAGTTATATCATGGTAGTAGTAGTGCTCCACATCTTCGTGCTTAGTGTCATTCATGCAATCAGTTAGTTCATTTACATATACTTCCTGCTGTGTCAGGGTTGGGCCCTTTGACTTGTTCCAGCTACACTTTCATCCTTTATGTGGTCCTTTAGGGTGGATTCTTTCAAAGTGTTCTCACCAGTTACCTTTATTATCTCTAATTTTATCTAAAACTGAGACTGTTGAACTTTAAAAATGAGACTATATTTCATTCCTGTCATATTTTCGTTTTGTCTCTGATTATGCAAAGTATGATTCCTTGCAGCAGTCTCATTTCCACTGCCAAAGAGCAAGGCCAGTACAGTTATAGCCTTACAGAACTTAAACTGGGCTTCTGTTGTAGCTTATTATGCTAAGACTTGTTTAATTAACCTGCACAGTGCTTGATAACAATGTAATTTAGTGATATTATTGTCATAAGTGTAGCTTACATCATGTAAACCCCATTGTACAGATTAATTTTATGACCACAAAGCCTCAGTTATATTTGTATGCCATTTTGGGTCTTTGTTTTGGCTGTTGTGGACCTCAAATTATAAGACCATTGATTTCCTTCTTTCATATACAAAACTGCCTGATCTGATCAACAATTTTCTACAATGGATGAAATGAGCCTAGTGAGTTTCGTTTGAGGAAAAATATAAATCTTACTGAACTGATGATATCAGTGATAAATTTCTTTATGATGAGGGGGCTGCTGTCAATATTCACGAAGAAAATTGCGTCATACAATTGCCCACATCACAACATGTTCAAACAAACGTTCACCAACGCAGTTTGTCAAAGAAAGCCGAATCGCAACTGCAATGGACACCAAGTAAAAGGAACATATTTTTTTTTGGTATCTTTTTAGTTCAAAGAATTACCACCCTCAAGTATAACACTTCAAATCAGGGCATTATTTTTTTGATGCCTTCATATTATTGGCAATTAGCATTTCCTGACGTCAGTGTGTCTTTTAAATAATGTACCAGAAGGGGGACCACTGTACACAACGAAATGTGTCAGATGGTGGTTCATTTTCAAAACACTTTTTTTGAATGATACTGGTATCATAATGTTTCTGCTGCAATTTGTCGCCTTCCTCAAATATTATCCCCTTTGATATAAGAGGCACTACCGATAGGTGCAACTTGTACCTGTTTGTAGGTGACTAAGTGTGTGCAAGGAATGCATAGTGACAAATTCTGATAGTCACAAAACTCATGTCTTCCTGAGGCTTGTCCATATGAAATAAAACATGAGAAGGTTAGGTTGTCCTGGTCTGCGCCATGAAGGCAGTATATCTGAAGTCATGCTCTGGTGTAAGTAGACTTCAGAGCTCACTTTTTCGTTATGGCAAGTGCTGGAAAGTATATTTCAAATTTGTTGTAGGGTGTGGGAGGGTGTTTTGCTTCAGTAAACAGAATTGTGGCAACCCACTGTATGCGGCACATTGGCCCACAGGTTAAGCAACCCAGTAACAGACCTCTCTTTAGTTCAATGATGTTTGTAAGCACGTGTTTGCTTAGTTCAGTGTTTCATGAACCCATTGCATATTTCCTGGCTGTTAGACACAACTCACTGGTCAATAAACATTGCTAGCACAACCTCAGTGTTCAGCATGCAATACTAAACACCCACACCTGGATGCAGTCAGCAGCCAGCTTAGTCCACCTCATAGGTAACTTCCGTAAGACCAATCCTCAAGCCATCCTCCCATGTTCAAGGTATTTCATTTACTAGTCTTCCTAGAGGTTTCTCCAATATGCTACCTACCAAGCCCATATAAGCACCAAACTTTCTGATATCCCAAAAGCAGTCAGTAGCCTGTATGAATTGCAAACATCCTTGTTATGTAAAATGTAAAGTCGTCCTTGTTCATGCCGCAAAGCCATACAGGGGAGTAGGGGTACAGCTCCATTCATTCTTAACCTTGACACTAGATGCAGCTGAGTGGTCAATATCACGCCCTTCCAACCCTATCCCCGGAATATAACCCCGGTACCCATTGAATAAGAGGATGTGTGGGTCCTAAAGCCAGTCTGGTCGTTTTGGAGAAAAGTAAATCCTTTACCCCTGCCGGAATTCGAATCACGGACTGTCTAGCCTAGCCTCTATACAAACTGCTCTTGTTTCACCCTTCTGAGACCCAATAAACCTGAACCTTGTTTTCAGGAAAACTGAATGGACATTGAGCCTCTACAAGAAGTCAATATTGATACTAATCAGTATATATTCACCAAGATTGAAAAAGGAACACAAGTTCTTAAAGGTACAGTGCATTGAATAAATAATGTGCTGGTATGGAACGAGATAACATCGTGATATAATAGCACGTCACGTTCTTTGTACAGTTTTCATGTCGGACCTTGAAGTCCAGAGAAATTTGCATGGTATACAATATTAACGTGTATGGTATATTCCACTGACATCACAGGCAAACAGTAGTTCATCAAGAGTGGTAAGAGATTAAAATATTAAGCCAAGTGGTAAGCATATGCAGAAACTACTGTAACGTACGAAACTCTGCACTTTTGTACAGACTCTTCTTGTGTTGCACGTGAGTATGGCATTTCCAACAGCTATCTTAAAGACGGGTCTTTCTAATTGAAGCAGATAGTTTTCTGTGAGGTGCTAACTGATTCTTTGGATGTTCCTCACGAAGTAAAAAACACCTTATGTTGCAACTGCCTCCGTCTGCCTCTGACCTAGTATCAGCAACTAAACCATTTGTCGGACTTTAGTAAAATTCGTCATAGGAGGTCTGCAAAGTCTATGGTGCAAGTATGGAGCTTCGCGAAAATCGGCGATGACATTCATACCTTCATACCTTATGTACAGGTGGAATGAAATTCCCAAATATTGGATAAAATTCGTATTGAATGTAGGCCTACTGGTTTCGTGAAAAACACTACTACATTTGACAAAACATGAAGTGCATTTGCAGTCTTCCTATCAGGTGCGTTCGCAAAACTGCGTAAAGCGATCACTGGATTCGTCATATCCGTCCATCCGCATGGAACAACTCATCTCCCACTAGACAGATTTTCATGAAATTTAATATTTGGGCATTTTTAAAAAATCTGTCAAAATTCGAGTTCAATTAAAAATCTGACAGGAATAAGGGTAATTTATATGAAGACCTATATAAATTTATAATAATAATTCGCTCCATTCTTCTTAGAATGACAAATGTTTGAGACAAAATTTGTAGAGAAAATCAAAACACATATTTTATATTCAGTACTTTTTTTTTTAATCGGACTGATCATGATAGCATGTGGAAATGTACTGTAAAGCCAGACAGGCCACAGATGGCAATATAACACGGCATATACACTCTCCATGGTCAATAATTAAGGCTACAGACACACACTCAGATAATGTAATATTGCTTTTCCACAGCACAAATTATTATGTGAACATGCCTGAATCTTACGTTGTACATACATTTGCTGCCTTCTTTAAGTTTTGTAACAATAATGCTGGAATAATGTTTATATTTAGGGTCTTTCATCCCCAGTTACAAGAATCAGGCTACAGATTATGAAGGTCATTCCCGTGCTTCTGGCATTTGAGATCTTCCAAGCTGCCCTTCCTTTAGGCGACGGATTCATACTGACTTCTGAAGAAGAGCACCTGGTGTATTACATACGAGATATTGTTTACCAACAATTTGAAGCAGGACGATCTATCCTTTTTTCTTGGCCAAGCTATGCATACAAGAAGACTCACACGCAACATACACTAGCTCCAAAACCACCAAATGCTGACAGAATGAACATTGTATACTTTCTTCTGACTTCTCTCAACCACATAACAAGATGGCCAATTCATATCTCTTGTGTGGGAGCCCAAAGTCCAGAAATTATATTTGATACCTTTGGAAAACACCACGGTCACGTCATATTCACGTGGGCTGAGGAAAAAGAGGTTGATGTCATAGGACATTTAATTGATCAGTTGGAAGAGATGAAGAACAGCCCTTTGTGGAATTCTCGAGGAAGGTTCCTCATCGTGGTTATAGGACATCGCTCACAGAATATTTCACGCCTGGCACTTGACATTGCAGAGGAACTATGGAACCAATACAAGATTTCTAACGTACTTCTGCTAATACCAAAAGTAGGCACAAAATTTTTGCAAAGTACACAACCTCAAAGTAAAAACAATATCCCTCTGTCATTTGGATTATATACATGGATTCCATATCAGTCACATAACACATGTGAAAAAATTAATGTTTTCTTGGTAGAAGAATGGCCCCATGAAGGTAAACAGACGCTCTTGCAAAAGGAACCCCTTCTTTCAGATAAAATCCCAAAGCAGTTGCATGGATGTCCTCTGCGTGTGTCTATCATCGATACTCCTCCAGCACTTGTAGTGCTCAACAACACTGGTCACATTCATACTGGTGTAGAAGTACAGTACATCCAGCAGTTAGCACAGGCAGCAAATGCAACTATCATGTACCTGAAAGTTCTTTCCGGAGATCCAGTGACAGTTCGTTTCAATAGTCTTGCAGATTTAGAGGCAGGCAGGGCAGATCTCACACTTGGTGGCTACCCACTTCATCCAGTGCCTGCTGCACTTGCAGACCCAACTATATCACATTTGGATGACACCTTGATTTGGTATGTTCCCTGTGGTATGCCTAATGACATAACGGTGAGAGTTATGGCAATATTCACACCCTCCTTGTCCATGGCAATTTGTGGTGTATTTGTGTTAGTAGTTGTAGTTATATGGAGGGTGGTTAATATTACAAGATTTACCCAACTACATCATTCACATACTTCCACAAGCATCTTAAGTTCCATCTCTAAGACCTCGGCAGTAATGTTAGGCATTTCTGTGCCAGGGATACCAAGAAATGACACATTCAGGACAGTGTTTCTGGCTGTTGTTTGGTACAGTTCTGCAATTAGCTGCGTATTTCAGACATATTTTACCAGCATTCTCGTGAACCCAGGAATGAATAAGCAAATTACAACTTTGGAAGAACTTTATCAGTCCAGTTTTGTTTACCGCTACAACAACGGGTCTGATTCTTTTGTGAATATTACTGATCCCTCATACTATAGCAAAATATGCCTTAGAAGGGAGGAATGTCTTTACAGAGGTTATTGTATTATTGACTACTTAAATAACCTGAATGTGGCCATAATATCTTCTAGATTTCATGCAGAATACTATACACTGGCAGCACTGCCACCTGGCAGTTCAACACCACGGATGTGCACACTGCAGGACAGTTTTTACAGTATTCGATATACAATATACATTGGGAAGGGGAGTTTCCTAGTTGACACATTCAACAGAATAATACATCATGTAACTGAAGCTGGTTTGATAGATAAACTGATGCGTGATGCAAAAACCAGTTGGAGATATGAAGATGTTTTATACAATCAGTTAGCAACAGATGAAGTTTTCCGAATGAACAATGAAACTGTTGCTTATATTGTGTTTTCCATGTCTCATTTAAAAGTGGCTTTCTACTTTCTTGCACTGGGATATCTACTAAGTACTATCATCATTACAGCAGAACTGCTATTTTCAAGATACATACAACATGAGTAAAATGGAGTCCATTCACTTGAGACACAGGTACTTGTGTTTCAGCCACTTGTTGTCTGAGTCATGGTTTTGTAAAACAACAGTGACATTTCTAAACAACATTATCTTGTTTGTCTCATGGCAATCTCCGTTGGCACTACTATAGCACAGGGGTTGAGAGAATGATAATTCAGTACATTGATGTCTTGCTGCCTTATGGCAAGGAGTACCAATAAGTCTGTAATTCAAAGTAAGTTACATTACTTAATTAATGGCCCGGAGTGGGCCGAAGCATGTAGGAACTGGAATACTGTATAGACAATTAGGGGTTGCCCCCTCAAAAATGCATTTGTAGGTTAACCTTTATCCTACGGACCTTTAATTCAGTCTTTGTGCTCAACTCACGAATTTTCTCCGTGACGGCCCCTTAAATCTTTGTGCGTGTTTGACAATATACGTTTGTATATAATGAACCACAGATAAAGAAATAATGAAATAATCTGCACTGTGTTGCTTATAAATCAGAGATAGTTCAGTTCAGAAAAAGATTAAGTAGGAAGTTAATTTAAAAGTTTTATAATTTTCAATTTATTTTACTTACGTTTCTGTTTCGGGCCTGATGTATGCACAGTATTTTTCAGCTTAAAGATTTGTGGGGTTATGCCTTGGTGTGATATTGTCAGAAAAATCAAATTACTTCACACACACTCCATACTTTCTCAAAACTTCACAAATGACTTTTTTCTTCACACCACTCGCAGTTCACACGCGACATTTTAGCTGCGTCATCGTTACAAACCGAGACTGGCCATCCTTTTGTTGGATGCTGTTCTAGTCTACCGACTTTTGCCATCATTTCCAGTGTATCTTTCACATGGAGGAATTGAGAGTTTATACATATTTCCTTAGTCCGTCAAGGGAAGAATAACTAAAACAGAGATATTTCAGCGGTTCTCTGAAAAATATATACAATTCTATTGCCTAAATAAAAACGTATTTTTAAAATTTTAAATTTCTTTTCCCAACATTTCCAGCTGAGGCCACAGTTTTAGTTGGGGAGATCCGGTTGAACAGCCTGAAATGTTTCAGGGATCTGCCTTGTTGTGGTAGTCCACAAAGCATCTTCTATCACAACAAAGAGCTACATCACACCTTTCGCATATCACCGAAACATTTCTGGTGACACCCGTTCCGCACACACAAGACATCATCTTCGCGTGGCAGACGGAATAGGCCAATGCTTCCTGCCACGTTCTTCAAATCTAACGACTTAAGTGGCAGCAGCAGGTGGTCTGCGTATTGGCTTTTGCACATTCCGTTCATTTCCAGCATGTGCCAATAAATTCCCCAGTAGGGTGTTCCGAAAATTGCTATGCAAAATTTTCTTACCCCCCAGTGAGGAAAAAAAGGATGTAGCTATTCAGAATGGCCAGGTCAAACAGATGGAAGAAGAGTTTCTTTGTCCACTTCCATGTGTGACGGTTGATAGAATAGGAATTTGCCATTCTATCTCCCTTATCTACATAGCCCATGTGGCAGTTATAATCCGCCACAATTTGCGGCTTTATTGCCTTCCCGTTATTATCGCAGAAATTGCCCTCTGCTGGTGGGTCATGGATGTTCGTCAAAATACGTACGTCGCATTTGTCCCTCCATAGTATGGCTGTCAATTCACCCCTAGTACGTACCTGAAGGTCGCCCCGTGTCATTCTCTTGGGGCCTAAGTCCTGTGGCATGCTCTTCCTGTTTGGTCGGACAGTGCCACAACAGTAAATTTGTTTCATATAAGTCTGGGGCGGAGAAGTAATTGTCCATATACAGTTTGTGGCCACATCCTTCTATTTTCTTTGTCAGTTCCGACAATGTCGCGTGAGTTGCAGTCAGGTGCTGCGCAGTGCACTGTCTCTCTCTGCCCAAATAAACTGTCATATCATAAGTGTATCCAGTCTCGTCACATAGTTTGTAAATTTTGATCCCAAAACGTTTGTGTTTCTTGGGTATATACTGTCAGAAAATGACTCTTCCTTTGAACTTAACAATAACTTAATCTACGGCCAGATGTTCAGAAGGGCTGTAAAATTTTGAAAATTTCTCGTTCAGAATTTGAAAAAGATTTCTCATTTTCCATAACCGGTCAGAATTTTTGTCCCTCATGTCAGGCTCATTCCTGTTGTCTGTGAAATGTAGAAAGCGAAGTATGTGAAAGAATCTGTCCCGTTTCATAGCGTTACCGTAGAACGGTGTATGGAAATTGTAAGACCTTGACCAGTAGTCTATCAGTCTGTCCCATATGCAGTGTCACATTTGTATTGTTACTGCAAGAAACATGAGCATTTCGGCCTCAGTCACGTCAGGTTGGGGCGAAGGTCCTTCGTCAAGTCTCTCAAGGTGGTCATGGTAGTATCTGTTAGTTTCCACCACCAGCAGTGTTATAATTTCTGCAAAATACATCAGGAAAACACTCAGTGGACTGGAGTTGTCGTTTAAATGTGGCGCTTCACTGTCTCCTTTCCCTCTGGGGCTCCCTGTAAAGGTGTGCACTACACCTCTCTGGGGGCCAGAGGGCCGTGTCCACTGTTGATCTGACCCACTCTGAAAACTATCAGAGGCACTTGTCATGAACGAACTGCTGGACGCTTGACCACTGGATGTTGGGTGATCCGGTTTCAGGTGTGACACCCCTGGCTTGTCTCGGAAACCTCCCTCATCCTCAGATGTGCTATCACTTGACGCCGATGTTTCGTCACTTTCACTGTCCCAAACCAGTTGAGAAATCCGGTTTTGGGACAGGAACCTACATTTCTGCGAAGCTCCACTCATCACTGCTGACAAAAGAATATTCAGTCCAGCCAAGACTTCACGCAGTGAAATGCCATATTATGGCTGACTATTTACAGATCATTCTGTTTTTTGGTATATATGTAACTGCAGTTGGAATAGTAAGTCCAGTGAGGCTTCTCACGTTAAGTCATGGGGAAAATCTTGACTTCAAAATTAAGCCACTAATTGCCTATATTTATTTGTATGGGCGAGTTTATACGTCCTGTTAATCTTATTTTTCAAACCATCCTTCTGTAATGGACCAGAAAGTGAACTGAAATGGAAGACTGACATAGAGAACCTGCATAATATTTGCATTTTATCATATACACACAGTTGGTGCTTAGTCCCTTTTAGCAGTAATATATCCTGCGACCATAAACATAATGTGCATCTCCGTTGTGACTACAGAGGAAACAGAATCGTATTTCAGTCGCCAAATAAGCGATTCTTTAGTTCAGAGTGGAGTACAAATTAAGTAAATTGTTATATGAAGCACGCCGTCACAAACAGAATTCCTGTAACAGCAACGCTTATCAGAGTGAATGAGGCTTCAGATTGTAATTCGTCTACGGGGCACCTCGAATGTAGTGGCATGGCTAAATGTGGGAAATGAAATGAGTCACTTGCTTAGCATAAAAACATACAGCTGTTTCAAAGAGTACAGACTGACTAGAAATTTGATATTCATGAGGCGCATATGTACATAATTGGGTAAAGTGGTCGGAGCGTGAATCTGACCACAAACCACTACATAATGTGGAGAAAACGAGTGGGGCTATAATTCTACACCTCTACATGAGTGTGCGGGGCATTTAAATGGCCGGCGGTTTGGTGCATTCATAAGATGCCGATTTAAAAGGATCTGGTGCGTTCGTCGGATAAAGGTTAATTAGAATTTATCATACAATAAAAAACACAGTAATATGCGACACTGTACGATATCTCTTAAAGCACATGACTTGAACACAATATCCATTTAAAAAAGCACCAATTTCAATACAAGATAACAGGAAACTACAGAATTACTGGGAAAAAAAAGTACTGTGTGATACACCTTCTTAATACACCTTACAGGATGGGTTAAGACGAACAATTACTCAGCATAAATCAAACCTGTATTGGTTTCTGCAAATGAGGAGCAAGACTGTGGTCAAAACTGGTGTCCTGGCACTTCTTACTGTAGAGTGATGTCAAACTTCGGCAGCACAGCCACAGGGCAGTGGCTTAATATAACAGATCATTACACCACCCAACTGCTCACATGCTACAGATCATAATGCACTAACTGTTGTGCCGTAGCCACCCATCCAGAAGATATATTGTACAGTCGCTGTAGAAATGATAACTGGCAGATGCTGATGAATTGCATCTCAAGATACAAGATGGGAATGTGCTCTTTACAATATTTCTCATTTTTTAAAATTTTATTCTCTAATCACGTTAGGACTCACAATTTTCAGATTTATTCTCTACCTGAGAAAATGAAAAAAGTCCGTTAAAGGTAATGGTGCTACAATGAGAAAACAGTGATAACACCAGTTTCACCTCAAGTGCATCATGGCTATGTAGATTTTATCATACAGTGATGGGTTTTCATGACACAGTTTTCCTGCAGTTTTCAGAATCAATGAAGAAAGAACATAAAAATGGAGCAGGACGGGGATGTACAATTAACAATGGAATACTTCAGTACACTTACAGACATACGTCATCTACAGTATGAACCCAGTATGATACCGTAACTTGTTCCCAGCAATAAAGGTCGCCTAATGAACAGTGTCTGCATGACAAATGGCTTACAGACATGTATGAATGGGAACTTGCAGCAGCACCCTAACAACAGCAGGGCCTTTGTTTTGAATCTGATTCCATCAGAAGGACAGTAGCACAGAATGAGAACGATCAGGCAGACAGAGTTGAAGGATACCATTGTAAGACCGTCTGTCTCAACATATGTTCTTAATAATTTGGATTTCACTGTCAACAATTAATGTAACCCACATGTCATGATAAATAAAACAGTGATTCTGCATTACTCTTCTTTGTTTCTACTAACACTGCTTCCTATCAGGAAAGCATTTGATTCATAGATGAATTGAGATCTACAGTGCAGGAAAATTTCTAGTTGTAATTTCAGGCCCCTGCCAGGGTATAAATGAGCTTTTTGCTCTTCTGGGATGTTATACAACATTAATTGGTAGTTAGATGCCTACCAATAAATACCAGAACAGTGACCACCAGCCTTCTAGTTGCTTTAACTCCTGTCACATTATCCAAAATCATGCTCAGATATCTCTTGCAATACTACATACATTCAAAAGTTAACAACATCGTTCAACAACACACAGAAAGTGTCTTTCTATTTTTCTCATGACTTGGAGTCAATTATACGTTTGTAAAGTGTCAATTTCTCAGCACTGATGGGAGTGTCACACAGGTTACCTTGTTCCCAGCTGAATGGTTTGATATCTTTCCACATGCGCTTCTCCTTGGGTATTCCAAGCTTTTTGAGCAGCATATCAGACAGTTCAGGAACAATGGGCTGCAGCAAGATACCACACACACGTAGAGTCTCCATGGTAAGGTGCAGTACACAGTACAGGTGGTGTGACAGTTGCTTCTTATGTAATTCCCATGGCTTCTGGGACTCAAAGAATCGGTTTCCTGCATGAAGTGTCGCAATAATGGAGTCGATACCTTTATAAAAATTACACACCTCAAAGTGCTCCCTTACAAGATCTGAAAGTAAATAAGCTTGTGCCAATAACAGAAAAGATACAGAAAGAATATCTCACTAGTCACAGCAATGCAATGAAATGTATTTCATACAAGTCTTGATTCAGGTCAATTTTAAAGCTGAACTTACAAGAAGTGAAAAAGTTGTGATATATATCTAGAACAAGACAGGCAATGTATTTATAACATACCCTGTGGTGCCTTACTGTAACGCTTATATCACCTTGGCTATCCTAACAGCCTTATACCACTGTACCCAAAAACAATGCTTGTATGAAGATTTTATACCAATGACAAACATAAAATTAACTTTACGTAAATTGCCTCAGATTTTTGCCCAATTTTAACAAACTTTGAATTTTCTCAACAGATTGCTATATAAGTTCCAGTATCAAATTGCACGGAACTCTACACAATTTCAGTGAGTGGCATTTAAGACAAATTTAATCTCTTATGTTTACTGGACCATGCATCATCTTGATAGTTGAATAAAGATAGACCAACTTGATGTCACTTGCTTTATTATTTCATTATTTAATGCTCAACATGTTTCGAATGTTAGTACATCCATCCTCAGGAGCTTG
>Ga0123352_10009452_pt1 | contig 15244 bp, 26 predicted proteins | sample TergutLab28metaG_FD_89700 | JGI IMG/M metagenome (GOLD analysis project Ga0123352, IMG submission 89700) | Labiotermes labralis P1 segment gut microbial communities from Petit-Saut dam, French Guiana - Lab288 P1 | ecosystem: Host-associated > Arthropoda: Insects > Digestive system > Gut ... | reverse complement strand
TGCAGTTGACCCTTTGAAAAGAGAACACGCCGGGGCTATTGTTTTCCGCATTATCAGCGGGGGGCAAAGCCCCGGCGTTGTTTTCATCCTCTATATTTTCTTCCGTACTCTCCAACATTTCTACATAGCTTATTTGCTTGCCGTCTTTGAGGTTGTAATAAATTACCACCTTGCCATCATAGAGGTAAACGGAATTTATAAACACGTCAATAATACGCCGCCTAAAATCCATGTCAAAAAGATCGCCATTGGTAAAGACCTTTAACCACGCTATAATATCCTCACGCTTGTAGCGTATGCCGTTGGCTATTTTTAACTTGGCTATGTCTATTTCTAAGTCCGTTTGCTGTAGCTCCAATTCCTCTATTTTCTTTTCGCAATTTTTCATAATGGCTTTTGAGCTTGTTTCAAGCATCATGTCAAAGAGCTTTTTTATATCCCGCTCCACCTTGGCAAGCCGCTTTTCAAATTCCTTAATACGTCCGCTATTAAATTCCTTGTCATATTCCGCAACAACGCCATCGGCTATTATTTCCATGCGTACAGGGGTTAGGACGTATTCTAGCGTTTGTTCCACTACATACCATTCTAAAAAATCTTTCTTTTCGCTTTTCTTATCACATTGTTTGTGATTTTTGCGTTTTTGGCATGAATAGTAATGATGCCGTTCGCCGCTCCTACTTGTCCCAGCGTCCCCGATCATGTTTGTACCACAATGACCACAAAAGAGCTTACCATAAAGGATATACTCTACACGCGCTTTTTTAGTTGCCCCGGCTTTGCGGTTAGCGTCTAAGCGGGCTTGTACCTTCTCAAATAATTCCTTGTCAATGAGAGCGGGGCAAGCGTCCTCTACAACAATGTCCCCACGCTCCAAAACGCCTATGTACGTCCGCGAACGCAAAGCGTCTTGAAATGCAGTTATTCCGTAGGGCTTGCCAGTCTTAGGGCTATATATGCCCTTGGCGGCAAGCTCCTTTATTATTTCCTTTTTGTTGACCCCGGCGGCGTATTGTTCAAATACCCATTTAACTATAGGGGCTTTATCTTCATCAATGACTAATTTTTTGTTGTCGAGCTTGTACCCTATAGGCGCGGTAGAGCCTGTATAATTGCCCTTTAACAAACTTTCACGAAACCCGCGCTTTATTTTTTGGCTTAATTCAAGGCTATAATATTCCGCGCTTGCTTCTAAGACCGCTTCCAGTATGACCCCTTCCGGGTTATCGCTTATGTTTTCCGTAGCGGATATAACCTTAACGCCGCATTTTTTGAGCTTATGCTTATAAACCGCGCTATCATACCTATTGCGCGTAAAGCGATCCAGCTTGTAAACTATTACATACTGAAATTGACCCTTTTTAGCATCCGTTATCATGCGTTGAAATTCCGGGCGGTTGTCATTCCGCCCGGTAAGCGCACGATCTATATACGTTTCAAGGATAGAATAGCCCTCACGTTCTGCAAAGGCATAGCAGTCCCTAAGTTGCCCCTCTATGCTTTGTTCGTTTTGGCTTGCGCTTGAATACCGGGCGTATATTACAGCGTTTTTCATGGCTTCACCTCAATAGGCAAAATAACCGTTACTACATATTTGCCGTTGTCGTTTTCGGTTATTTCATCAAGAAAAGCAGTATTAACGCTTCCGCCTAAGTATTTTTCAGCACTAGCAGGGAAAAAGCCTATATCAACACCACAACTTGCAAGGTGCTTTTCTTTTTCATAATCGTAACTGATTGCAACCTCATCGCCCTTATAATCTCCAATATTACAATAACTAATATTGGACTGCATTTCTCCATTACTATTTGAAGTGAGCTTAAATTTCTTGAAAGGCTTACCGCTATTTATAAGGTTTTGGTATGCGTCATGCTTACCCCTGTAAAATCCTAAAAATATTTTGATAATATTGTCAGTAGGGTTAATAGTAGTTACACATGAGAATATAGGGTAATCCGAGTTTATAAAATCGTTTACCATGTCTTGGAGTTTGCCCTTATAGACATAACCGAACTTAACGCCGTTAGCCATAATCATAACGGCGTTTTTGTCGTGCTTATTCGTAGGTTCTTGGATAAGCTCCACCGTTACCCCCGCTTCAATCAATGTATAATCGGGTTCTTGCCCGCGCAAAACAGCTATCTTTACATTTTCGTAGTGATATGCCATAGGATAACCGTTAATTTCAGACGGCACGCTTACTTTGTTTTCGGTGATATGCTCCGGGGGCGCAATACTATTATGTTCCGTTATTAGAGCTTCTTTTTTCGCGTCAAAAAGGACTTTTACGTCCTCTACAGACATTTGCATAAATGCTGTAATAGTTTTCATGCTGTAATCTGTATACCCTGTTTTACTAAAACAGCTATCACAGATGACGGCATTGTTTTTAATTGTATATTTAGGCGTAGCCCTTCCAATATCAGAGCTACAGACGGCGCAAACGGACTTAATTAGGAAAAGGCTACATATCAAGGAAATTACACCGAGCGCAATAAACAACGATAGGAGATCAAGCCCTAATCTTGTAAAAATAAAGCCGTCAATATTCCAACCTAAAGCAAGCCCTATAATAGCGGCGGCAAACAACAATAGAGATAGTTTACGCATAATTAAAACCCCTTTTCATGATGATGTGACCCGCCCTTTATAGGGGCGGGTTATATTTTCGTTTTTTTCGCTTTCGAATACCAAGCCGGAACATTAAAGCCGCATACTCGATCATGATGACCTTGCGACCTTGCCCCCTTTATTGTACTTCTCATCCATTGCCGCTTGTGCGTCCAAGATAGACCGAGCGCGTTCTATTTCGTCCTCAAATTCATTGTAGCGCGGTTTTTGTTCGTGCATTTCAAAGGTTGCCGCAAACTCATCACTTTCTTGTACGAGCTTACCAATAAATTTAAGTACGGCGTTCATTTCCCCATCTTCCAACTCTACAAAGGTTTTGACTATGCGCTTTGCCATGTCGTTAAGGTTGTAGCGTTCCGCTAATACGTCTAAAACGTCCGTGGGGACTTCTACAAATATGTCACCGTTGCCAGTCCGTAGCCAATCCTCATTTACGTTAAACTCTCTACAAATCGAATGAACAATGCCGTCAATAGGATCGTTACGCCCTATTTCATAATTTGCGAGGGTGTTTCTCTTTATGCCTACCCTCTTTGCAAATTCCTCTTGCGTCATATCAAGAGCTTTACGCAGTTGTTTTAATCGTTCGTCCATGTTCAAGCCTCCTTATATTGTTAAGTATAAAATAAAAATGTGCGTTTGTCAACAAAAATATTAAATTGGGGCTTGACATATGTGTTTATAGGACGTATAATAGTCACAGACGCACAAAACAAGCGGCGCGGACAAGCCGCCAACACATGGGAGGTTATCACATGAACGAATTAAACGTAAGCCAAAAAATAACAGTAGCCACGCGGGATCAAGCATGGGAAGCGGCTAACAAAATTTTCCCAACAGATTACGAAAAAGACGAAGCATCAAGCCAACGCGCCGGGTATGACATTTACAGACATCATGAGCTTAACCACTATGCCCGTATTTGCGACCTTGGCAACAGGCTAGAAGTTTTAACAGGCGAATGGGGCGAAAACGTAACAAATATATGGATTGAGCCGGAAATTATTAAAAACATGGGTACGAAAATGAGCGAGGGTGATTATCGGCGGCTTTGCGGTTTTCCCGGAAGCCATGAATGGGCGATAACCGAAGCGGAAGCAAAAATTTATGTAAATAGGTTTTTTGGCTTTGAGGTAGGGCGGATAGAAATTATAGACACGGCAGAAACATTCAGAAGCAACGGGCGGATTGTTGAAACTCACCAAACATACAAAAGAACGCCGCAATATTGCGCCACGGATTACAACTATATTCGCTTTAACGCTAATAATTGGCAATATGAAATGATTAACGGACAGCTTCATCAGTATTGGAATTAAACCAAAACCAAAGCGGGGCGGCAAGTCCGCCGCCTTGCTTCATTATAAGAAAGCGAGGGATAACGATGCCAACTTCTCAAAAACTCACCATAGCGGAAATTATCACCAAACTAGCCGCCGAGCTTACCGAAAAGGAAAAAATCCGCGTCATGGGCTACTTGGAGGGCTTGACCGCCGCAAGCGCAATGAATAAGGAAGCGGCAAATATTGACGGCGCACAACGCGCACACGCAAGGCAATAAGGGGGCTAATTTTATGACAGGTAATTGGAAGCCGTACAGCCAAGTATTAGGCGGCGAGTACAAATATATCGCGGGGCGGATTATAGACACCAACCAAGTACAACACGCCGGGAATATGGAGTATTACGGCGAGTACACAGCAGACCGGGAAGCCTGTACCCGGCTTTGTGAAATGTTGGAGCGGGGCGAAAAATGCCGCGCTTGCGGAAGTCTAAACCTACAACAAAGCGGCGCGTGTAAAGTTTGCTTATCTTGTGGCGAAACCACAGGATGCAGTTAAGGAGCGGGATTTTATGAAAAAGGAAGTTTATCAGCAAGTGGGACAGTTTGCCCTAAGAAGCCCCGGCGGGGAATTTCTCCCCGCCGTTCCCCTATTTGCCTTGAAAAAGGACGCAGGGGAAATAAACCCGCAAACCGGGCGTAGCGTGGGGGAGGAAATAGCCCTCACGGACGTAACAAAACTTTTTGCAGGGGCGCATAGGCAATATGTACACGGCAACAAAAAAGCGGGGGTGAAGGTATGAGCGATAAAGAGTATTTCATAAACAACTACCTTTTGCGTTTTTACGGCGTAGTCTTTGACGATTACACGGAAAACGCAAAAGGCGATGGTTACGGACATTGGACGCAAATATGCCAAGGTTGCGTAGACAAGCACGGCATAGACAAGAGCCTACTTGATGAAGCGGGGCAAGGCATTTGTGGCGTACAAGGTTGCGAAAACAAAGCGGACTATTATTTAGACTTCCCAAAGGAAGCGGCGGCGGAAAGATGCCGTGTATGCAATAACCCAAACCTACAGCAAGCGGGCGCGTGTAAAGTTTGCCCGGTATGCGGGGAAGCCACAGGATGCAGTTAGGGGGTGCAAGATGCTTAAATTCTTAATCGGCGGATCGCCGTGTACTCATTGGAGTATAGCGCAAAGCAAAAACAGGGAAACGGAAGCGCAGGGGGAAGGATGGGAGCTTTTCAAAAATTATTTAATTGCGCTGGACAAGTTTAAGCCGGATTACTTTCTTTATGAAAACAACAAAAGCGCGGCGGCGGCTATCAAAGAGCAAATTTCAAGGGAGCTTAACGCACCGTTGCAATATATAAATTCCGCGCTTGTGTCCGCACAAAACCGCCAACGCTTTTATTGTCATAATTTTGGGGACGTTCCGCAACCAGCAGACCGCGGCATTTTATTAAAAGACATTTTAGAAAGCGGCGAGAGTTGGACGGATAAGGCATATTGCGTAACTACCCGCATTGCGGGAGCTATCCCCAGCGACACGCTAAAAAGAAGCCGCCATAGCATGGTTGCGGAAAATGTAACCGCCGCTATGCCGATATGCGCCGAAAATGGTAAAGCGCATTGCTTAACCGCTTCAATGGCTAACAAAAATTCCGTGCATGATATACACGGAAAACAGCGGGTAAGCATGGTTGCGGAAGATGTAGCGGCGGCTTTTCCTTTTGGGGAAACAAACGGCAAAGCCTATTGTCTTACATCAAACTACCAATACACGCCATACCCGGAACACACGCTAAAAAAGAGCGTCCGCAGTATGGCGGCGGAAATGGTAGGAGCTATAGCAAATACAGATAAGTTTGAATGTTTGCGAGCTACTTATTACAAAAGCGGAACGCGGAACTTTGAGAAGAAAATAACGGATGGGTTAGGTTATCAAGGTGTATGCGTCCGCATTGGTGAAGAACCATGCAAGCAGATAGACCCTAAAAAAGTTTACCGTGTCGAAGCGGGACAAATTGACATTAAAGGCAAGCTATACCCGATCAAACTTCCCGATGGTTACTACATTATCCGTAAATTAACCGTTGCGGAATGTTGCCGCCTACAAACCATGCCCGATGACTATTGCCGCGCTGTGTCAAAGACGCAAGCATACAAGGGGTTAGGCAATGGCTGGACGGCGGAAGTAATTATACATTTACTTTCACACGCACTAAAAGGCGTTCCGAAAAATGAAAAAATTGTAGTGCTATCTATGTATGACGGCATAGGGACAGGGCGTTATTGCTTTGACAAATTAGGCTATCACAATATCGAATATCACGCATACGAGATTGACGAGCCAGCAAAGCAAATAAGCATGAGCAACTACCCGGACATAAGGCAACACGGCGATGCCTTTGGCGTTCGTAGCCCTTTATGGTTTTTACAAGCCGCGCACGGTAAGCCAAAGAAAACACAGCACCAAGGGCAATTATCATTATTTGACGTGGTAGGGGGTTAGGGCTATGAAAGAATACCATTGCACCATATTTATAACCTTTAGCAATGAACGCAAGGAAACCCACCAAACAACGGTAGAAGCGAGCAACCGCACGGAAGCCAAGACGATGGCTTTTGAATATTTCATGTACCTTGCGGACGAGATTGTAAGTAACCAGCCGCCGGACAACATAGAGCCGCCCATCTTTGTGGGATCGGAGGTTGAACTTATAGAAGCCCCAGCGGGGGCGTAGCGTGGTTATCGTTCAAATAGCCGCCACAAACCACAGCGGCGATATGCGAACGCTAGGGCGGATTATGCGCGGCATTGAGCGCATGGAAGAAAGTGGCTACACCGTGGAGCGGTACGAACACTACAGCGCGGAAGGGGCTAAAAAGTACATTGTAGCCGTGGAGCGCACCGAGGACGCAAACGATGCGGACTTTGAGCAATGGCTTAACAGCTTATCAAAAAAGCCCGCCGGAAGCGGGCAGACGGAAAATGTTAAACCCCTTGCCAACGGACAGGAAGGCAAGGGGCAGTAAGTACAAAAGCCCTTAGAGAGCTTAACAAGTTAATAACTATTCTATCACTCTAAGGGCAGAAAGTCAAGAAAAAGTGTCCGAAGTGTCCGATGGGGCATTTTAGCGTCCTTGTAATAGGTATTAGGATGTGGGACACGCACACGGAAAGCGCAGACAAAACAAGGGGCGCGGGGTTTTGGTTTTAAGGTTTTAATCTTTTGATCTTACTCTCTCACTCTCTTACTTACATTGTTTTGTTTTGCGCGGGCGTTTACGCCCGTGTGCAAAGGCGTTTACGCCTTTGTTATGGAAGTGTTTACACTTCCGTTAATTCCCTTTAGGAGTGATAGCAAAATGATGAATATATCAATACTGGAAACTATGCGCCGTTGGGCTAACAATTCAGTAAACCCCAAAAATGTACAAGTGTCTTTTTTTGCATTTGTTGGGATGTGGAAATTTTTTGAGCAAATGGACACTAGCCAACTAAGCCCGGATGACCTCAAAGCCTTTCAACTCATCAAGGGCGAAATTGATAAAAAATTAGAGAGCGTCCGCAACCGCCAAGCATACGCGGCAGTAGTACAGGCAACAAACCCGGAAGAAAAACAGGCGGCATATGACAGCTACCAACGCACTAAGCAAATTAAGGGCAGGGGGTATTAACCCTATGCCATATTCTACCCAGCATTTAGAGAGTTTATACAATTCTCAATATGAGCAGTTAAGCATAGACGATGCCTTAGAAGCACTTAGGGCAAGGGGGCTACAATACCGCGCCAAGATAACCGAGAGCGGCGGAATGTTGGAGGTAGAGCTTTACCCTATTAACCCCGTTTGGAAGGATAAAGAGGGGGAAAAGAGGGTTAAAACCGATAAGCCCACGCGCAAGGAACAAAGAAACCTTAACCTTGCAAATACGCGCAAATATGTATCAAGGCTTGTGCATACAAACTTTACTCACCGTGATATATGGGTAACTTTTGAATACGCACATGAGCATATGCCCGCAGACTTAGAGGAAGCTACAAAGCACCTTAAAAACTACTTTAAGCGGTTGCGGCGGCATATCAAAAAAAATGCGTTGCCGGAGCTTAAATATATTTACGTCACGGAGCGCGTAGAGAACGAGGTAACAGGCAAAGTACACACTCACCACCATATTGTTATGAACTTTGCGGATCGTGATATTGCGGAAAGCCTTTGGACACTTGGCGGACGAACGCAAGCGCGGCGGCTACAGCCGGACAGGGATGGGAGCTTAGAGGGGTTAGCAAAGTATATAGCCAAGCCAGCAACCAAAGAGGGCAACCGCAAGGGCGCAAAGACTTACGCAACCAGCCTAAACCTTGAAAAGCCCACCGTTACACGTTCAGACCACAGGCTACCAAAAACAAGCTACAGAATATCAAAAAAGCGCGTTACGGAAATTGTGCTGGACGAAAACAAGCGTATTGAGCTTTTGGAGGAACATTACAAGGGTTACAAGGTTGTAGAGCTTCCGCCGCCAAAGTTTAGCGATTATTCCGCCGGGGCGTGGGTGTATGTGAAGATGGTTAAAAAGCCCACAGGGGCGCGGAAAGGGGCGAAAATGTGAAAATTGGACTAATTGAGCAATTAAATTTATTTGGTGAAGCTGTAGCGGTTGACGAGCTTAACCAGCCAAAACCAAGCCGCAAATATAAAACCATGCAAGAAACCCACGGAATTAACCCTAATCACATTTGCAAGGATTGTAAGCACCTTGTAAAGCTCCAATATTCAAAGGCTTATTACAAATGCGTTTTGTGGCGGTTATCTCACAGCACCGCAACAGACATAAGAGTTAAAAAAACCGCTTGCGCCAAGTTTGAATTACGCCAAGGGGCTATAAAAGTTTATGCAGGGGGGTGAAGCGTGATTATGTTTGTTGACATTACAAGCACAGATAAAAAGTACAACATAATTTACGCAGATCCGCCGTGGCGTTATTCCGATGGCGGTTGCAATGGAGCGGCGGAAAATCACTACAGCACTATGAGCATAAAGGATATTTGCGCCTTGCCAGTAAAGGACATAGCCGCCGCCGATTGTGTTTTATTCATGTGGACTACTTACCCTATGCTACAGGAAGCGATGGAGCTTATGACGGCGTGGGGGTTTAAGTATAAAAGCATTGCGTTCCAATGGCTTAAACAAAACAAGAGCGGCAAGGGTTTTTACTTTGGACTTGGACGCTGGACGCGTGGCAATACAGAGCCTTGTCTTATTGGAGTGAGGGGCAAGCCTTATAAATTCGTGCAAAGCAAAGCCGTAAGTCAAATAATCGAATACCCGGTAACGCGGCATAGTGCAAAGCCGCCTATAGCCCGTGACAAAATTATAGAACTTATGGGAGATATACCGCGTATAGAGCTTTTTGCAAGGGACGGCGCAAGCGGATGGGATTGTTGGGGCAACGAAGCCCCGGACACGATTTTAGAGCCGCCGCCGCAAGCAACACAGGCGGAAACCGTAAGCGGGCAACTCTCTTTACATGACATATACAGCGGGGAGGGGGTAATTTAATTGCTTTGGTATGTAACCGATATGTGGGAGGAATTTTTTGCAATTCCTGTAACCGTGAAGCATGAGGACGAAAAAGGCGGCGGCGTGGTTGTTTGGAGTTTGGGCGATGGCATGACACAGGAATACCGGGTATATGACCTTGCGGAACTTCATCAGACCAAAGCGGCGGCGGAAATGGAGGCGGCACATATGAACACGCTAAAAATTCAGCGTAAAAGCGATCAATTTTAGAAGGGAGCTATAACAATGACTTTAGTAAGATGTGACCTTGACTATTGCCTTAACAATGTAGGGCGGGTATGCCAGTTAGATGAAGTTTATGTTTTTCCGCAAGGGTACGAAGTATGCGAAAACATGAACGACATAACCGCCGGAGCGGACTACAAAAGCGTGTTTTACAAGATTATCAAGAACAACGAAAACAACACGATAGTAAAAGAAAAATGCGAGGGTAAACGCATTGAGCATGATGGCTTAGTCTTTTATACCATGTGGGACTACAGACGCGAGGACGCGCCGCTTACCGAGGAAACAAGCGGGCTTTTGGCTTGCTACATTGCAGACCTTAAAGACGTGGCAAAAATGGAATTAGTTAAATTAAAGGTTGCGGAACACTTAAAAACCCATAAGCCTGTTATTGAGCATGAGGACAAGCCGGAAGCGGGGTTATGGTAAATGCCAAGACTACCAACGCCCACGGAAAGCGATGAGCAAATAACCCTTTTTCAATGGGTAGAGCTACAAAAGCGGAAATACCCGGAATTAGAGCTACTTTACCATATCCCCAACGGCGGACACAGACACAAGACCACGGCGATCCGCCTTAAAGCGGAAGAGGTAAAACCGGGCGTACCCGATCTATGCTTGCCAGTAGCGCGGGGAGCTTACCACGGCTTATATATTGAACTTAAAGCGGGCAAAAACGGTACGACCGACAACCAAGACCGATGGCTACAGGCTTTAACGGATAACGGCTATTTTACAGCCGTATGTCACGGATGGGAAGCGGCTACTAAGGTTATACAAAATTATTTGAAAGGAGCTAATACCCATGAGCGGACAACAGGAATTTAACCTAAAAAACTTGGCTTTTGTTGAGTTTTTAGGGGAGTTAGAAACCGCTATACAATCCGTTTTAGAAGAAATCTATAGCGGCAATTTTGCGGGCGGCGAAATCAGCGCGAAAATAGCAATAGAGCTACAGGATGCGCACGAAGCATACCCGGAAACCACGGACGAAAGCGGGCAGATAACAAAGCATTTTTATAACTTCAAAACGCCGCGTATAGACCACGCCGTTACTATGACGCTAAAGCGGCGATCACAAATAAAAGGGACATTTATAGACCGCGACACAGAATTATTTTGCGATGATGAAGGGTTTAAGACCCGCAAAATAACTAAGGCGCAATTAACCTTAGATGACATAGCGGGGATGTCGTTGCAAGAACTAACACAAGCGAAAATAACAAAAATCACAAGCAGGGCGGCGGGGAGGGATTAGCCTGTATGAATCGTAAGCGGCTATCAAGGCAAGAGCGGAAGCGGGTATATGACAAGTTGGGCGGACGTTGCGCTTATTGCGGTTGCAAAATGCACATTAAGGCTATGCAAGTGGATCACATGAAACCCCTTGCCAACGGCGGAAGGGACGTAGAAAGCAATATGTACCCTGCGTGTCGAAGTTGTAACCACCGTAAGGGCGCGTCAAGTATAGAGAGCTTCCGGGCGCAAGTAGAGCGGTTTTTAATGGTATTGGAGCGGGACAGCGTAACATATAAAAACGCCGTCCGCTTTGGGCTTGTTATTCCAAAGCCACAAAAAATAAAATTCTACTTTGAGAAAATGGAGGGTTAAGCTATGTTGTACATTTTTAAGGTAGACCGCACATTTACGCCGGAGGACATGAAGAAAACCCGGCAAGAGCTATTAGGGCAAATAACGGAAGGGCTTATATTGCTACAATCTAATATTTCTTTTGTGGGGATTGCGCCGGAAGCGGGCGGAAATGTAAGAGGGGTTGCTTTAACAGATAAAGACGCGGCGCAACAATCCGCGCCGGACACAGTAGAAAAGTGGATTGCACAGGAATTAAGCGTAGAAAAGTACAATCTTTTTATTAAAGACTTAATAGCGGAAAATGACCACAGCCATCCAACTTATGAGGAATGGCGGCGGGAGTTAGAGCCGGACGCAAGAGCGGAAGCGGAAGAAATGAAAACAAAGGGGGCGTTAGTGTGAAAACAGAATACTACCTCACGCAAATTAAAGCCGAACGTGAGCGGCAAGATCGTAAGTGGGGGGAACAAAACCACCATCCGCTTTTATGGTTTTCAATTATAGGCGAGGAATACGGCGAAATGTGCAAGGCGTTTAATAAATTTACCGAGGAAATACAGGACGGCGAAAGCGGCGATTTTAGCCATTTTGACACAATGCAAAGGGAAGCAATACAAGTAGCGGCATCATGCGTTGCAATGCTTGAATGTATTGACAGAATGGGAGAGAAGGGAGCTATACCAGAATGAAAATTATTAGCATTATCAACCTTAAAGGCGGCGTAGGTAAAACCGTGTCCGCAATCAATATAGCGCATATCCTCACCGTAGTACACGGTAAGCGCGTGTTACTCATAGACAACGACAAGCAAGGCAATGTGTCTAAATTCTTTGGGTTACACGGCGATGACGTTATCGGAATGGCGGAAATTATGACGGAACGGTTAGACGGGAAAAGGCTTGTATCTGAATTTATATACGAAACAGAGTACACAGGCTTGCACGTTATAACAGCAAACATGAACTTGCTAAACGCAAATAAAGAGGTATTGCTTGACATGAGCCGCCCACAGCAAACACGCCTTAATAAGTTTTTACAAATGGTTGCACCTCATTATGATTATTGCGTTGTTGATAATGCGCCGGACATTAACATGAGCGTCATTAATGCCCTTGTAGCGTCCCATGATGTGCTAGTCCCTATCAAAGTTGATAAATTCGCCTTTGACGGATTAGCGCAGTTATCGGAGCAAATAGAGGATATGCAAGAATTTAACCCCAGCTTGCGCCTTTGCGGTTGCTTTATCACGATGGACACTTCCTACAGCGTCAATATGCAGGGCGTGGCGTGGCTTGAAAATAATACGGAATATCCGCTATTTCAAACAGGCATACGGAAAACGTGCAAGATTGATGAAACCACCTTTAACGGCAAGCCGATACTGGAATACTCTAAAAATTCCACAGCGGCAAAGGACTATATAAAGTTGGTTGCGGAATATTTGCAAAAATAAAAGTGTTATTTTCGGACACTTTCAAAAGGAGGGGCTACCATGCCCGGAAAATTTAATTTAGCGGGCTTGATGAATGAACACTCAAAAAGAGAGGGCGATGCCTTTGCCTTTAAGATTGAGCTATTAGACATTGAGCAGATACAGCCATCGGAGCTTAACCGCTATAGCGTCAATGACGTTGCAGAACTAAAGGCAAGTATTGAGCTTATCGGACTACAACAAAATTTATTAGTCCGGGAGCGGGAAGCGGGCGGCGCGTTTGAGCTTGTAAGCGGACATAGACGCTTTAAGGCATTGCGTGAGCTTGTTTCAGAGGGTAAAGACGATTTTAGGCGTGTACCCTGTAAAATTATCAAGTCCATAGACGATATAGAAGCGGAATTACAGCTAATATTTGCTAATTCCACGTCAAGGCGGCTTACAGACTTTGAGCTAACATACCAAGCCCAGCGGCTTAAAGAGCTTTTAACAGGCTTAAAGCAAAGCGGCTTTAAGTTTACGGGCAAGAAGCGGGACATTGTAGCAGACCTCCTAAAAGTGTCCCCTTCACAAGTTGCGCGGTACGAGAGCATAAATAATCACTTGTCCCCGGAGCTTACGGAGGAATTTAGAAAAGAGGAAATAAACGTAACTACAGCCTTTGAGTTGTCCCGGCTAAATGAAACACAACAGGCGGAAGCGTTAGAGGAACACAAAAGCGGCGTTACTCTCACGCCGGACAGCGTTAAGGAAAAGCGGGAAGCGGCGAAAAAGCCGCCAAGGAAAACCCCGGACAGCACCGCGCCGGAAGCGGAAGCCGCCAAGCCATATATAGACGCTTCACCGCAAGAGCAACAAAGGCGAAACGAGCGGGACGCGGAAAAATATGTAGCATTGCATGAGCAAAACGAGCCGGAGCTTTTACCTTGTCCGTTTTGCGGAAGCGCGGCGGCGTGGAATGACACCAAAACCCCCGACAGCGCAACCATTATTTGTACCGGGGCATATGAAGAAAGCGGCGCAAAGTGCATAGTTTTAATGCACGGCGAAACAAACGGCAAAAGCCGCGCCGATGTATTGCAAATGTGGAATAAACGAAAATAGGAAGGGGGGAAGCGGCTATATGAGCATAAAAGAGCTTTTAGAGGAATACCGCTTTTTAATAATCGAAGTTACGCGGCTAACCCAGCGTTTGGAGCGGCTACAAAACACCAAAAGCCATATTGTCACCGATACCGTAAGGGGATCAAGCCATAATAACCCCTATCAAGAGCGGATTATAGCCATAACGGGTATAAGCAAGCGGCATATGGAAACGGTAAGCAAGGTAGAAGCCACTTTAAGAAAGCGCATTAAGCAAACGCGGGAAAGCATTGTAGCAGTAGAGGAATTTATAGCCGCTGTACCCCACAGCAAAGTACGCCAAGCGATAGAATGTTACTATGTGCAGGGTATGACGTGGGCGCAAGTAGCGCGGGAAGTATATAAACACGCTTCCGAGGACACGCCAAGAAAAGCGGTTGAAAGCTACCTAGCTAAGCAAGCGTAAAGTTTCCGTTTATTCCGCTTTTTTTATGATATACTGATAGAGTGATAACTCACGCCCAAAGCCTTGTAGCCGCGTCCAACACGCCGCCGCAAGGCTTATCTTATTGGAAAAAGGAGGGGAGCGGGATGGATATAGTGCTTATATTGCACTTCACCGCCGGGGAGCTTGCCATAAAAGAATATACCTCTTTAGACATTAGCCGCCGCGAGAATGAAATTCATGTAAATATTACAAATGACAAAGGGAACTTTGCTTTTAATTCTCTTTATGACAAAATTCTTGAACTTTTGGGAGATGATGAAAGTTTCAAGATTGAAATAAAACAGGAAGCGGGCGGAGCTACCTTCACCGACATAGCCGCCGATTACCACCTAAACAACGCGGCGGAGGTTTTGCACTTTGGCAAAGTAATAAGAGTGCAAAGCGAACAGGAAACAGAATAATGAAAGAATGGGCGAAAGACTTTTATTATTCTAAATCATGGAGAAAATGCCGCGAAGCGTACAAAAAAACGCAACACGGCATATGTGAGCGTTGCCAAGGAATAGCCGAGGTAGTACACCATAAAACATACCTCACACCCGACAATATAAATGACCCCACTATTACCCTTGACTATGCCAACCTTGAAGCACTTTGCCAAGATTGTCACAACAAAGAACACCACAGCGGGGACGCGCCGGACTTAGGCTACAGCTATGACGAGGACGGCAACATCGTGTACGCCCCCCATTTTCGCGGCGGCGTGTGACCGCCCAGCACCGACACCAGAGAATAATTAAACTCCGATAGTTGCGCGTAGGGGGTGTAGTATACCGCCAAACCACCGCCAAAAAATGGAAAAGCGGCAAGGCGAAAAATGAACGCCGCCAAGTTGTAATATTATGGAAAGGAGGGCGGACTTATGGCTACTAAGCGCGAATTAACCAAAGAAGAAAAGAT
>Ga0123352_10009451_pt1 | contig 15246 bp, 7 predicted proteins | sample TergutLab28metaG_FD_89700 | JGI IMG/M metagenome (GOLD analysis project Ga0123352, IMG submission 89700) | Labiotermes labralis P1 segment gut microbial communities from Petit-Saut dam, French Guiana - Lab288 P1 | ecosystem: Host-associated > Arthropoda: Insects > Digestive system > Gut ... | reverse complement strand
CCCCACCCCTCCCCCCTCACCCCCTTATAGCACCTATGACCATGTAAATAACATGGTAGTCGATTGAATCGTTCGATAAACCGTATGCAGGAAGCCGATTAAGTGCTTCATATATCTATCAGTAATAAATGGATCGTCAAAACACTGGAGACACGAAAGTCAGATAGCGTGCAAGTGCAGTTGGTATTACCCCGTTACACGCTGTGGTCTGTTTGAGACGTTTCAACTCACATTTTGTGATGTATGTCTTACGTAAGTGCAACTTGTAAACTAAATTTGTTGTTGGATCCTCGCAATCAGGGGGTCAGGGCAGCTATCAACTTATTGCTACTGTTCGGGTTTGCAGAATTTTACATGGCACGGGCCATCTCTGTAAATTCGCATCTATAGAAAGTTCGAGAGACAAGAGTCGATACAGTGATCATGCTATGAGCTGAACGTCCCAAGACTCGTTGTTATATTCCCTGCAGGGGTAAAAGATTTATTTCTGTTCCAAAGCGACCGTACTAGGTCTGGTTTCCTTCTAACTTCCTATTCAACGAGTAACCTGGGCTCTTTCCTCCGGAAAAGAACATCCCGGACATTAAGCTCAGCACTCATTCCCTGGTCGTGCCGAGGTTAGGAATGTGGGGCAGCTATACATCCACTCCCTCATGTGTGCTAATGGTGTGCACAGGGAGAGTTTTGAGTTTAGGTGTTAGGAAATTCAGCTCTTCCTAGATGTTACTGTTAGAACGCGAACAGCAGACTGACCTCGTCAGCCATAGACACCCAAATTTCCACTAAGAGCGCACCAATGTTTTTAACGTACTGGCGATGTATATATTTTGTAATTCATCCGCTTATCATTGTTCAGCTTTTGAAAATGCGTATTTCTATATGAGTTTATTGAGCAGTAACTAAGAGTATTTTTTTTTTTTACTTGAGAAGAAAATAGAAGTCAATATATTATACACATATCAGTTTGGAGCCGCGATAGCTCAGTCGGTATAGCGACTGGCTACGGGTTGGAGGGTCCGGGGATCGAATCCCGGTGGGGGCGAGATTTTCCGCACCCGTCCAAACCGGCTCTGGGGTCTACCCAGCCTCCTATACAATGGGTGCCGGGTCTTACCCGGGGGTAAAGCGGCTGGGGCGTATCGTTGACCACCCACCGCATCTAGCGCCGAGGTTAAAGAAAGAGTAGAGCTATGCCTCTACTCCACCTCTGGGCCTTCGTGGTCTGTTCTAGGGTGAACTTTACCTTTACCTTTACACATATCAGTTTAACCATTAGACGCCTAACGTCAACTTTAGTTGGCGTACCGCACGGCTAACCTCCAAAGTTGCATTTTATATATTTATTCAACAAATATAGGTATCGAATATTTTAAACATTGTGTATACTCTCCGTTTTTTTTCTCTTCAAATTGCTGTTTGTTTCATAATTCTAACGTATTTGGTTCCTGTATTATTCACATTTTATACACAGGGTGTGCTACAATAAAAAAAATAATTCCGGCGCCAAAGGTTAATTACACTGCAAAATGTCAAGTGACAGAAGGTGCATGATTTCTGTGAACTCGTATTGGGACCGGAACAGAAATTTAAGAGAAGTAACAGCGTCCGTGTGTAGCTGACAGTCGGAACAATTAGACACGATCACATGAGATTGGACATTCCTGCATATACGTAGACTGAATAATAAGCTTTCAGCTGACTAAGACTGTACTTAAACAAGGAAGGATAGATTAGGTTTGATGTTCTGACGGGTAGGCTTCTGAGGGTTTGGGTCTTTGCGATATGATAGTGTGTCGTTGGGTCAGTGTTTGGGGACGTTTCGAAGAAGCGTGAAGCCTTCGAAACGTCGGCAAACACTCGCCTAACTACTCACCGTCACATCCCTAAAATTCTGAATCCTCAATATGTAATAGTATTAAAAATGAGTGGGTCTACGTTAAAAAGACACTAAAAATTAATATTTGTGTATTCTTGATTTGGCCAACGGAAACACAACCTTTGCGAAGCTGACTGCTTTCAGTAATCTTGCAGAAACATAAAATATATTATGTTGGGCCCGTCAGATATGTCAACCACTAGCTTAAATTATTTCACATTTTCCGTTCCTCGCATTGCAGTTCAAGTACTGTACGTACAAATATTAAGTTTGCTTGGAAGTGTGTCATCCCCGTTGTGTGTGTGAAAATTGGAAAGGGTATGTAGGCAAACACAACTATGTCAATTCAGATGTTTTAATGGCTATACTAGACAACTACATGTTTCGGCCCCTACTGGCCATCTTTTGTCTTCAAGAGAACTTAAGGTCCTACTATATACATTGTGCTCGCACGTGATGCAGAGGTCTCTACATACGGGCCTTATTGCGTAATGTAATTTCTATATGTGGTGGCATGCTCTGACTAGAGGCACGATAGCCACCAGACCCTATCGTGCCTCTAGCCAGAGCAAGACCACCACATATAGAAATTACATTACGCAATAAGGCCCGTATGTAGAGACCTCTGCATCACGTGCGCGCACAATGTGTATAGTAGGACCTTAAGTTCTCTTGAAGACAACCTAAAGATGGCCAGTAGGGGCCGAAACATGTAGTTGTCTAGTATGGTCATTAAATACAACATAATTGACATAGTTGTGTTTGACTACATCTCTTTCCAATTAAGTTTGCTGCTTGTATGGCTGTTGTGTGTATTTGATGGAAGGCATCACGATGTGCTAGGAATATACTAAGACATTAATTAATGTACGTTAGCTCAACTATTTTTCTTATACAAGGCTACGTGTTTCAAATTACTGAACGGTCATCTTCAGGCCTTCTAACAGATCGAGTCAACAGATGTTGTGTACATGTTGAGTTCCATGTACACAGCATCTGCTGAGTTAGTCTGTTAGAAGGCCTCAAGATGGCGGTTTAAAAGGTCGAAACATGTAGCCTCGTATAATAAAAATAGTTGTGCTGACGTATATCGATTAATGTTTTAGTATGTATCGCATTCTTTCATATTCTTTTGGTTCTATTTTGTATCATTGTATATGGTTGTATGTTTTGTTTGTTTGTGTTTAGTTTTGTAAATTATATTTTCTTATTATATTTATATATTCTTAATGTTATGTATGTTCCGTTCTGGGTGTTCTGTTTCAATGTTTTGTTTGTGTGTAAATGTGTACTGTGTGGCTGCTAACGGGTGTCAACCCAATTACAGTTAACAAATATTCAATATCAATATCTAATAACAATTACTGTAATTTAAGCCAACAGATGCACACAAATATATTACAGTCACAATAATATTATAAAAAAACACTAACTCCTACATGTTTCGGGCCTTATTGGTTCATCATCAGAAAGTAAAATAAATGGTGTAAGGAGTTGCTTAATATGAATTTGACGTTCAGGTGACCGTGCATCGTGATAAATTCTTATAATAAAACCAAATAGATGCACTAATTTCTCAATTTATTTTTGGAACAAAACTCTACATGTTTCGGGCAGTTTCTCTGTCCATCATCAGGAGTTTCTGACTGTACACACAGCAATGGTATGGGTCATAGAAGTTTGGTGACAGCTGTCAGCAAACCTGTTATGATATATACCACTGCTGTGTGTACAGTGAAAAACTCCTGATGATGGACAGAGAAACTGACCGAAACATGTAGAGTTTTGTTCCAAAAATAAATTTGAGAAATTAGTGCATCTATTTGGTTTTATTATAAGAAGTTGCTTAATGCATTGGACCGTTACCAGTAGACAAACTATTGGAAATCCAGCAGCTCTTCTGCATACAAATGTTCACTGTAATACGCAAACATTTCGTAATTTAATTTTACTCTCTGATAATGGGCCAATAAGGATCGAAATATGTAGGAGTTAGTGAGTGGCTTTCATAATATTATTTTAACTCTAATATAATTGTGTGCATCTGTTGGCTTAAATTGTAGTAATCGTAAAATCCTAGAATACTGATCCAGAAGATTTGCCACAGGCATCCTTGGTTTAGAATGAATAATGTAACTGGCACAAAAAAAAATTAATTTCGAGACACTAATTAAAATACGCGGACCGCGTTAGCACAGTGGTTAAGGTGCTGTGCTACAAATCGGAAGATTGCTGGTTCGATTCCAGATGGTGTCATCGGAATTTTTCATTGACTTTCCGATCGCACTATGGCCCTGGGGTTGACTCAGTCTCTAACAGAAATGACTACCAGGAGTATTTCCTGGGGGTAAAAAGCGGCCGGTACGTAAGGCTGACAACCTTACCACCATCCTGGGCCATTGTCACGTAATCTGGGAACCTTAACTTCCTGGAAACCTCTGGGCACCTCGGGCCTCCAATGGGACTGATTTACCAAGTATATATACAGAACTCTAAATTTGTAGCATTTGACCTAAGTATTATTACTAACACTAGATCGAGGAATGTTCATTTGAAGTCTAAACCTATAGACATTTAGAAGTTCTGTTTAAAATTCCAAGCTCGTATCGAAGGCCTTCATGAATAAGTTACGATATCGTAACCACTGCACAGCTGGAACGATATCGATATTCTGGGGCCCAGACACCTTACTTCGAAGCAGTTTTGTATTCTGGCTGCTACTCCATCTTCATTTGAACTCCGAAGGAGTTGGAATAACTTACTAGAATTCGCTGTACTCTGAGAGTTTCATTCTGTTGGAGCTTCAGATGTATTTTACGTCTCCCATTACATCAGTTTCCATAAGGAGATCGTCCGAGAAAGTCTGGATTCAAGATGATAAAATGTGGTTTCGGGTTTTTGGTTGTATCAGAGTCAGGAAAATAACATTTTATTGAGGGAAGTGTTCGACGGATGAGGCAAGGGCTAAAATATTCATGCCACATACATTTTTGAGTCTTAGAACGTGACCTGAAAACTGAAGCCACCTGGATCAGTGCCAATCACGTTCCGCGCTATATAGCATATTGTCGAAATAATCTTTCCTAGCGAGATTTGTAATGAGATTTCTGTTGACGAATGGTAACTCTAGTTTTGTATCTGAAAAATATACTCTATATTGGATATTTTACGATATAATACTCACTAATCGCTTTGCAAAAATTATATCTGCAAACCCTCTAGACAGCAATACAATTTCATCTGTGGTAAAAGTAATACAGTGAATAAAATCACGTGTTATTTAAAGTGTGTGAAGTTTCTGGAGGCGGTGTGATTATATTACTGAAGAATGTCAGCTGTGTGTATATGGCTGCACCAGGGGTGTTAATCTCAGCTACAGTCACCTCAGAAGACAATTGGCGCACTAATAAGGTAATTGCGTGGTAGTTGTAAGTGAATTTGAGGCAATTTTTGAATCCACACACACAAACACACACGCACACACCTTGTTTTCTTGTTTCGGTTTCATAATTACATGATTTCATAAAGTTATTTCTATAGTAAAACCAACAAGATGCACAAACGTATCAAAATTGGTTTTATTTTTGGATTGACACTCTACATGTTTCGGACGGTCTTTTCATCCATCATCAGGATACTGCTGTCAGCTTGCTGGCGGATACCCGCTAGCAAGCAGACAGCAGTATTTCTTTGACATATGCCTGTTGCTCAATGTACAGTCTTGAACTCCTGATGATGGATGGAAAGACCGTCCGAAACATGTAGAGTGTCATCCCAAAATAAAATAAATTTTATACATTGGTGCATTTTGTTGGTTTTACTGTAGAAATTATATTACGATGCACGGCACCATGAATGCCAAAATTCATAAATTTATTCTTGATTTTAAGCTTTCGCCGTGTCCTGTATGTAATACGTTTTCTTTTGGGTAATTCCCCGGCGTCACAATGCTAATAGCCGACGTTTCGGAACCCTCTATCATTTCCATCTTCATAGGCAGGTGCCTATGAAGATGGAACTGATAGAGGGTTCCGAAACGTCGGCTATTAGCATTGTGACGCCGGGGAATTACCCAAAAGAAAACATATTCATAAATTTACTTAGATAACAAGTGATCGTGTTTTGTACTCGTAAATTATAATATTTAATTGCGTTAATTTTATTTATCTTATTTACAGTGTGGTAAAACGTGTTGCATTGTTGGTAATTTGTGGGTATATAGCCTGAAGGCGGCTTCATGGTACTGAAATATGTAGCTTGTACTGTGCTGTGGAGTTTCCATTAAGACACGATTGTATGAGGCAACAATATATAACAATATATAAAAAGAGCGAGAATTCGAAGCAAGTAGTTCAACTACATGAAGACGCGAGAGGTCACGAGCATTCGGTAGCCACGGAGGTTACAAATTTCGTCTTCTACACGAGTGTTTGATATAGTGTATCCAATATCGTTTACTTCGTGTGTGTATGTTCGATATTTTTTGAAAATCCTTTCGGATAAATTTTAAGGTTATTCTCCAATATGCACTTCCCCAGCAGTCTCCACATCCCAGATTTGCGGATAATATTTTTATTGCCTTGAGGTGTGCTATACGTCCAGAAATCTTACACTCTGGTTTTCGTCTTTATGATTCCTATTGAAGATTCAAATCGTTTCTCACTCCACACAAGCTGGTTGAAATGCACTTCTTGTTTCTTTTGGAGAATTATATTTCAAATTTCGAACCGAGCTCAAATTAATTTGGGAGATTTTTCGTATTTCTCTTCAGTAACTCTAAGCAAATGCAGAGATAATATATGTTTAATTAGACCAGGACCACTCAATTAACAACGACTTCCTGTTTATTCTTCCATTAGTACTCCTAAAATTCAGTGTTATATAATCTAATCCATGATAGACACATTCGTGAAATTAAAAAAATGAATCCCTAAAATATGGCCTAACACTAAATGCAAACAAAACAAAATACCTTAAATGTTCCAGGAGACAAGGCCAGTTAAGGCCCATAAATATTGAAAACAAAGAAACTGAAAAAGTTAAATCATTTAAATATCTTGGGTCAACTGTAAACACAGGCAATTCAATAGAAGAGTAAATCAAAGAAAGAATTACCCTAGGAAATAAAGCTTTCTTTGCAAATAAAAAGATATTTCAAAGCAAGCTCATATCTAAAACAACAAAACTGAAATTATATTTCGCTGTAATTAGACCAGTAGTCACATATGCATGCGAAACATGTATATTAAAAGAAACAATAACCAACAGACTAATGATTTTCGAAAGGGAAATTTTGAGGAAAATATTCAGCCCAACCTATCAAAATGTATCCAGACGAATAAAAACTAATCAGGAAATGGATAAACTAATACAACATAAGAACGTAATATACTTCACCAGAGCGCAAAAGTTAGGATGGTATGGTCATATCGAAAGAATGTAAGAAACAAGAATGGTTAAAGCAATGTACTCCTGGAAAACCATTTCAAAGAGACCAATGGGGAGGCCAAAGATACGCTTGGAGGATGATGTTAAAAAAATTATACAGAGGTTAAAACTGCCAAATTGGAAGACCCTTGTCCAGGAGAGAGGAAGATGGAAGGAAGTGGTTGAGAAAGCCAAAACTCTGCACTAAGATTTATCTCAGTATTTAACCAACTTGATGTACAAAATTTGTTTCACAATAAGTTTATTTCATGCCTCTACATGCTTCAAGCGCATGTGCTCGAAGCATGTAGAGGCATGAAATAAACTTACTGTAAAACAAATTTTGTTCATCAAGTTGGTTAAATAATGAGATAAATATACTGAGATACAGGTCAACAAAACGTCAAAATCTTCCCTAAGAGTTGTAGAGCCGTACTAAGAAGAAGTGAATCTAATCCATTCTGAATCTCATCTGTGTGGTCAAGGCGATCCACTCTCTGCAACCATATTTAATTTAATACTCGACTCGGTAATTAAGAAACTCAATCTTAGAGGAGACGTTGACTGAAAACTGAAGCAGATTGTTGATTATGCTGATGATATTGCCCTTGTAGCTAGATCTCTGAAAACTCTTAAGGAAATATTTCATAAATTGAAAAATGAAGCAGCCTTATTATGATTAAGTATGAAAGAAGACAAAACCAGATATATAAAATAAAGAGAACGGGAATAAAAGACATAACACACCTAAAAATTGATAATGTTGCCTTTGAAAATGTTGAAAATTTTAATTATCTGAGTTCGATTTTGGATGCAAATAATAAAATTAATATAGAATTAGCAGAAAATAGCAAAAGAAAACAAGGCATACTATGCCACTGAAAAACTAATAAAATCAAAATTCCTGAAAAAAAATACCAAAATGAAAATATATACAGCGGTGGTAAGACCAGTCGTTACGTATTCATCAGAGACTTGGACTTTAACAGCAAATGATGAAAAAACCCACGAATTTTTGAAAGGTAAATACTGAGGAAGATATTTGTTACTGTCAATATTGACAATATATGGAGAATACGAAACAACATGGAGATTCATAAACTAGTAATAGAAAGTGCAGATATATTGAGATTCATCAAGGCACAACAAATCAAATGGCTGGGGCATGTTCAAAGGACGGACCAAGCAAGACCAACTAGGAAGCTATTAGATTGGAAACCCATGGAAATTAGACCAGTAGGAAGACCAAGACAACGATGGCAAGAGGATGTTATGGAAGATCTAAAAAATTTGAAAGTTAAAAACTGGAAGGAAATAGCTAAGGATAGAAGAACTTGGAGAGACTTGGCAGAGAAGGCGAAACCCCACAAAGGGTTGTAGTGCCAAATGATGATGATGATGATGATGATCTAATATGGTAATTAACCTTCAGTCAAATGTAGGAGAAGAGTCCCTAAATCTAATCAACATCTGTGCTTCGGGACGTCACAAGGCCCCTCAGATGTTGGACGGACAAAAAGAGTACAGACGTTTACACTACCTTTCCTTTTTATAAAGTAAAGAAAATTTCAAACATAAATCTTTGGAAGTGTTTAAAAGAACGCCCGGACGGTAGAGTAACTTTATTTAAAACTATGAGGGTCTTATTTTTAGACGAGCACTTCCGAGTAATTACTGAAGCTTTTGGAATTCGACTTTGAAATGCAATTCGAGCCTTTCAGATCTGTTCTTACGTTTTTCGCTTCTGTGTGTTATTTTTAACAATCACTTCTCATTTAGGATACGTCGTGGCAGCCTGTGCCGACGAGAGGAAATGAATATTTATGATACTCAACTGAACAGAGCTCACGGCTCGATGTTATATCCCAGAAATTCTGTTACTTCAAGGTGAAAGGTGTCTGAAAGTCTAAGAAATAGGATGTAGGTTATAGAATTCAGAGACACGAAACACGACAGGAAATCGCGCAGTGTTCTTACACTGTAAAGACGTTATTAAATTAATGAGCAGGCTAATAAATAATCACGGTAGAAATTACCTTTTAAGAAACCAGTATTGCCTCAGGCAATTACGAAATTTTCCGCATTTTTGCGCATTTCGTGAAAGTTGAATGTTCATTTCCGTGCTCACAATAAGCATGTTTGTTTCGTTACTCAGATGATTCTAGTATAAACTTTGCCATTATATTAGTTTAAAATGTATTTGATATTACCTTCCCATTCAAATTAACCCTTATCCTGCTAACGTGCAGAATATGGTGAGCTCCTAATAATGCCAGCAAATGGCAGATGGGATTTAACTCGGCGTTTAAAGAGTTAATGAATCTACACTATAATTTACTGGGGAGCATTAAACTTACTTACTTACTTACTTACTTCCTTACTCCATGGTGCAGAGTCCTTCTTGAGAAGCTAACAGGTTTGCAGCTAGTCAAGAAATTCCCCGCATTTCACGGAACCCGAAGTTTTCATTACCGCACTCACAAGAATCCGCCACCTGTCTCTATCCTGGGCCAGCCCAGTCCAATCCATATACCCACATCCCACATCCTGGAGATCCATCCTAATATTATCCACCCATCTACGCCTAGGTCTGGGGAGAATTATATGCTGAATAATTTTTTAATGGAATTATGAATGAATGTACCCGAGATTACAGGCTGTGAAATGGGTATGTATTTAAATAAATAAATAAATGTGTACACATAAAAATTTGTAATCTTAAAGCTTTCATTAATCATATGATGGACGCACTTGTTCCTGAGCTTAATTAAGCAATACTTCGTAAACATCTGTGGGGAAGTGAAGTATGTCTTCGCGTATTTATGAACTCAAAATTACAGGTACTTGATAGGCCAGCATTACACCAGTTGTTGTGTCTAATATGTGGGGCACACGGTGTCCATTGGATAGGGGCTGAGTGGTATCCGAAACCGGTCTGGAGGCCCTGGGGAACGGAAAGATTTCTCCCCTTACCGAGATTCGACCCACGATTCATCCGTAATTCAGACCATAGCATAGTTTTAAGCTTCAGTTAGTATTGCAGCATAATGCACCATGTCGAATGGTTAATATTAATTATAGAGTATAAAAACCAATAACTATCTGTCCAACAATGTATATTTTTAACTGGGCGCAACAGCCCCCAGTGGGCCATGGCCTCCTCATTCACGAGGTTTCTAGATCACACACAACGACGCACCACAGTCTGTCGGACTAATCTGGACGAGTGACCAGCCCGACACGGGGACCTCTACCCGACAACACAACACAACAGACATACATCCATGCCCCCGGTGAGATTCGAACCCACAATTTCAGCAGGCGAGCAGCTACTGGGACCGGCTATATTATATGCGCGCGTGTGTGTTTGTGTGTGTGTGTGTGTTATAGAGCAGCAACACCCACATGGTTCGGCTTTTAACCAAGATTTCAAATCTTGTGCTTTCTGATGATTGCTTAGTTAGAAGCCGAAACATTTAGGATGCGGATGTGGATCCGCTAATTCACAGCGGATAAAAAATCATATACTAGCACGGATCGCGGATAAGACTGCGGATATGGGTTTAAAACACCTCATATTTATTCTAGATTTTTTTTTTTTACCTTGATAAAAGTTTCGTATAGCCTCTCCCAAATTTGGTGTTGAGAGTCTCCCCAGTAGGCAGTATGGTTGGTGTGCAGGAAGTGCAAATGCGTTCCATAATATTCCAACTCCCTCGCACTGCAGCATCTATGAATCATGTAGCCGGTACGACGCCTAGAACGGACAGGAATCATTGCGTTTAAAACTTATATGACGTCTAGGGACAGATAGCCTGAAATTTGCCGCCCGGGGAGTGAGGCAAGGAAGAGGTCAGTAGTCAGTATTGCATTCCTCACGTGCCTTCCAAGTCTTTCAACTGAGCAGTCCCCGACAGTAGTTTGAGAAACAGCTGCATTTCGATTTGCAGGGCAGCGCGAAGTGCTAGGTAACAATTGTGGCGTACATTACATTACGCAGGGAGTACCGTATATTCTCGAATCTAATCCGCACCCTTTTTACAGTTTCAGAGGGTTAAAAAATCATATGCGGATTAGAATCGCGTGCGGATTAGATTCGCGGTCGTGAGCTGGATTTTGGAAAAATGATAGAGCCGCTGTACGTGCCGTAAGAACAATACAATAGAATAATATATTATTTTATTTATTATTTATAATGTTATATAATATATAATATTTATAATTTATTATTAATCAGACTCGCCGTCATCACTCATTACTGAATCAGTCTGCCTTGTAGACAAGGGACGGTTGAAGGAAAGGTGCGGATTAGAACCGCGAACTAACTTTTTTTTCGTTTAAGAAATCGGCAAAAACTAGTGCGGATTAGATTCGGGTGCGGATTAGATCCGAGAATATACGGTAATATCGCCCACTCTAAAATAAGGAACATACAAAACTCTGGTAACTGAAGAATAAGAACCAACTAGATGCTACTTATTGTTTCATTTCACTTATGATAGTTTAAACAATAGGTGTAGTTTTTAGTCAGTAACACAACAATTTATATTCTAAAGATGTTTAAAAAAGGATGATAGTTACTACATGTTTCGGCCTATTCCGGGCATCATCAGGTATTCATCCGAAAGTATGTTGGTAGTGCTTTATAGGATTGATGTGTTTAAGTCGCGATGGTGATTTTAGAATTATGATAGTTTCAACATGTTTCGGGCACTATTATGCTCATCATCAGAAGCTCACGACTACAGTGCTGATTACCGCATGGGCCGTTCGGTTCTTGTGTTGTTGTTGGTTGGAAGTTAGGTACAGGCAGGCTATAGCACGACTCGTGCACCAGTCGATGGTAAAAATGTGCTTATTTAGGCACTTTCGAAAAATTGTGATCGACTGTTAGCTTCGTCATATCTGTCCGTCTATGCGTTCGTAAGGAATAATTCGGTTCCCACTGGACGGATTCTCACGAAATTTGATATTTGAGTATTTTTCGAAAATCTGCCCAGAAAATTCAAGTTTCATTAAAATCGGGAAGGAAAAACTGGTACTGAGACAAATATACGTCTTTCATCCTATCTCGCTCAGTTCTTCTTAGAATGAAAGCTGTTTCGGAGAAAAGTTACAGAGAAAATCAAAACAAGCATATTGTGTTCAGTGGCTTTTTTTATGAGATATTGTGGAAAAAATGTGATAGATCGGGAAGACCATAGATGAAAATGTGGCGCATGCGTTTTACATGCTGGCTACCTAGGGCTACAAACACCCTCTCAGAACACGTAATACTGTTTTTCCACTGAAAAAATATGCACAAACAGGCCTCAATATTACATTATACGCACAGTACATTACCTGTATTGTTTTGTTGTGTTACCAAAGTTTGTATATATTATAATGCACGGAATAAACAATGTAAAATAAGAATGCATGTTATTGCATGAAAGAAAGCTTAAATCTCACATATGGCAGACATCCGGTTACACATTTGATGACGACGAAAAAGTGAAACATGTGGTCAGTTTTTTTTTTACATGTAGGAACTTGTATCCCTTCACATGACACAAATGAGAATCTTCATATATCCTCAAGCACAAATTTGGAAGTCACCAAAAGAGCATCTAGAGATTCATCTCAGTTAAAGCTGGGGTTAACAAACCAGACATTTCTTCAAATTTGAAGTCACTTGCAACACAAGAGCTAGTAAATTTAGTGTCCAAGGAAGTTATGCCTTTCTGATTGCATCTGGTTTCGTTGAAAGGGTAGATTTTCTCACTGATGTTGGATAAACAAAACTAGAGACAGTATTAACACTGAGATCATAAACTTATTAAGATGTCTGAAAGTATTAGACGTTAATGGCAAATATGTGTTTGTGACAGACGTATCGGGGAGGGTCGGGGAGATTCGGAGAGCGTCGGGGAGAGTCGGAGAGAGTCGGGGGAGTCGGAGAGGGTCGGAGAGAGTCGGAGAGGGTCGGGGAGAGTCGGAGACGGTCGGGGAGAGTCGGAGAGGGTCGGAGAGAGTCGGGGAGGGTCGAAAGGGCTAATACTGTAGCAGCGTTTTGTCACTTTACTAGGGTTGCACGCTCAGAACATATTCTGAACACTGTATTCGAAGGCACAGCACGAGCAGAATATGAGAAGGAAACTGACGTGGAAGGGTTCATATTGTCTGACCGAACTATTATTTTATTTTCGAAATGTCTGCTTTGCAAAATCGTCTAAACGGTCTGTTGAAAGCTGATTTGGATACGTGCTGGAATAGCAAGTTTCAGATGTTTGACTCAAAATCATTTACCAGTGGTACAGAATCCTTGAGGTTCTTGTTCGAGAGAAAAAGGAGAAATTAATTTATTGAGTAGGCAAAACAAAAATCGTGGAGGATTTAATTGGCTTTTTGACTCCTTTCAATGAGGCTACCGATGAGCTACAGACCTCGAAGGTGGCTAATCTCTGTCCGATATAGTGAAAAATTAAATTGAAATTTCTTCTTAGAAACCGAAGCAGAAGATTCCGAATTTGTTTGAAAGTTGAAGAAAGTGGGAAAATAAATTTTGATGGAGACGTTGACTCTCACTATGGCAGACAAATTATCTACATTCTTCAATCCAAAGAACCTTAGCTTGAAATTCCTCAACGCTGCTGAAAAAAGAAGATTAATCTGAAACAGCGTGGCTTTTATCAATGAAAAGTCAGCTTCAAGATAAACAAGCCTGTCAAGGGACCTTCGAAGGTTTCGAGGATTCGTTTGTCATTTATGCGAACATTCAAAGGCTTCATCCGGCAGCAGTGCTTTTTTCAGTACTGATAATATATTTTACGGTAAAAGGGAACAATTTATTTTATCCAAAAATGTTACGTATTTCTGTCTCTACGACCATTTCAGACGTGAGTGAAACTAATTTAGATTAAGAGAAATTCATTATAAATATACATCTAATGTATTTAACTTTCTAGTTTCGGATCCCTACTATATCCAGTAAGTGAGCCGGGTAGCTCAGTCGGTATAGCGACTGATTACGGGCTGGACGGTCCGGGGATCGAATCCCGGTGGGGACGAGATTTTCTGCTCGTCCAGACCGGCTCTGGGGCCCACTCAGCCTCCTGTAAAATGGGTACCGGGTCTTCCCTGGAGGTAAAGTGTGGCCGGGGCGTTCTGCTGACCACTCACCACCTTCTAGTGCCGCGGTCATGGAAGACTAGAGCTATACCTCCACCCACCCTCTGGGCCACACCGGGCCTGTAACGGGAACACTTTACCTTTAACGTTTTACTATATCCATTAACATAAAAGTATATTACTCTGGTTGCAGAAGTCCAGTATAAGAACTTGTCGTCAATAGATGAATTCAGCGCACACATCAAAGCCTGTTTCTTTAAATGTCCTATCTTTGCCTACGTTCAGTTCTTCTAAGCTATCTTTCCGTTAGATTGTTGGAGAAAAATGTTGTTTGCACTGTAAGCATATTCTACGTAATCGTCCTGATCACCCTAACATTGTTTGGTGAAGATAAACCAGGTTTCTTCAGCCTTCTCTTACATTCTGTCAGTTAGGTCTAGACATTCATCTTACTCACATTTTTTTTTATTATGAGAGACGAAGTTTCATCCCCGTAAGAAACAAAATATTTTCCGCTCACACAAATACTTTGATTGTGAATTTTTTTTGTCGTTTGACTGTGCATTCTGTACATTATTTAATTACACACACCAACACATGCATATATATATATATATATATATATATTATTTAAGAAGTCTAAAATTTACATTAAAACATTTAAAACGCTCCTACATGTTTCGATCACACGATCATCCTCAGGGAGCAGATATTGTTCCTTGCTAAAGTTATAATTCAGAACATTCAGTGAATTACTTCGTTATGTTAACTTCGGTGCTGTGGAAGCGTGTCGTGTTTTTGTGTGTGAGTCATACGTTGTTTAGAACGAGCAT
>Ga0123352_10009450_pt1 | contig 15247 bp, 10 predicted proteins | sample TergutLab28metaG_FD_89700 | JGI IMG/M metagenome (GOLD analysis project Ga0123352, IMG submission 89700) | Labiotermes labralis P1 segment gut microbial communities from Petit-Saut dam, French Guiana - Lab288 P1 | ecosystem: Host-associated > Arthropoda: Insects > Digestive system > Gut ... | reverse complement strand
AATGTGAATAATACAGGAACCAAATATGTTAGAATTATGAAACAAACTGCATTTTGAAGAGAAAAAAACGGAGAGTATACACCATGTTTAAAATATTCGGTACCTATATTTGTTGAATAAATACATAAAATGAAACTTTGCAGGTTAGCGGTGCGGTACGTCAACTAAAGTTGACGTTAGGGTTCTAAAGGTTAATCAGCAAATTATACATGGGCCAGGGTGTTCAAATGCGACTGGATCAAGAGGAGTTCAGAAGTGTGAAGTTTGGAGGAGGAGTTAGATAAGGATGCTGTTTGTCAGAGATTCTATTCTACTTGCGTAGTGAATGCATAATCAAGGAAGCTCTCGAATGATTGGGGACTTCAAAATGGGAGAAAAAGTGATTTGCACTTGAAATATGCAGATGACCTTCTGCTACTGGCTACGGAAGGAATGGTACGACAAAGTATGATTGATAGACTGATTTAAATTGGAAGATAATATGGAATGGAAATGAATGTGGAAGAAACTGAGGTAATGAGAATGTTAATTCACCCATCCCCAGTAAAGAATATGATCGATCAAAAACAGGCGGAGAATATGGATTATTTAAACTCTTTTGGCAGCACGATGACAAATGATGCAAGATGTACATGGGAAATTAAATCAAGGATTACCACGGCAAAGCAGCATTCGCCGAGAAGAAAGCTCTTTTTACAAGTCAAGCTGGACTTGAATTTAAGGAAGAAAGTATTAAAGGGCTACATTTTGAGTATAGCTTTATACATTGCTGAAACTTTGACACCCAGGGAAGTAGATCATAAATACCTAGAAAGTTCTGAAATGTGGTGCTCGAGAAGGATGGAGAAGATGCAGTTGGACCGATCGTGTGAGAAACGAAGAAGCATTACACAGAGGCAAGGAGGAAAGGAATATCCTACAAACAATAGAGAGAAGGAAGGCCAACTGGATTGGTCAAATCTTGCGATGGAACTGTCTTTTACAACACGTTATCGAAGGAAAGAGAGATGTGACGAGAAGACAAGGAAGAAAACGTGAGCAGTTACCGGATGATTTTAAGTAATCCAGAAGATACTGAAAACTGAAAGAGGCAGCACTAGATAACTTTCTCTGGAAACTCGTTTTGGAAGAAGCTGTGGACCTGTCGTAAGTCAGAGTAGGTGATAATGACGACCATGTATCGGAAACTAACGAAAGTATGCCGCCTGTAACGTAATCACACACTAAGCACATTGCAAGTATTGAGATGAGGAATTTAAGGTTGGGTGAGGCATTTAATGAGTAGAATAACATAATAAATGGAATCGAGCCCTTCCCGTCCCGATGTATTTAAGCCTTTTTGACAAGCTCCATGTGTCCATTAGACTGATGTCCAAGTCATGGGAGCCCTGTTCCTTTAATAAGGCTCCAGATTGCCCCCAGACCTAGTCATCCCACTTCCTCAGGATTGAAGAAAAAGGAACCCAAATTCGTATGTCTGAGTGTCACCAAAGCTTCACACTCACACAAAATGTGAGCTGAGGTTTCCTCCTCTGCTACACACTTCCTACCTAAGGGACTGTCGATCAGCCTCATTGTTTAGATATGTATTCTCAGGGTGTTATATTCATTAAGGAGGCCAGCAACAAATCTGGATTTTATCCTGTTAAAGGACAGTAGCCTGGTCCAATAAAAGTGAAGTGCTAATTGCCTTAGGTTCCCCTTATGGAGCCCTATAAAATGCTCCCTTCCCAGGGCTTGCCATTACATGTCTCTCAAATTCCTCAGTATTTGAGCCCTCTTTTCAGATTCCCCTCACGGAGTGTTTACAAGGAAAGAGATGCTCCATTTCCAAAGCCTTCCTTGATATGTCTAACGTAGCCTTCAAAGTTCTCAGTAAAGGAGCTCTTCCTCCAGGTTACCCTCACACAGTCCCATAGAGAGAGGCGCCCCGTTTACAAGGACACTCTATTAAGGTTAATTCACACACATCATGCCGTGCTCATGCTGCGCCCATGCCGTTCCCCTGACATGCCGTGCCGCGTCCCTGTCGTGCTCCGACAGTGCCGTGTCCTTCGTGAAAGTCCGTGTGGTAGCCGGAAATATCCGAACTGCTAGTCCTACAGATCAACATATCGTCTTTTGTGTAGTGTACTGCTATCACTCTTTACGGTCGTAGATATGGATCGTTGTTAGGAGGATGTGATCATTGCTTGTGGGCTTTACCTTCTTGCAGAAGAAGAAAAGCGAAAACAAAAAGAAAATACTGGATTCATGAAGTGTTTCGAGTAAAAGGAGAGGAAGGACAATTTTACACTCTGTTTGGAAGTCTGAAAGATGACAGGCTAAAATTTTTCAAATATTTTAGAATGGGGGTTTCGAAATGTGAAAACTTGAAACAGTTGTGGCACACAGACATCGAAAAGAAGAATACAAGATGGGGACGGAGCATAAGAACAGAAGAGAGACTGGTTTTAACTTTAAGGTTAGTTCATAAAAAATGTATAATTACAAATAATCTGTCTACGTGATCATCAAAACAGATTCAGCACACCCCAGAAGACACTACTGCTGTTAAAAATTTGGAGGTTGTGAACGTTTTTGTTAAACAGGTTGTGTTTATTTTCGGGTTTCTGGATTCTTCTTCCGCTTTATCCTTCCAGCAATTATCCTATACTAAATTGTTATAATAATCTTTGTGCTGTAAATTATACAAGCAGCGGTGTCCTTGCATCAAAATTATAAATTTTGCCTCGTCCATGACAAACGTTGTTTGGTTTCACACTGGCAACCTGCATCTGAGATTGGTATGCTTCTGGTAACAATCTTCGTGGAACTCCGCGTGGTAGCCGGAAGAAGCCGAAAGCGGGCAGGTCGTCTACAGGCCGTCTCTCGACGGACGATGCTAATTCACACATGCTATGCCGTTCCAGTGCCGCGCCCATGCCGTGCTGTGCCGTGGCCTTGAGAAGTCACTTTCAGAACGGCATGATCGGAGCACGGCATGGGCGCGCCATAAGAATGGTATGGCAAGTGTGAATCAAACGCAGCCACACTGCGTAAACCAAATGGGAAAGACACATTCTAAACCCTTAGTGGCACGGCATGGTAGGGGAACGGCATGGGCACGATATGCTGTGTGAATATCTCTCAAAGTCGCCGGTAAATGAACTCCCCTCCAGGTTCCCAAACGGGGCCACAATGGAGAGATCTTCCCGTTTCCAGAACCGTCGTTTACATATCTCTACGACTCCCCGGTAAACAAGGACGTCTGATAAAATCTCGCCATTTTCTCAAACTCCCCTGTAAAAGCTGCTTCCCCTCCATCTTCCCCCAGCGGGACCCCTTGTGGAAAAAGATACTCCGTTTGTAGAGCCAACGGTTTGTTCGTTCATTCATTCGTATCTGTCAAAGTTCCCAGTTAAGGAGTTCTCCCACGAAACAGGTAGAAAACGTACTGTCACAGTTAACGGACAGGAGGCCTACATGCAATGGGGTTCCTCAAGGGGAGCTTGGAAACCTGACACCTAGGAATAACTGAGGGAATGAAGCGGCTTTACATAATCAATTTTTATGTGTGTGTCTGGGGAAAATTTCATACGATGGTTGAACTAGATTTACATTGCTCGGAATGGATTCAGTCGCTCGGAGTGAATATTGTGCCACTAGTGACCTCATGATCTAAAACTACATGTAATAAACCGTACCAACGTGGCGAATGAGCAAATTTGCCACTTGGTAACTGCACTAAAGCGACTGACTGTGAGGTCAGTATTTTTTACTTATGCGAGGTTAGTGAAGTAGGCCTTACCTTGCCACACAGCGTCGGGATAGCAATGCCTAAGGATAAGACTAGCCTGTTTCTTGGCGGAGACAAAGCACATTCTCTTTCGAAACTTCCATACCGCCCACCCAACTTTCTGTTCAGTGGCTACCGGGAGTGGGGGGGGGGGTCTTTGCCCTGGGGCTAAAGCGACCTGGGCACGACGCTGACAACTCATTTTATTCTAGTGCTGAGTTTAAGATCGTAACTAGACCTGCTAACCTCCCTTCTTTTGCCTTCGTGGTGTACTCGGCGACCAATTCACCGTTACTCTGACATGCGATCACTCATAATATTTCGGTGAGATAACTATCGTTTTATCACCGTAACTTGGTGTTAGAAGTTCATCAGCATCGGAAGCTAAATCCCTTTTTGAAATGTTATAAACATATATCTGTATAAATGAAGGCTCGATGTTGATTCTAATCTTCGGAAAGCAGCCACCCAATGACGCGATTTCGTATCCCAGAAGAACGAAGTCTTCAGGCTCACCGCCCCAAAGACTTCTAGAGTCACACAGTTTAAATCTAGTGCGTCTGATCACACCATCGGCAAGAGCTCATGTTTTCTTCTTTCGGTATGTAAAGGTAAGGTAAAGTTCACCCTAGAACAGGCCACGAAGGTTCAGAGGGGGAGTAGAGTTATAACTCTACTCTTTCTTTAACCTCAACGCTAGATGCGTGTGGGTAGTCAACGCCACACCCCGGCCGCTTTAACCCGGGAGAGAGAGAGAGAGAGAGAGAGAGAGACGGTACCCATTTTATAGGAGGCTGGGTTGGCCCCAGGGCCGGTCTGGACGGGTGCGGAAAATCTCGCCTCCACCGGGATTCGATCTCCGGACCGTCCAGCCCGTAGCAAGTCGCTATACGGACTGAGCTATCCAGGCCCACTCTTTCGATATGTACTGGAACGAATAATGAATTTACAACAAAACTCCACTGTTCAAGTTGTATACCTTCAGACATACTCGAATTGAGCGTCGCATTTGGACTGTGGCTGTAATTTTAGAGGTCGTCACAGCCATGTACTAGATGATTCCGATCTTCTGGGATGTGACCCTGCGTCATTGGGTGGATGGGAGTCGACTTTCTAAGGAATGTGTTGCCTTCACTCTCACGGATAAGTAACTGCTAATCCAATGGCGCAGCGTCGCCTCCAACAGACCGGAATGCAGAAGTGTGGTTGTCTGGGAATGTCAAACTCGGTATGTACATTAATTGCCGCTACATTAAGTAGATTAACCTTTCAGTGCCTCGCAGAATGTTAAGATTATTACTTCGCCACCACCGCTACCTGGATGGCACAGAGGTACACTCATTCTTCTAATGATTACCAGCGTTATTTAGGGAATAAAATGGTGGTAGCAGTTTGAAGCGTACACTGATTTACATCGGCAGAAGTAGGGTGGGGTCTGCAATTACACGCGCCAATCAGACTTCATGAGTGGTATCAGGAAACGTAGAGACAAAGTTAAACTTGTCCTTGTGCATGCTATGGAGTCGTGTTTAGGATTGGAGATATATCTCCACTCATTTTTAGCCTCGGCTCTAGGTGGAGTTGAGCGATAATCTTCACCACCCCTGCCAGTTTTCCCCCATGCAAAGGGCCCCCGTTCTCATTGAGTAGGAGGTTGCGTGGGTCCTAAACACGGTTGAGACATTAGGGGAATATAACACCTCTTGACCTGACGAGAATCGAGCCATGTATAGCTCTTCCCATAGCTTAAGCAGGATGCTGACTGAGCTATCCCGCCTGAGATGAGGTAATATTTAACTTTGAACTGGTGGCCTGTGACTTTTGTGTGCTCAGCCAGATGCACGTAATTTAAGAATATGACTGCGCACTGTGGTGTTCATGGAACATGATCTTTATCCTTTAGCCAGTTGTGCTCTCGTAACTTCCCTGCCACCATATCACCTGTGTCACATTAGTGTGTCATTACCAGTCGAGACAATGGCACCATTGTTTTCATGCACTCGGCCTTTGGTAAGTCTGCTAACACCACATTAATAAATGATAAAATTGATTCATGTTACGTTCCACGCTGCCTGTTAATGTGTGCCTACTAATATTTTACGACCAATACGACACAGAAAATCGTCGAGAGCAGTAAGCTTAAACGGATCTTATCATGCTTCGACCATGATAAGTCATCCTCAGGTTGAACACTGCCAAACATAACAGCTGCACTTCACATACGTTATTACAATGACGTATTATGGTCTTGAAAACACTGTCTTTCATTGGTTTCTGAGTTCGTTCCATGGTTAGTCACTGGCCTCCAACGTCGGAGCCCGAGTTCGATCCCGGGTCAGTCCATGTGAGAAATGAGACATGTTTCTCTACGAGGTTTTCGGATTTTTCCTGTCATTATCATTCCAGTGTTCCGTACCCACCCAGTCATCTACCGTCGACACTATGTGGGCTGGGAAGTGGATGTTTTCATAAAATACAACACCTCTCTGTCTCTCACTTGAGTAACTATTGAGTTACATTTAAAACACCACTTTAAAAATGTTGGTATGAAAATATTGAAAGGATTAAAGTTGTACGTAAATTTAAAAACTGTCATTCTTCGTACAATCCATGCGGACGTTACAGAGCTGTCTATCTCTTTTTTTTTTTATGACGTTTTGCTGACTGTGCATCTCAGTATATTTATCTCAGTAATTAACCAACTTGATGCACTAAATTTCTGTTTTACAATAAGTTTATTTCATGCCTCTACATGTTTCGAGCACATGTGCTCATTATCAGGACGTCAAAATTGCATTACACCTATAGGTGTGATGATACCAGAGGCTGTGTAATGCAATTTTGACCTCCTGATGATGAGCACATGTGCTCGAAACATGTAAAGGCATGAAATAAAAACTTATTGTGAAACAAAAATGTTGTGCATCAAGTTGGTTAATTACTGAGATTAAAAAAAAGATCTGTCTATGTTTGTATTCCTAAGCGTCTATCGATTAGATAAACTTTACTCGTTTGGTTTCATAGTATAAACTGCACGTCTGTAATTTTTGTTTACCAGAGCACTGTGCTGGATTTGTACGTTCTTCAATGGACGGGGTTTTCCCCCTCAGCATTTCTGGCACGTCCTTTTGATACAAATTAAAACTCATACAGTAGCACAGGTCACAACGTAATTTAATGTGACTGAGCAATTGCCTGGCATTGATGAGGTACCTGGTCCGCAGCATGACCTCAGGCATACTTAACTGTGATGACAGTGCTTCTTTAACCCAGGACCTCCAGAATAATTTTGTAACAAACCTCACTTCCTTCCCAATTCTATTCACAAACATCCGGCCACACTCAATTAGCTTTCCAAGTGGCACTTTAATAAAAGTACCCAGTCCATTCCAGGGTTTAGAAATACGAGGGCAATTCCAAAATCAACCTCCGATTGGTTGGTGAAAAGAAACGCATTTTCAGCGCCAAAGCATACGCTCAGTACTAACAAGTACCGTTTGTTATCGCTGAACACCTACCCTCATACATTTTCGCTGCTTAGTGTAGGAGTAATTACTGATGAAGCATGGACACTGTCATCGCCGGTCCCCGCCAGCTGTGAGGTACGTATTCTGGGACCGTAAGGGAATTTTGTTGACAGAACTCATGACACCATGGACCACAATAACGTCAGAGGTTTATTGTGAAACGCTGAATAAGCTTCGGAGGTTGATTAAAAAAAAAACCGCGCGGGATGATCACTACAGGCGTCGTTCTCCTGCACGACAACGCACGGCCCCACACCGCAGCTCGCACAAATGCTGTAATCAAGCTCTTCAACTGGGAGATTTTCGACCACTCTTCTTACAGTCCGGACCTGGCGCTAAGCGATTACCATCTCTTCACCAAGAGGGAAGGTCTGGTTGGCTACCCAGCGCTTCCACACCAACGAAGAGCTCATGGATGGAGTCAACAACTGGCTGCATAACTCGGCGGTACCTTTCTTTGATGAGGGACTACAAAAACTAGTGTCACGGTACGACAAGTGCCTTAATGTGGATGGCAACTATGTGGAGAAGTAACGCAGTTATGTATGTGACTGTACCATATAATAAAGTTTTGCTCTCTGTTTTGTATTTTTTTTAACCAGCCAATAGAAGGTTGATTTTGGAATTGCCTTCGTAGCTGATAAATCCTTCTGAAATGCGGCGGAGTTAAAAATGTGTGAACGACGATAAGATATAGAAATCGCATTGTTGTAGAAATTAAGAGCACGTGATATTAGGGGATTCTTCTACCATTAAAGTTCACTGACTTAACTCTCCTGGCCGCACTATGGTCCTGAGGTCGACTCAGCCTGTAACAGAAATGAGTACCAGAAATATATGCTTGAGAGTAGTAGGGGGGGAGGGGTTAAGGGCCACAACCTCCTGGAACCTTAAGGCCTGTTCAGGCCTGTACAGGGATTGCTTTGCTTGATACCATTAACCCTTTGGCCCTGGAGCTGGACATTTACAGTTCAGTGCACCATTTATGTACAATGTGAATATTTTATGAACCAAGAAGGGTAACATTAGGAAATACACGACATTTTGTGGAGGAATAAACGAAGATGGTGAGAGAAAGTCTGAAAAAATATATATTTGTTGACTAAATATATAAAAAGAGTACTCTGGGGGTGAGCGGTACGTCTGTCCTATATATATGATGCATGGTGCATAAATGTTAAATTCAGATTACTTTGACTTCACCTCTCCTACTAACATTGTAAAGTAAGAATTTTATGTTACGTTGTATTACAAAAGTTAGTCTTGGAAAGAGGATGAATTGCGGGTGTTTAATTAGAGTCAGTTGAGAAAACTATTTATATCGAAGGCAATGAAAATAACAGTAAGCTGGAAAAAAAATTATTGTGGACAGGTTCATAAATTTTGCTGCCCACGAAGCATAGTTGGGGTATTCACGCTAAACAGACAGACATGCGTGTGACATGTAGCACGCGTGAGTGATACGAGAAATTCATGAAAAGTTTTGACCTAAAAATTTGTAGGGAATAGGCAGCTGGAAGTAACAGGGTAGCAGGATATGAAATAGATGCCACTGCTTCAGGATGCTGTTGTAAACATGGTGATAAAAAGGTGGAATTTCTTGACTAGGTGACAGACTAGCAACTTCTCACAAAAAAAAAAACTATACAGGTGTGTTCAGCACACTGCCATGTATTCAGAAACTATGTGCTCCTGCCTCGAACAACGTTCTGTTTGGTGTTTTCTTAATTTCTGTCTGTAAATTCCAGATAAATGGATGCATTATATTCACGTTCGGGTGTTACTAAATATTTATAAACAACGACTGTTTCGTATTCGACCTCTCGTGACCTGTCAATTGACAGATCTTCATTAACATTGTCAATAACGCTGGCTCGGACGATGCCGGTCAATTGGGATTCAATACCCTGTCAACTAATAAATTGTTATTGATCAAAGTTTACCTTTAAAATAAAGGAAATATGATCTTTCGAAACATTCTGAAATATTGAACAGTCGACACACCACAACATTCCAGATGATTTGCATAATTATCAACACCATCATGAGAATCTCAAATCTCGCAATTATGATTCAGCTTCAAGTGTTACATCTCAAGAAAAAAATCTAAAAATCATAGCTAATATGTAATAACGAAGGCTCTGTAGGGTGAAGACAGTGACGTTTCAATGTAGGATACCTGCATTTTTCTTTAAATGCAGAGATTCGAACTGTGTTCCTTCAGTCACCACTACTATATCCTGACGACTTTCGTAAAAATTTGTACAGTAATTAATTTGTATAATTATCTGAGGAGTAAAAATTCAATTGCTGACCGCAGTATTGCAGGCAAATGACTACTGAGCTAATCCCATTTCGCACTTGACTTCTTAACCTCATAAACGTCGAGTTAAATCCCATCTGCCATCTGCTGGCATTATTAGGAGCTCACCATATTCTCCACGTTAGCGGGTTAAGGATTAAACATTTTCAGTTTCCTTCCGAATTCACATAACATCACCACACGCAGCAACGTCTTTAGATAAGCTACGAATGAAACAATTACATTTAGTTTTTGGCTCAGTACAGCCACACAAATCGCTATGAAAAGAAGACGGATTGTATCGTGGCAGCCACAAATTTAAACGTGATCCCGTGGTGTAAACATTTGTGACATGATGAACGATAGTACAGGAGATGGACTGATAGCATCAGGGAATAGAAAATCTCGTCCCACGATATGATAAATGCCTTAGTACTTGCCGGGGTTGTGTGAAAAGTAGATGGAAAGCGGTAAATGAAATCTGCTCTGTTCTGATTACAGTTGAAAATAAAGAACCAAAAATATGTACCTGTTAAAATTATTTTATCACCGACTCTCTTATAAGCGTATTTACAGCACAAACTTCATTATGACTTACAAAATTTACCATATTTCGTAAAACCGGTAGGTCAAACGAGCTGTCTGTTGGACGTTACCTTGATCTAAGTGAATCCCGCTCACATCTTACCCTCTCTTTAAGATTCATTTTAAAATTGTCCTTTCATCCGCGCCATGTCTCTCAATTGGCCTCTTCCCTTCAGTTTTTCAAAAAAAAAAAGAATATTTTTATCATAATTTTGACTTACCTACTACATGCCTTTCACTCATCATCTACCATGACTATTCTACTATAGTACAATTTGGCGAATAATATAAATTATAAGGCTCCTGATTGTGTATTTTTCCCCAGCCTCCTGTCAATTTCTCCTTCTAAGTTACAAATATTCACCCCGGAACTCTGTTATCGATCACTCTCCATCTATAGATTTCTAGTACAGTGAAAGGCAATTTATCAAACCCGTGACAAACATCATGTAAGGTTACAGTTGCAATGCTTATGTTCTGCAGCAGGTGACGAGAAGACAAACGACTGTGAACTGAACACGAGGGCAAAAGTAACATAATTCTCTCCGAAGTGACGTGCAAAGCAAATATTACATACAGAACTATGCGACGTAATTATCATGGCACAGAGGTGCGTTAACAATTGGTTCCTTGTCAGTTGCTGGGAAGTGGCGAATGCTTGAAGAAAAATGAAGATAAATTACTATACTCTAGATCCTCCATCATCCGAATTAGGTAGGTTGGTCTGGATTACCCGAGAATCCGGAACAACGAGGGGAATCTATGTGGCATAGTCAACATACAAAAAATCATCACCCCTTGTTAAAGTAAAACTCCTTAAAGCATAAATCTATAATAATAATAATGACAATAATGATAATAATAATCCAACAACAATTTCATCGGGGATAAGTGGGTTCTTGTCACCGAGGAATGTCAACTCCACAGGTCCCGGATGGAGGAACGACCTCCAGTATGGAGGGTACCTGAAAATGTATTAAATAAGCAGTCGCAGACAGCCGAAAGGGGGTGGTCCTCCAATTTCGGGTTAAAAACTTATCATATTACGAAATACAAAAAAATCTCAAACTCACGTATGAAAATAATGGATGTACACATTTCCTTGATCTACACATAATTCGAAAACAGTCCAACCTTGAAATCGACATATTCCGCAAACCGACCACTAGCGATAAAACCATCAATTTTCTTTCAAACCACCCCCATAGAACACAAGGTTGCTGCAGTCAGATATCACATTACCAGAATGCATTCCCTCCCACTAACACCAAAGAGGAAACAAAAGGAGTGAACATTAATACAGCCAATCGCACAAAATAACAATTTCCCACAAAAACCTCTACAAAAACTAAACTTTCAAGTACAACACAAAGAAACCAACCAGGATCAAATTAATGAAAGAAACAAAAAATAAAGCATGGACAACATTCTTATATTACAGCCCCATAGTAAGAAAGATGAACAACTTATTGAAGCACACAAGTGTGAGAATATCCCTTAACAACACCAACATCTTACAACAAATCACAAACAAAAATAGTCAACAACACACAAGAAAAGAACAAGAGTGGAAACTATAAACTTACACGTAACACATGAAAAATGTCATACATTGGACAGACAAGTCGTAGTCTTAAACATAGACACCAGGAACGTATCAGATACATAAAACACAACGATACTCAATCAACATACCCATTACACATCCTAAACAACAAGCACGTATACGGGTCTACCAACGATACCATGACCTTACTAAATCATATCAATAAAACTACACTATTAATACAATTTGAACAGCTATACGTTCAATCATACCACGATCACAAACAGTTCATTCCAGAACAACACATAGGCGAACATAATGCCATGTATCAGCTGATCCATGACTTACATAATACGTTACTTCCCAACAGACTACCCGATCAATACTTCAACATCAACACAACCTGAAACCAGTTCCACTCCAATCGTGCTATTGGCTAGTCAACGCAGATGGTATGTACAAAATTTTTACTATAACATGAGAACCTACTGCATTTTCCGAAATACTTTTATTTCTCAAAAAATCCTTTAATATAATCTGAAACTTTATATAAAATACAATGTTTTATACGTTTAATTACAATGAATATGCAAATAGTTTTAAACAAATTTAATGTTTTCAGCATGATAAATCCCATATGCTGCATGTACAGTAAAGTTATCTCCTGATGATGAATAGTCAGCCTAATCTATTCGACACATATACAGGGTGATTATTGAAATGAATTAAAGAAAAAAAAAGTGCATTTTGTTGGTCCTTATTACGCAGCTATATCATGATGCACGGTCCGCAGAATGTCAAAAATATACAGAACTGTAATTTTGCCTGTTGTTTTGTATTGGTGTGAAACTTGGTCGCTCACATTGAGGGAGAAAAATACGTTGAGGTTTTTGAGAATAGGGTGCTGAGGAGAATATTTGGGCCTAAGAGGGACGAGGTAACAGGGGAGTGGATAAATCTACATAATGAGGGGCTTAATGATTTGTACTCTTCACCCGATATTGTTCGGATGATCAAATCGAGAAGGATGAGATGGACGGGGCATGTGGCACGTGTGGGGGTGGGAGAGGTTTGTATAGAGGGTTTTGGTGCATAAAATTGTGGGAAAGAGACCACTTGGTAGACCGAGGCGTAGATAGTAGAATAATACTAAAATTGATCTTCAGGAATTGGGATTTATGAGTATAGACTGGATCGATCTGGCTCAATATAGAGACAGGTGACAGGCACTTGTTAATGCGGTAATGAACCTTCGGGTTCCATAAAATATGGGGAATTTCTTGACTAGCTGAGAACCGGTTAGTTTTTCAAGAAGCACTCTGCTTCATGGAATAAAGAAATAGGTTATAATAATTTCCATGGTGGACACTGGGCTTAAATCGGCCCACATTTATCTGTACCAGCCGGAGATCCTTATTACCAAGAGGCCGCTGTGTTCTCCAACGCCGGAATACAAATCGTTACTGCCACAAAATGATGTGTAGTTACGTTTTACAATAGGGCAAATTATTGATGGAATATTCTGATTTCCTTGCCTGTAAAAGACGATAGGTTTAACAAAACATGTTGTGACCTTGTAGAAAATTGTCGATCTCTTAAAAACAAGATTGCTGAGCTTCACGTGTGTGCAACTTAAGGAGTTGTGGTTGGTTTGAAAACGCATGCGGATTTCATAGAATTAGCAAGTCTACAACAAGGTTGCTGGTGTAAGTAAACGAGGTCTTCAGGCTCTCCTCTGAGAGGCCTGTTATCTGAAACGGCACTCTCCATACGGTAGTGATTTACTGGATTATCCAGCCGAGCTGCGAAGTGCAAAGTCCAATTTCTTATACTCTTAGCGAGGAAAAAAAAACCGTTTTCTGGTGAAAAATCCTAATGTAATGTGTTAGGAAATTCACGGAAATTCACAAAATACAGCCTAGCAATATAAAATGAGACAGAGTCCTTTTTCAGGGATGATAAAACATTTTTTTTCCTGTACAACCAATGAACGCATGTAGGGCGATGGATATATATAGCTATGTTCTCAAGTAACCTCCTCGCTAGATTGAGGTCAGTTTTCAGTTTCACGTCATGGCCGCTTTAACCCCAGGAAGAATACCCCGATATTCGTTGAGTAGGAGTCTGAGTGCATCCAGGAGCCGGCCTGAACTTTTTGGAGAAGGGAACAAATTCTTGGCCCTCCGGAATGCCCAGCTTTTAGCTTATTTACCGTACTGAATACGCTGTCCAATTGCCGGAGGTGTACCTAATGTGCACGAAGTTGCAGTAGTTGGTTATTCTACCGTCTACCTATTATTGCTTTTCTTCATGGCGAGAGTTTATTTTCCTCTTATTTTACAGTTAATGGTAACGGTTTTGATCAAAGGCGGGAAAAACAGTCACTTGAAAGAGGCAGTAGAAACGAGTCCCGAAATGTCTTTTGTTTCAAATACAGTGTATTTTGCAATGCAATGGAAATGTTAGATAGGATATTGATACAACAGATCACCCACTGTTATGCGAACGCAGAAAATTTACCCAAGAAAATTCAACGTTATCGGGCGCCGTCAAAATTTCTCAGAGGCTGATTTGCATATTAGAGACCGGTTCTCTTCTTCTTCATCACCTGGCTTGGGCGACACGTGAACTGTATGGGCAGACTGAGGTACAGCGTTAGAAAGTTCATCCTCGGGTATCAATTATCGGTCGGCTGTAACACTATTATCAATATTAAATAGCCATATTCCTGAAATTATGAAGAATTTATGTAAAACAGAATTCGAATCGGCGAAAACGTAACTCAAAGACCTGCTAGGCATTAAACAACGTTATTGGAAATAATCTAACAAAATTTATTCAGTACTAGTTATTAACGCAAGTTATGAAACAATTTATTCAGTACTAGTTATTAGTTAGGTTGGCTAATCTGCCAACCTAACTAAACTCATGCCATACAGTACACTCGAAGATTCTGATAGACAAGGGGAGGACCGGTCATAACATATCCGGAAACATCAGCCACATAAAACGCCATGCTGTCACAACACAATTATCACCATATATACAACGCACATAAGTAACTTTAACAGAACTTTGAGGCTCCCTGATGATGGTTGAAAAAATAGCAACCGAAACGTGTTGGAGACCTATGAATGTTTTTAAAGTGTTTTAACCAAATAAGGTTTTACAATATTTTAAAGACAAGATGCATTTGTTGGTATTTTAAATGAATGTATATTTCAAGCTGTACTGGAATCGCAGCATACTTAACGGACAAAACAATAACTTTTAATGGACCTGACGTAACTTATGTGAATAAGAAAACAAAGAACACCTTTTTGATAGACATAGCTGTCCCAAATACACATAATCTCGCCAAAACAATAACCGACAAACAAAACAAGTACCAAGAACTGGCGTATGAAATATGTGCTATGTGGAAGCAAAAGGCAGCACAAGTGATCCCGATAGTAATATCATCTACGGGAGTAATTCCAAAGTCACTATCACAAAGTCTAACAAGACTT
>Ga0123352_10009447_pt1 | contig 15249 bp, 7 predicted proteins | sample TergutLab28metaG_FD_89700 | JGI IMG/M metagenome (GOLD analysis project Ga0123352, IMG submission 89700) | Labiotermes labralis P1 segment gut microbial communities from Petit-Saut dam, French Guiana - Lab288 P1 | ecosystem: Host-associated > Arthropoda: Insects > Digestive system > Gut ... | reverse complement strand
GGTGCAGAGTCCTTCTTGAGAAGCTAACTGGTTTGCAGCTAGTCAAGAAATTCCCCGCATTTCACGGAACCCAAAGGTTCATTACCGCACTCACAAGCGTCCGCCACCTGTCTGTATCCTGGGCCAGCCCAATCCAGTCCACATACCCACATCCCACCTCCTGGAGATACATCCTAATATTATCCACTCATCTACGCCTAGGTCTCCTCAGTCTTCTCTTTCCCTCCGGTTTCCCCACCAAGACCCTATACACAACCCTCTCCTCACCCATACGCGCCACATGCCCAGCCCATCTCATTCATCTCGATTTTATCACCCGCACAATATTGGGTGAGGAATACAAGTCATTTAGCTCCTCGTTATGCAATCTCCTCCATTCCCCCGTTACCTCGTCCCTCCTCGGTCCAAATATTTTCCTCAACACCATGTTCTCAAACACCCTCAGCTTCCTTTCCTCCCTCAGTGTCAGTGACCAAGTTTCCTAATGTACCTGCCATTAGGAAAATAAACAATAAATAAACAATGTCATATATACGATAAAAGGAAAATCTGCCAGCTTGCAACACAATGTTTGCCTCTGCTAGCGGGAAACCCATTTTGAAACCGGACGGTAAATTATATCATTCCTATATTTATATTTCAACCCTTTTCCTTTTCCTTTGCACTTTCACCTCCTTGCCGTGCGAAATCAACAGCACATTTTGCAAGTGAATGAAGACAAGCAATTCTTGTAATTCCTTTCCCTTCGATTTTATGCCGAATCTTCCTACTGCAGTCCGCACTAATATCAGCACTTAGTTCCCCACATAAATTCTCTGTAGGACACTACACTGAATGTCCCCCCCTCCCACCCAATCCCCTTCCAAGTCCTCCTCTTCACACTTTCCTACATTTTTCTCCATGAAATCACCAGGTAAGTTGTTCATTGTATACCACCCTAAGCTGCCTACTCTCATTAGCCACTTCTAGCATCAAGGTACCGGAATCAGTTCAACACAGCTAATACCAAACCCACTACTGAAAAGAAATCCAAGCCGCTTACAGCAGCGTCTAAACTCGTATCTCAGGGCTGCACTTACTTACCCCATTGAGAAGAGTACTTAAGAAGCTAACTGGTTCTCAGCTAATCAAGAAATTCCCCGCGTTTTGTGGAACCCGAAGGTTCATTACTGCATTTACAAGTGCACACCACCTGCCCTATCCTGAGCCAGATCAATCCAATCCATGCTTCCACATCGTACTTCCTCAAGATCCATCTTAATATTATCCTCCCATCTACACATAAGTCTTCCAAGTGGTCCCTTTCCCTCGGGTTTCCCCACCAAAACCCTGTATATACTTCTCCTCTCCCCATACGTACTACATGCCCCGCCTATCTCATTCTTGTCGGAGGAGATGGGCGGGGCATGTAGCACGTATGGGATGCACTAATTTCCTCCCAAAACTCGGAAAGATTTTAAAACTGTACGCGCCAAAAAGGTGGCAAGAAGCCATTTCAGTACTGAAAACCCACAAATATTACGAGTAGATGACACCGTACAAATATAATCGCCCTGGAATTTTGCACCGCTGTCATAACCGGCCTACCTAACATCAACGTTATTCTGAGTTGCTCTTTTTTTTCAAGCAGTTTTTCCGTCATAACTCTACGAATTTCTTGGAACTCCTATCGTCCTAAGCACAATCGTACGTTCCACCATTTTAATAACAAACTGCACAAACAAAGAATGTCTTTTTTATATCACACTCAAATTGCTCAATTTTTTCATTGTGACTGGGTCCAAATATTGTCCTCTTTTAATTTACCTTCTTAAATCAATTTACTTTACCTTACCACCATCCTGTGCCGTTGTCATGTAATCTGAGAACCTTAACTTCCTGGAACACTCTGGGCCACTAATGTGCTGTACTACAAATCGGAAGGTCGCTGGTTCGATTCCAGATGGTGTCAATGGAATTTTTCGTTGAAATAATCCTTCCGATCGCACTATAGCCCTGGGGTCGACTCAGTCTCTAATAGAAATGAGTAACCAGGAGCATTTCCTGGAGGTAAAAGCGGCCGGTGCGTAAGGTTGACAACCTTACCGCCATTCTGGGCCATTTTCACGTAATCTGGGAACCTTAACTTCCTGGAACCCTCTGGGCACCTCGGCCTGTAATGGGATTGATTTCCATTATTACATTAATTTACTTTTATTTACGGTGAATTTAATGATAACGTCAGTAGTGCAGACTACATTATGTAGTGTCGTGTGCTAGATAGTAAACGGAAATGAGCAGAAATGACACATAAGCCTAATCTGAGATATATTTCAGCATTTGTATGGAGGAACGTCAAGAAGAAACCCATGCTAGTCACCGCTTGATCACAAATTCTCTGTCTCGCCCTGATTATCAAGGTGAATACCAAACAAAAAGACTCCTCCGAGGTGTCACTGAAGTGAGATGTGAACATCAAATTTGCCGATCGGGCTCAGACGGTTCCTGTTTGCTTCCACCGTTTATCTCAGAATGCCAAATAATCTTCTTCCAGACACGTTGTTCTGCGCTGTGCCCACAGTTCAGCGTCGCTGGGTTTAAATTCTAGCTACTCCCTATGACTAAAGTGCCCTTAATTTGCACATTTTGAAGTTGTCACAAGCTTACGGTGGACAGAAGCTGGCGGCACGTGAAGAATTCATGAAAGTCTCTGCAGCATACCAACGCCAGTAGGCCAACTGACGGGTTAAACATGAGAAAACAGACAAAATGCAACAGCGAATGATCCGGAACGTAATTCCTACTCATACCAAAGTTAGTAATTTACAAATTTCAATACGATCTTCGCTACAAACCTCAGTTACAAACGAAGCCCAAAATAAAGACTACAATGAGAATGTCTTAACCTCATTTTAAAAAAAATAAATAAACCCATTGATATGGCCTGTCGCTATATTAATTTCATCTTCCACGCTGACCAAATTCTGTTTAGAACTTAGTAGCGATGGCGCAGCAGACGGCGGCAGCATGCAGAACTAACAGTTTGTTCACGTTCTAAAATTTATTGTCCTGTTTTTACACGTCGAATTTTGTCCGTGTTTTTCTATTAAGAAATTGCCGCGTTGTAAGGCCCTGGCTTTAGTTGTCTCGTTCGGTGACAAAGTTGCTCACCTTCTTACCCCAAAATCAGGCACCACCTTTTTCCGGCGCGGTTTCTCTTCCATCCTGAAACTAGAGACAGCAGATTCCCTCTGAACCTTGGCATCTATACACCAAACTAAAGACCACGCATCACAGAAGCCAATATCCTTTAACAGGAACCGAAGTGAGTAGTTCAAATCTCACACATTACTGTTTGACCTACAAACAGTAAAGACTGAGCCTTCAAAATACTCGTACTGTATTTCAAACCGTTCCACTTAAGCATTATTGTTAATGCAAGTTTCAATTCCGCACCGGAAAACAAGATTTTTTCAAAATTCCGTGTTTAGATCACCATAACCATCGTCATCATCATCATCATCATCATCTGCAAGCATTAGGCTCAGTTCTGAATTTTTCGTTTAATAAACTCGCGAATTTCGTAACCGTTGTATTTGTTTGCGATGATAAAAATTTAGCTAAATTAATAAAATTAACGATGCAAACAAAAGTATTTAAACCCCCCTTCAGAAGAATGTTCCAAACTTTTGCGAAATTCTGGGTTGCCAAGGTATCGATTATAAAGAATACCATTTGACGAAAAACTAAGAAGTGATAAATCAATCTTGAGGGTTGTTTGACCGTGCATCATCCTCATGAAATAAAGTGAAATGCCAACTTGATGCAACTAGGTAATTTTATTGATATATTCTTAGCTCGACATGTTTCGGGTACATACGCCCATCATCAGGAGCATTATATATTGAGTTGCAGCATATGGTTTTCTGCACCGAGTTTTTGGATGGGTGGTGGTCTTGAGAGCCGCTGCGTAGGTCGTGTTTACGGTGCGGATGGTGCTGGCACCATCCGCACCGTACACAGCGGCTCTCAAGACCACCACCCATCCAAAAACTCGGTGCAGAAAACCATATGCTGCAACTCAACATCTAAGGCTCCTGATGATGGGCGTATGTACCCGAAACATGTCGAGCTAAGAATATATCAATAAAATTACCTAGTTGCATCAAGCTGACATTTCACTTTATTTCATATTTTATAAATCAAGTTGACCACGACATGTAACAACGAACGAACGGCAACGGGATGCCAAAAACAATATTGATTTAGAGATCAAATGGACGAAGACGACTTGGAAGAACTTTGAAGAGACTATTAGACTAGTCCGAAACAGGTCTATCAACGACAAACTCGTGACGGATGATGATGATGATGATTATTATTATTATTATTATTATTATGACTGTCCTCAGGGATGTGATGCTGTAGGATGTGGTAGAACGTACCTAGGTCTGGCATGGAGGCTACTACTTCCATGTCCCCAAGGCAGCAAGCAGTCCGCTTCTCTGAACTTATAGAATATTTCCCCCAGACTATAAACCGCACCACATCGCAGAAGTCACTAGGCCTAATACTCGTTGCTAGCAATTGTTTCTGTAATCTGATATTGTTTTTATTTTTATCCTTATTAAAATTAAATTATATTAAAACTCTGGATTAATTGTATGTGTGGCCCACCACTGCTTAGACATTCGTTCTACCACCATGATTACCCATAATTTCCGTACATTCCTTGAAGTAAATGCTGAAAGTCATTTAGCCACAGGTTTTTGTAATGGCACAGACTGCATTCTCTGTGAGGTACGAGCTGGAGTTTCGTACATAATGTAGAGCATATTGTTAAGAGTTTTTTCCTAGTCAATTTCTATTGTGCAGTTTATCATTTGGAATTTTATGATTTTACATTCCAGGTGGTTTTTATGATCCCCTAAGCTATTTACATCCATTTACTAGTTTTATTATTTCATTCCGGTCAATCGTGAGCTATTTCCTTCCCTTTTCATTATTTAAACTTAAAATTCATGCCTCATGATATCTGGAATAATAAATGACGTCTCTGTTGCATGTGTAATCACATTCTAAACTGCCATGACTGATTCTCTGCAACACCATGCAGTTCAGTTTCCTGTTACTGAAGTTCACCCAACTGATGAAACGAAATTTCAGATAGCATCTGATACAGCTGACAGGCCTTTATGCAAAGATCCAAACCTGCCTATATTGCAGCTCCAACTCCAATGAGCATTCATGAAAATCGCACCTAACTGGCTGTGTAGTGATAATGTTCTAGGTATCCCGTTCGAAAGTTGGGAGAGTCCTGACTGACGTACGTGTATTTCGTGGTCTGTGGCTTATAAGACATCATCAACACTATATCAGACACGAATTTTAGCTTGGGTACAAGATCACATACCTAGAATTCTATACCAGGAGGGACAGAAGCAGGATTGCGTTGTTACTGAAGGGAATGTTGAAATTAAGGGGAACTGGTAAGAAAATACATAACGGGAGATACTCTGTCTGTGTAGGTGAAGAAAGTGTCAAACATATATTGCTGAGATATATAAATTCATGTAGCAGACCAACCAATGCACACCGGTAAACTATTTTTATCATTTATTATATATTACTTTCATGTTTCGGTCGCTGATGCAACCATCATCACGGTACCTTCACAAGAATACTGATAAAATACAACAAACTGCCATATTGCTTAAGTAAAACCACTTAATGTTGTAATGGACTTCTCAAGGTCTCCTTATGGTCATAAAATTTCGGATTGTATATTGTTAAAAACAGATAAAATTTTAATTTTAAAAACAATTAAGTTCGGTGCGTTCCTGTTGTATGTAGTTGTTATACACCCTGTTGTATGTAGTTGTTTTACATCCTCTTAAAAGAACAGATGCTTAACACAGTGGAGATCGCTTGAGACTTAAGCAGTATGGCCAGTTTGCTGTACTTTATCAGTATTGTTTTGAAGGTAACCTGGTGACGGTCGGAGCAGCGAACGAAACATTTAGATAATATATAATGCATGATAAACTTTAATTTCATACGTGTACATTTGCTAGTCTTTATGTGCGTCATCCCCGTTGTGTGATATACAATTAGTATGGCAATATATGTGCGTGGCACTTACCGTCGAACACAACTATTTTATTGGTTGATTACTGTAAGGTTTACAACAACATGTTTCGGCCCTATTCCTGTGCCATCATCAGGTTGTATCACGACCTAGAGTAGGCCATTACCAATAAGTAGCATGTAGTGTAGCCTACTGTAGGTCGTGATACAACCTGATGATGGCCCAGGAATAGGGCCGAAACATGTTGTTGTAAACCTTACAATAATCAACCAATAAAATATTTGTGTTCGACGGTAAGTGCCACGCACATATATTGCCATACTAATTTGCTAGTCTGCCACACAAATTGAGATATGCCTTTAATGCAATGTTATGCACCATTCTAGGTTCAATGCTGAGGTGTTCAGATGCTTGGAAATGGAGAATGGAATTGTTAAACAAAAATTGGTTGACTATGAATAGGAGGTAGACAGTAGAATATTAAGCTGTAGGCCTTCTAACAAAGCTGTGGTTACCTATCTAGCCAGAAACTTAAGGTTAAAATATCGGTGGTTCAATAGGAAAACATTCTCTAAGCATTGTGGTTGAGTGGCACACGGACTGTCACCGTCAAAATGCGGGGTTGTTCGGTAGGTAATCTTGAGACAACGGGAATGTTCTGAGCTCAGTAGATATTCTTATTAGTTCACGGTCTTCCTCAGTCGGTCAAAACAAAAACTATGGTAGTGCACTGACAAAATCATGACGGTTTCCTTCTAAACGACGAAGCGCTAACCCCGAGCGCTGCAGAAATCGTGGCAGCGTCTTGTTATTATTTACGTAAATAGGTTTCGGAGCGTCTTTCATGCAGTGGATATGCATGTGTTGGCTAATGCCGTAAACACAGTTGAGTTTATAGGTTTTGTACAAAGGGACAATGTCAAGTGGAACATGTGAACACTGAGTGACGCCAGCGAACAAAACGCAAATGTTAGCGGCGAAACACACAAAGGAAAATAAGCCTGTTCTTTGTGCCTAGCACCCGAACAAGAACCGTTCCTGTGTTTCAAACAAAACAGACATAAAAGTCAGCCATTTTAATTCCGCCTTCAGTTTCAACAGCCATTTTGAAGCGGCCCGAATTCAATTGCAACCCACAAGGCATTATCCTGACTTGTGTAACTTACTGCCTCAAATTCTGAAGAAAATAGTGCATTTACTCGCCCTTCTTACTGCGCCGCCGAATTTCCATTTCCTATGCCATAATTTGGACTTATTTATAAAATTTCTTCTCTCTTTCTTTCTTATTTTCCTGTTTCTTAACTTACTGCATTCTATACAAAAAGCAGGCCTACATGAGATGCAAACGTGGCAAAAGGTGTCTAGGCCCATACGTCTGTCCGTATATTCAATCTCGCAGAATCAAATTAAAAATGAGGTCAGCAGGACATCATTCTGAGGTGTGTCATCCCCGTTGTGTGTATAAAAGACTAATAGTGAGGTAAATATCAGTCATGAACAGATTGTAACGCGTAACGATGATGAGATCTCAGCATCACCCCGCAATATAGGCATATATATTTTACTTTTTTAGCAAAATTGTAATAACCTGAAGATGGCCGCTATTGGTCGAAACATGTAGTTATGTTTTGCTATTAAATATCATCATAAATCCATACTACCATAGTTGTGGTTTTATGGCTGATATTTACCTCACTATTGGCAGTACAGTTCTCGTGAAACAGCTATTTGTTGTAACACACCGATATACACTTTTACAGAAAAGTGAAAAAATTGACAGATCCGTAACAGACCAAAACTTAAACACGTTATGTTTTTATGAAAGTATAAGAAGAGGCTTTTTTTGTGGCTACATTTTGACAGAAGGTGTGTTTATAACATAAATATCTAGCAATGAGGGAATCGCAGTATGACAAATTGTGTGGGTTATGAAAAATTGCTGTTTCATGAGCAATATGTCGCAAGTATGAGACACAAAAACGCACATAACACATTGATCGAAAAAAAATAAAAAAGGGAAGCGGTTACTTGAACGAGACAGGCCTAGACGGAAGTATAATATTAAAGTAGGTTTTAAAAAATAAGTTGCGAATTGAATGCAATTTAATTTTTCGCATTTTTTGTGCCTGTACAAAATCAGTAAAAAAAACACACAATAGAAGGAAAATATATAAATATTTATTGTTATGACTAGAAGAAATATTCACGGATGGATAAAAATATTCTATTGTCAACAGTGTCTTGTGTAGCCCCACCTTCGGACCTTTAGAAGCATGTGAAGGTGTTTCAGTATTGTAATCGAAATATGTGCGGTTCTTCTGTGTGATATTTATATATAATTACATTCCGTGTCTTTGGTAAAGTGCCTTGTATTGATTATGGTTTGAACAGTCTAAAATGATGTCCAGTGGTGGACAGTTGTAAAAACTGTAACATAACTTCGCAGCTCCAAAAATGAATGTAAAGTTTCTATATTAGGGGCACAAATGTCAGATTCTGAAGAGGAATCTGCTGTACTGAGTTAAGACATCTAACCAGGTGGTGAACCGACCGTCAGATACGTCAGCACGTTATTGTTTTGGGCCTACACAATCATTTTTTTAAAGAACACATTTTCCGTCGTTTGAAATAATACTCACTGGATTATTTCCAACGCGTGTATTGAAATATAATGCCCCCGTCTTCGGGTTTACTTGTTCCAAAACAACCGTCACAGCATAATGATTATTTGCACTGTAATTAGTCCCCGATTAACGTCAAATTAGTAAATACTACATATTCCAAAAACAATTCTGGAGCTATAAAAGGTAAAGTTCACCCGAGAACAGGAAAGAAAGGCCCAGAAGGGGATTAGATGTACTAGTACTCTTTCTTCAACCTCGGCGCTAGATGGGTTGAATTTTCAACGTCACGCCCCGGCCGCTTTACCCTCGCGGAATGACCCGGGACCCATTGTATTGAAGCTGGGTGGGCCTCAGGGCCGTTCTGGACGGGTGCGGAAAATTTCGCCTCCACCGGAATTCGATCCCCGGACCTCTCAGTCTGTAGCGAGTTGCTATACAAACTGCGCTACCCCGGCCAACGTTCAGAAGCCATGTCTTTGAAAATTTCTCTAGACACAAAACACAAAATACGTAACTGGCCATTGTAAATATTTCCTCTCACTAAACAGGAGCACAGGTGCGGTCACGCACACTGACTTCTAAGTCACAGAATTAGAAAAAAATAATAAAATGGGCGTTACAAAAATATGTTATGAAAACTTCTAGTGATCTTTTGTGGCATCTTGTAGTCTCACCAAATTTTCAGGAAAATATACAGCCTCGGCCTTCAGGATCGATAAGGAAGAAAGAAACAGTCAGTAAAATCCTCCGAGCACTACGTACCCACCACCAAGTCTTCTGTCAGTACATACCCCCGGAAACTTGGTTCCCACCCCTGTGTCTGCAGTGCCACAATACAGAAGACCAAAACTCCCCTTTTGCATAACTCTTTAGACGCGTACTTCCGCTCAAATTTTTACAAAACCTTTCTTGTTCCAGATTTCCATTACTTACCGGGACAACACCCCGGATTCGGACCATTTGCTCTCTTCCCAACGGCCCAGTGGTTGGACACAGCAGCGTATATGGGCTATCCGTGGCCTGAGTACTTCAGACGGCCGACGACTGCGGAACTCTGTAAACTACCTAGCACCTGCGCGTCCTCTTTAGTAAAAAGTAAGTAGCTGATTGTATTCCGTGTAATCGCACAGTAATGAAGGCGGGACAGCGATCATCTGCTGCTGGTCTGGACCAGAAGATTAACGCGGAATTCCTGCTTTAACTACTACTGTATTACTTTGCCATCTCAGGCTTTGAATTTTTAATGTGAATAATAATAATAATAATAAGCAACTGGAACCATTTAAAAATCACTCAGACAATAACTTAGCAACATAACGGGAGCACGAAATCAAGGGCAAAAAAAAAACAGCCATACTGGGCACTGCAAACATACTTCGGAGAGTACAAACGCAGAAGAACAAAACATGTCACAGTTCACCGTTTATTTTACCGACTAATTCTTAATTAACACAAATATTAAAGGCGCATTTGCGAAACTTTTCAGCGCCAGTGTAAAATCTTCAAGGAAAACAAAATGCCAGTTTCTAAAAGCAATTGTTACTAGAAGGCTGTTATTTGTAAGGTACTTCCCTCTGCACAGTGCACAGTTGACATCCGAAATGGTCTAATGTGTAGCACAAATCTGTAAACGCTGAACAGCTCCAACACTATATGCCCTCGAAACACGGTTTGTTTCAGGTACATAATTGTAAATACCCTGTGCAATGGTGGAAATAAAGTAATAATAATGTCCTGTGGGGCGCACAGATTTTCCAAAAAATGTAAAGACAACCTCAAAATCCTAGACGCCCAGAGGTGGACACGAAGCAAGTTCCGCACCGAGGACGCTCGATACAAAATTTAATTTCCCGGGATTTGTGTATCTTACAGTTTTGGAATCTTTGCACCGTGTGGCAACGAGGTGTGTTGCTGACAATCGGAGGAGTATGTTATTCAAGGTCAAAGTATGCAGAGGGCCTTAAAATAGCGCTCTTATCACGTTACACTTTCACCGCCCATACTGGGCCCTGACCGGCGCAATAGCTCCTTCCGCCCATTGGTCCAAAGTACTGTCTGTCCAGGCATCTGAATTGCTGCCTCTGTCTTCTCATTTCAAACCTGAAAATGGAGGCAGCATGCTCCAATGGAATGTCGATAACACAGTACTCTACCACACGGTTCAAAAATCCCAGATACAGAATAAATCAACAAACTTAATTCACTTGCTGAAGGGACCGTCATGAAATCAGAATGAAAGAAAGAAGACTAGTGAGGCGAGACGGGAAGAAATATGTACCAAATTTAAGTGAGGAAATATTTTAGAAAAAAAAATAATAAAAAATACGAGATTTGCCTTAGATTTTGCCGTGGTTTTCCATTGTCGCATAGGATGAATTTTGGGACAGCACTTATCAAGCACAAATTTTCCAAACAAAAATGCGGCTAATTTTAAAATTCATACCTAGGTAAGTTTCATCCTTTTTTTATAGGCCACGAAGGCCCTTAGGGTGAGTAGAGGTATAGCTCTACTCTTTCTCGGACCTCGGTACCAGGTGGGGGTTGGGGGGTCAGCCCCACGCCCCGACCGCCTCTACCCCCGGGAAAGACCCGGTACCCATTGCACAGGAGGCTGGGTGGGACCCAGGGCCCTTCTGGACGGGCGGAAAATCTCTTCCCCACTGGGATTCGATCCCGGACCGTCCAGGCCGTAGTCAGTCGCTATACCGACTGAGCTACCCGGCTAAAATTCATAACTACATTTGAAAAATAAATATCAAAATGTAATATATATCTAGAGGTTTGTCATGGTTTTCCGTAATCTCTTCAGATGTATTTCGTTGCAGTAATTGTCAATAATTCACCTCCCCTCCCCCCCTTTAAAGACATTTAATTTTTACACGTTCATTAGACACTCATGCAACATACACAGCAGGTGTGTTCCAAACAGCGTCGTTACAATATCCACGATCAGTGGTACTGTACCTCTACTTCACCAACATCTGTCTATGCACCATCTTCTTCCCCTCTATGTTGTGTTCAATTCCAAACAGGATTCACGGGTACCGTCTCACACGCGACTATAAGCAAGCTAAGTGTGTCTCTGTCACCGCTTTGCATAATGTTTTCGATTCAATATCCTTATCTCATCATTATCTGCTTCATCCTTATGGAATGGATATAGTCCGCTTCCCGGGTCAATACCTACTTCTGCGCACATTTTGTACACGGTGAAATCTGAAGCTCTCACAAAAGTCTGAAGGAGTCTGCTGCGTCTATCTTCAGATTGGACACCCTGAGAATGACGGCAGCAAGTTCCTTCGAAACGTCCGTAAATTTATACCAGACTACACGATGCCAGATCCCAGAAGGCAGTATTAATCTCCTGTTAAATTTCACTCATATCTTTCTGTTGTTTAGATCTGTAATTAAATAATTAATCTGTGATTCCGCTGTAGTTGGTTTTTTGCTAACTCTATCTTTGGTTTTGCATTTATAGTGACCATTATAATTTACCCTTCATTTCATAAACATTGACCCTCTCTTTACGTTTGCATTACCCTTCGTATCTTATAATTTAGGCTGTATGACCGGTCTAAAAAATATGAGATCTGTTACCCCAATTCCGACAAAATTTTCCAAGTATCGTGATTAGGGCGTGTGTCCTGTCCCATCTGAAAATTAACTCGACATACGACCGGACACCTTGCACGGTTGATCGGAACCTCGTAATGCCTCTTCCCACACAGGACATGTGAAAATGCATCAACGTCACTAGTCGGACTACATCCCACGCCCCGACCGATCGAGTAGCCGAAAATCCTTGCTTAAAAGTTCAAATCATTACTTCACACGTTACATTTGGTACCTATGCAATAATAGGTAAGAAGACATGGCGTCTCATATTTTTGTGCAACTGTGTCTAATATTATTTGGACAATTAAATCGAGAAGAATGATATGAACCAGTTATACAGTGTGAATTTCTCCTTACACTAACGTACGAGAAAGATCCATTGATGAAAATTTGATAGCCGCTGAGTTCGTCGATAGATTCACCCGAAATTTATATAACCCAAGATTTCTCAACGGTAATCCAATGAATCCTATCCTGATTCCAGTAAATCCAGTCTTTACACCCAGAATGTGTTTGCTTAAGATTCATTTTAATATTATCCCTTCATCTTCAACTAGGCAGGCGAAAAGTCTGCCCTAGCGATAGCACTTTGGATTTCAATTCGAAAGCTGCGCGATTCGAATCTTGGCCAGGAAACCTTATATCTTCAATGAGGTTTTCCGTCGTTTTCCTCAGTCCCTCCAGGTAAATATCTGAATATAACCTCGTTTGGAACAAAGTCCAGTTCCTTCGAAAACCTTTCAAATCCATCAGTTACCAAGCATACTACCGTCGACACTACGTGTTCTAAGATGCTAACGACGTCGTAAAACAAACCACAAGGATATCAGTTGACGGCAGTTTATTCCAAGTGAAATATTCCCTTCAAATTTCACACCAGAAATTTAGTGTTCATTTCAAAGCAGAGGATTTCACACATAGCTGAAGTAGGTCTTTTTTAAATAGTAACAGGTAGCTCCGACTGTGTGGTGCCGGTACGCACGCAATTCACCTTCTCCTATGATGTGTCCCCTCAGCAGGCCGCATTAGGCCATTAGACACGAAACCAAACCATCAGGCACTTGCGTTAAAACCACACAAAATGGCCACCTTGGCTGCCACCGACGCTGACTCATCTCAGCCCTGATTTCTGCCGGCAACAGAGCCTAGACAAGCATCCCCATGGGCTAAAGATGCTAGATGGGGAGATATACAGAGACAGGGTGAGGATTTGGAACAGGATGAATGAAGGGGGAGTGTTTCAATTCAAAGGCTGCAAACCACCTCCCACAACGTTACTGCTATTTCCCCTTGTACAGAATATAGTGCAGGCTCGCTCAAATCGCATTAAACGATGGCGGCGGTGGCGGTAGGGGATGAATTTCATACGAGAGGGCGTTCAGTCAGTGCAGCTAATTCCCATAAGACTATCTAAAACCTGTACTACGCCCGCTACCCGTGTTCGCATATCATGTCGCAGCACCCTAAGGAGACCTTCCTCGGCCTCGTAGTGAACAAAACGCGTATTGCTGCAGTGCTGATCTGGATGTGTCTGGCTGACACACGGTTGATCAGTCACTGGAAAATGCACACAAGTTCAATATCAGGGAATAAAAATAACAGATCAGTTTTATACACGATGAAATTATAAGTAGACTTAATTAAGAAGAATCGTGGTTACCAGTAAGCTTAGTATCTTACTGCATCCTACACAGGAAACAGAACACATACCGACTGGTGACAAAAATACAACACTACACGCATGATATAGGAGGGACATGAACGAGGAATTGGAAACACAAATAAAATTTCGGTATTTAAACCCAAATGGGAAGAGGTCACTTACGAAACAAAACAATAATAATAATAACAATTATTATTATTATTATTATTATTACAGAAGTGAAGGATTTATTATTTTTGCTATGTGTACACTAGTGTAAGGACTACTGTCACCGAGTGACAACTCAATTGCAGTCAGTAATAATAATAATAATAATATGCCCCTAGCGGATCTCAATCTACGATAGAGTTCAAATGAGGTCTTCTTGAAATGCCGAGTTGTTGACAGGCTGGGATTTTGGATGATCTGAGCAACTATCAGCTTCATAAATAAAGACTCTGTTCAAGAAAATGTGTTACGTTGCTAGTAAGTAACACTGTAATTCTTCTTGCTGACAAACGGTCTGTCCTAATGGAAGGCGTTTGTGAACATAATTCTGAAAATATCTGGACAGCATAAAGATAAGGTTGAGGAAAGTGGCACAATAAGGAGCTTCATAAGTAAAGTCTGCCGTGAGAATTTAAAAGTAGCCTGCTTGGAATCATTACCGTGTTTGTAAGAGCAAATAAAATGGAAGCACAAATCGTACTTCCTCAATTGGTACTCTTGTGGAAATGTCAGAAGGGGGCACATGGTGGCGCAGTTGGTTGAGGCACTGCGCTACCAGCCGGAAGGTAGTGGGTAGATCCCCGATGGTGTCACTGGAATTTTTCATTGACATAATCCTTCCGGCCACACTATGGCCCAGGGATCGACTCAGCCTCTAACAGACGTGAGTACCAGGAATATTTTCTGGGGGAGTAAAAGCAACCTTCATGTGCCGACTGTCATGAAATCTGGGAGTCTCAATCTCCTAGAACACTTAGGGCCTCTCCAGGCCAGTACAGCGATTGTTGTGCTTTTTAGGAAATTTAATCTAAGCTAGTCATATGCTAGGCGTGTGGGAATTAGAAATATGTCCTCCTAATGTGGCTCAGTAGTGCAGTTAATGTGACGCCGACTGTTGTCTGTCTGTCCGCAGGCACGGTTGCAGCCTCCGATATCTACAGTCTCCACCAACATCCGCACAACCCCGCAACGGGAGTCCCGCTAGTCGCTGGGGGTGCCTTTCCCACAGTTCCCCCTCCAGCACCGCCGCCAAGCTTCCTGCCGCCCTTTCTGGGGTATCCTCCACCACCCCC
>Ga0123352_10009445_pt1 | contig 15250 bp, 12 predicted proteins | sample TergutLab28metaG_FD_89700 | JGI IMG/M metagenome (GOLD analysis project Ga0123352, IMG submission 89700) | Labiotermes labralis P1 segment gut microbial communities from Petit-Saut dam, French Guiana - Lab288 P1 | ecosystem: Host-associated > Arthropoda: Insects > Digestive system > Gut ... | reverse complement strand
TCTGGCCATTATCTCCGTAAGCGTTCAACTTTGGACATAGGTGTTTTGGGTTATATCGGTATACTTTAACATAAGGAACACCCTCCCGAAGTCTGGCACATTCCTCCTGGGACACCCTGTATAGACTCAAATGTGAATTTATTGTTGGAGAGTCTGTTGCATGAAACAGGACACAGTGATGGAAACCGACCAACAATAAGATCTCAGCTCTCTAATGTGATATGTACACAATACAGTCAATTTCCTGAAGTAGTCAATTCATTGTAACACACTAAATCACACACCTTTCAGGGTGGACCAAATGATCGTTCTCATAAATGCAGTCTACATGGAAGAATCCCTCCAGTTCTTCCACATATGCAAAAGATCAAAATATTATTACTAACTCTTGTACACAAAAATTAATGTACTCCCTGCTGATGGACCAGTATGTTGCACGTTTACCGTTCATAAAACCCACTAATTTCTAAGAAAAGAAAGGGAACATATAAATACACAAAAAATATTGGGTATAGGTCTTGGGATTCATTTATACTGCAATGAATTGCCTCTCGGGAGTAGGTATCATCAACATGGGTTCAGTTTTTTAGAACACACAATAAGAAACTTTGCAACATTCAGCACTGCTGTGATCTCAGTATTACTGCTCCTTGAAAGCTGGTTGAATATGGAACACATATGGACACTGCAGTAAGTACAGCAACTCACCACAAGCCTGATGGTGTGGGGAATGAATCCTGGTAGAGGCGATATTTTCTGCACCGAACCACAACAGCCCTGGGGCCAACACACGCTCCTGCACAATGGGTACCAGGTCTTTTTCCCCTAAGTTAAAAGTGGCCAGGATGAGGCAATGACCACCCACCCCCTTCTAGCACCAAGGTTAAAGAAAGAGTACAAGTACACCTCTACTCACCCTCTGGACCTATGTGACCTGTTTTTAGGGTGCACTTCACCTTTAACTTTTACCTTCCTATGGAGCAAATATACCATTCTCACACATGCAGTGGGTACAACATCCAGCAAGTTTTGTGAAAAAGACTGGGAACATCTCACAGAACTTCTTAACACAAACACACTTCATAATACAGTTACACTTATTCTTGGCACTGCTATGATATTTAATGTCAGTCATCAATTTTAACACAGTCTCAGTATACAACCTACAAATTATATAAAGAGATTCCAAGCACCATGTGAAGACAAAACATCATCATCACATTTAACTACAAGAACTGTAATGTACATTCAGAAATTAAGCCTGTAAGCAAAAATTCCAAGCAGGATTGCAAAACATAATGAAATCCCATCCTTCAGTAAAGTGCTACAGTAAATCTGTACAATAAGAACTACAAGTCCAATCATATCACCATCATAGATGACTCATTCCAGGGCAACACAAAAGCGAGCAAAACCCCATGTATCAGACAATTTACAACCTACACAATTCGTCATATCCCACCTGACTAACCGATCAATACTCCAACATCAACACAACAAAAAATTCAGTTCCATCCTGATCCTGCCAACAGCCAGTCAACATAAACGGTACGTTCAAAAAATTTACTTTAATTAAGAACCTATTGCATTTTTTGAAATTCTTTTATTATTTAATACCTTTTAACATAATCTGAAATTTTACTGACAACAAAATGTTTTACGCTTCTTAATGAGTATGTACACATAAGTAATTTTAAACAATTCCATTATTTTCAGCATGACATATACTAACAGCTGTATATACAGGGTAGTACCTCCTGATGATGAGCAGGAAGCCTGCTCGAAACATGTAGAGGTTAATTACTGAAATAAATTGAAAGTCGATAGTGCATCCTGTTGGTTCTTATTGTACGGATATATCATGATACATGGTCAACAGAACATTAAATTTGCTACGATAAAATTTAAGCTCTGGTTACAAGTGTATCATCAACCCTGCTCCTGTACCATGTGGTCTATGTGACCCCAGTCCTCTTTGACTCACTTTTTTATTTTAACTGTCACAAATACTGACATCACCTTTTATATATTTTTCCGTATGGCCTTCCTAACTATGTCACACACATTCGCTAGGTTTTGTGTCTTTCCATTTATTTTTTATTTATGTTTATTTCCGCTTGGGGTCAAATGGACCCCATAGTACCTTCCATGTAAAATGCAAAATGCAGAAAACGCAGTATGTGTAAAAATCTGTCATGTCTCATGTTCTCGCCATAAAAATAGTTATAAACAAAGCTAGAATGCATTAGTCGGCTGGGGAAAAATGCGCAGTTGCTCTGTGTAAGACATATAGATTGCAGTATTGTGAGGGGTTCAAGGGGTAGAGGTGGATCATTCTGGGTACTCAGAGGAGAATACTGACCTTCAAGGGTCCTGCAGCATAAGAAACCTATGCAGTGGCATCGTATAGGAGTGAACAAAATTCCTCCCACCATCGACTCACTGTTTGCGACGTCTTTACAAGTCATTCGGTCGCACTGCGCAACATGTTTAGAAAGCGTTTGGTGGCAAAGGGATCATGGCAAGACGACGGGGATTGTTGTGCAATGATGTTCTGGCATGTTAAGTGACGTCGATAGTGAACATGAGGTCGATAATGAAGATAGTTTGGGCTGGGATGAAAGCGACCCCGAGTCCAAAGAAGTGTCAGATTCCTACAGTGAATTGAGTGCAAGTGAATCAGATTCGGAAGAGAAGCAAGATGTTGACAGTGGTGAAATTCTTGGAAAAGATGTATATGTGTGGTCGCAGAAGCCAAAAGCTGTCAGAAGAACATGAATGCGCAATACTGTCAAAGAGACCGAAAGGGAATGGATGTCAAGCACACACACCCTTGAAATCATTTGAGTTATTTTTCGATGATGCCGTGATAACTGAGATTGTGACATGGACTAACCAGAAGATTGAGAATGTGAAAACCAGTTACACAAGCAAACCTGGATTTCTGTACAATACAAACGTGACAGAAATTCGTGCACTCATAGGCATCCTGCTGTTCTTGGGCGCTACAAAGAGCTCCAAAGAAAGTACTGCAAGCATTTGGGCGAAAGATGGTACTGGCAAGCCAATTTGCATAGCAGCGATGAGTGAGAAGCATTTTTTGTTGCTTGTGTATTGCTTACGCTTTGACGATTCAACCACGAGGGCCCAGTGAAGAGCCAATGACAAGTTGGCACCTATTCGCAACATATACGACAATTTTGTCATAGCTTGTGAAGCAAACTACACTCCAGGAACTGGTTGCACAGTTGATGAATTTCGCCATGGATTCAGAGGAAGGTGTAATTTCAAGCAATACACACCAAATAAACCAAGTAAATACAGCATCAAGGTATATGTTCTGTTGATAGCAAAACCTTCTACTTGGTTTCTTCCAAAATTTACACGGGATCTGGCACTCATTCACCGGGATTGCCAGTCCCAACCCAAGTTCTTCTGGATTTGGTTCCGTCAGTTTCAGGAAAAAGCATAAACATTACCACCAACAATTATTATACATCAATTCCTCTGGCCATGGAGCTAAAATCCCGAAAGCTCACTTTGGTTGGCACGATGAAAAAGAGCAAAGCGTGCATTCCAACCAGCTTTTTGGCGAAGGCAGATGAAGGAACAGTTCAATACGCATTTGACCATGCAGACAATTTCACTCTGTTGTCCGTTGCTCCAAAGAAAAACAAGAGGGTCGTCTTCCTGTCCACTATGCATTCCGAAAGAAAAAGAGAGACGAGGATACAGGAAAAAAAGAAATAAACGTATTTTACAACCAGGAAAAGGGTGGTGTGGACAGTCATGATCAAATGTGCAGCTTGTACACATGGCAAGAAAAACAAACCATTGGCCAATGAGGCTCTTTTATGGAATAACTGACAGCGCTGCCTTGAACGCATGTCATTTTCACTGAAAATGTGCCCAATTTTGGAGAACATAAGAGAAGCGACAAAAATTCCTGAAGGAACTGGCCCTTGCTTTGATCATTCCACATGCATGCAAGAGATTCGAAGTGCAGCAAACACCGCAAGATGTGAAACAGGTCATTCGCAGATGCGGCATTTTACCGGCACCCTCACCAGCTCCAAGCACCACCCAGCGTCATTCAGCACAGCGCAAGAGATGCTAAACAATTTTGTGTGCGAAGAGCACAGCAAATGGTTGTGCAACCAATGCCAGGAGTAAACGTTAGACCTACAGATAATGATACTATATGTAAAATAATCAGAAAATCATACATGAAGTGTTATGGAATATCGTGTGCATTTTGCAATACATTTTCTGTATATTTCTCTATCTGCTTCTATATATTCAAAAGTTCCTAAGACAAAGTCATGCCTATTTGTCGATATTTGAGTACAAACCTGTGTTATGAAATATTGTTTTGGGGAAAAGAACATTGTAATAAAATGTGTTTATATTCTGGTTTTTTTACAATGGGGTCATACTGACCCCATGGTACTGTTAACATAACTTTTTTTCATGGTACCGGAGCAGGGTTAAGTACAGTAATGCCACCCTGAACCCTGACAATGGAGAAAGCAAAGCAACAATGATAGACATGTACAAAGCTATACTACGTCACCACACACTTAGCTATATTGCTGGAACATAATATCCCACCAAAGACGAATGCATAATTCAGAAGAAATGGAACTATCATTCAACGGAAACTTTCTTCTGCATGACCATACTATTCAACTTGCTGGCAACAGACTTCTGTGCTCTGCGGGCAGTAAGTATTGGACATGTCAGAAGGTACCTCTGATGCTTCAATATGAAGTGTGTCGTAACTGTTGAAAATTGTGTACATTTCAGATAAAATGTGAAAGCTGTGTACTTTCCTCCAGCCTCACATTCTGGGTCCAAAGATGCAACGTTTGGGTAATCTTTCGTTCCTCCTCCTCATCATTTAAAATCTGACACTTCCATCATCTTATGCGGACACCAGAGAACCATAGTTCTGAGATCTCTTCACCAGCAGGTCTGCACAGAAGGATTTCATACCTAGGTATAAAACAAAATACAGTATTACTTATGGTATATGCTTTCCACGATACCTGCACCTCAATGGTTACATAACATAATGCACCGTTTATATATATATAGTACAACCCCTGCTCAAGGATTCTGTAAAGAACAGTCGATGTGACTACTAACTGTTGAATGATGAAATTAACAGAAAGATTAATAATTTGGGATACGCAAAATTTACATTACATACAGTAAATGTCAAAATGGAGAGCATTAAATGGAGTTATCATTAAAATCATATCACATTTACACTTTACTTTCTAAGCAGTAAGAGAGATACTGAATGATTAAGAAAACTTCAATGGGATCTAAATGTACTTAGCCTTTCAAAGACATGTCTTTACATATGCGAAGGCATGCAGGAAAACGCTCTAGAAATTCATTTCACACACTCAGGTAACAAGGAAATGTAACGCAATTTAAAACATGCTGCGTAAGTTGATTTTCTACAAAATGCAGTTTATTTCATAATGTAATCTTCTTAAGTTCAAATAATGAGTTTTTCATAAACCATGCGCTAAAATGCACATGCCCATCCCAGTATAATAAAGGATACATGAGAAGCAGGATAGATACTTCAGACTTCTTACCACACTTCTTCACTCAATATTTTACAAACAAAAATCACGATGAATCAGAAATTTTCCTGTTAACTTCCTCAGTTTCACAGTCCCTGCACTCTGAAATAAACCTGTCTCAGAATCTCCAAATATTTATTATCCCCACTCTGTTTGATTCATTTTTTATCTTTGACTATATCAAAATACATCACAGGATGAATTTTTAGACCTAGAAATGTCCCACTGAAGCAATATCCTTCCATTACTAGCCCATCCAATGATAATACACTAAGCGTTACTTTCAAAGTCTGAACGTTATTATTTTGTCTTGACTAAAGAGCAAGTAAACACATGGTGAAACAAACATCCAGTCTTATTTTCGTTGTTACACCGTGCATGTTGTCGAGTTACTCAATTATTATACCAACCACTGCACATATATAAAATTTACACACTAAAACATTAAAAACGCTCCGACATGTTTCGGTCCTAGGACCATCATCAGGGAACTACATCGTCCTTGCTAAAGTCACACTATAAAAAAAGTCACATTAATTTCGCTGTACCAGTTGGGTATTGTGTAATGTTATGTTGCGAAGAGTGCCCTGCTACGGATGTGCATTCTGTGCTTCGTTGCGTGATATTGCAGTATCACGCAACGAAGCACAGAATGCACATCCGCAGCAGGGCACTCTTCGCAACATGGCATGCTGCCACAATACCCAACCGGTAGAGCGAAATTAATGTGACTTTTTATAGTGTGACTTTAGCAAGGACGAAACATGTCGGAGCGTTTTAATGTTTTAGTGTGTAAATTTTATAAATTTTATACACGTGCAGTAGTTGGTGTAATAGTTGAGAAACATCGAGACCTAACGGCATTTATTTTTTCACTGCTGCCTGGGATGGGCTTGGTACAGTATTAGTGAGAACATCAGAAATTCAGCCAAATATAAGAGTTGTAGCAATGCATCCACTGTCACTCAGTGCTAATGCCTACTGACATCTACAGCAGTTACCATATGAACTACATGGGCAGCATGCTTTCATTGCACAATCACCACACCACACATCAACTCTGACATCTCATTCCTGCTTGCTGGATGCTGAAACATACCTCCGTTTTGTGCCAATCTTCTCTTTCTGGCCAGTGCAATCACAAGAGAAATGACAACTACCACAAAAATAGACCCAGTTGTAACTGCTACAGCAATCACAGTCATGTTACTAGCACTGCTTGTATGAGATGCTGCATGAGTTTCCAAATTTGTTTTATGCACAGTCACACGTTTGTCCTCTGGAACATATTACATTAAATAATTAGATGAGTACAAATTTTGAGCCTACATGACTAACAGTAAAGCCCATTGAAAGAGACAGTCCTTGTGTAGTTTTTCCATAAAACATTCCTTCACTTTTGTGGTGTTACAAATTCATAACCCTAAATCACCCAACCTGGATGGATCCTATCTTTTCTTTATCTGGCTTAATATATATTACATCTAATTCAAATGTTTATCATTACCTCTTATCATTATTCTTATATGATGATAATATACTTATATGACTGCAATGAAACGTATAATGTTGACATTAACTTCATAATCGCAGCCTTACAACTAAAATTTGACTAGAAGTGATGATATTTGGATGCAAATATCACTCATTCAGTCCTGTACACATATACCCTATACCACTGTCTACATTTATATTTTACCAACAATGGTGATATATTTTAACGGTATATGATCTTTGTGTAACATACTGCGTGATGATGGCCAAAGCATGTAGTTGTACCCTTTATATATATGAAATAACCTAGAAATAAATTCACCTATATTTTCCAACATTTTCCCCAAGCCCTATTAATGTGCCCACTACCACCTAAGTAAACGAGAGCGTGGAATCAACCACAGCTAGCCTAATAAAAGAAATTAAAGTCATCCAACAAATATTGCTTTTAATGATAGACATTCAATACCATAGCTCAATCCAGGAGGTCCAATAGTGAAGCAACCAAGTTCATATTTAGCAATCAGTACTGCCTTCATCCGAGCCTCAAGCCTGAGACAGGCATGCAGGTGATACGTGGTGGCATCAATATCATACATTCGGATACAAGCGTCAACAAGCTCCTTAACATATGGCACGCCAAGGCACACAGGCGGTGGATTCCGAACTACAACACAAAAAGTAACCGGCAGCCTATGTCACTTACTGACTTTTTCTTCCTGCTTGATCAAACTTCCCAGCATTTTAGAAGAGCCATACAGATTTGATCTTTCCTTCTGGGCTGAGGTGGCAGACCAACAACATCCAAGCAATCATACTTCACCCTCCAGGTTTCTGCCACACATTCACTAAACATCTGTTCACACAAATGATGACAGTGATAACCTTCACCAAGTACAGTTCTCTGCTAAGTTTCACCTTGGCCAGAGGGAGAACAAAGAAAATACAACAGTATTCTACATAGTTGTGAGCCAGGATAGCTCAGTCGGTACAGCCACTCGCTACAGGCTGGATGGTCCAGGGATTGAAACCCAGTGGGGGGGTGAGATTTTCCGCACCTGTCCAGCCTGGCCCTGGGGCCCACCCAGCTGTCTATACAATGGGTACCGGGTCTCTTCCCAGGGGGTAAAGCAGCCAGGGCATGGCATTGACCACCTACCCCCACCTAGCGCCAAGGTTAAAGAAAAAGTATAGCTATACCTCTACTCCCCATCTAGGCCTTTGTGGCCTGTTCTAGAGTGAACGTTACCTTTACTCTACACAGTAACTAGAAACAATACCAATCAATGCATCAAAACAGTTACATTATGCGTACATTTCTGAATTTGTAATTTACATTCAGAATAATATTCTTACAGACTCTAACAAAATATGAGATGTGAGATTTGTGGTTCTCACACATGGATGGGTAAAGACAAGTCTTCTGGAACAAGACAATGTGGGGACTGGAAAACAGTTACTGACCGCATGACACAGGATCATACCTCCATGCATGTGCTTAAACCTTTCTTGGGAGCCTGGAGATGGAGACAGTGAGCTCCTTTGAAACAATGGCAACTCTGTACCTAATTATATGAAGTAATATCTCAGAAGACTCGACACTTCAAAATATGTGGCACTCATAATGCAAGTGTCTCAACAGTTCTTTGGGGTTTTAATATCAGGCATCTTATATCCACCGTGTGTTATGACAGTTTTACTGGTCCCAGTTAATCACAAACATCAAGATTACTGTATGATGCACCTTTTTCACGAACATTCTCACATGAACTAGCATGATCCATTTTTCATTGTGCCTAAATATTAAATGACATATGATAATGTTGTCATACACTTTTAAGAAGCATTTTCCTTTTAATTTTACTGATACCTGAAATAAACGGGAATCAGCTGGGGAGTGGAAGGAGTTGATCACTGAACCTATCTATAAGGGTGATAAAACAGAACGCAGTAATTATAGTGGCATATCACTTTTGCCAACTATGCACAAAATTTTATCCAACATCCTGCTGTCAAGGTTAACTCCATATGCAGAGGAAATTACTGGAGATCATCAATGTGGACTTTGACGAAAAGGTCAACTATGACGACATGTTTTGCATTTGTCAGATACTTGATAAACAATGTGAATACAATGAATCAGTGCATGAACCGTTTACAGACTTCAAGAAAGCTTATGATTCATTTAGCGGGTAGGTCTTGTATAATATTCTGATTCAGTTTGGTATCCCCATGAAACTGGTACAGCTAATAAAAATGTGTCTGACTGAACTGTATAGCAGAGTCCGTGCAGGCAAGAATTTGTCTGACGTGTTTCCTAAAAAAAGTTTCAAAACAAGGAGATGCTCTATCGCCATTGATTTTCAACCTTGCTCTAGAGTATGCCATTAGAAGGGTTCAGGTAAACCAGAATAGCTGATGTTAATATACTGGGCAGAAATGTACATACTATAAAGAAAAACACAGAATCTTTAGCAGTTGCTAGTAAGGAGACTGGACTAGAAGTAAATGTACATGGTCATGTCTCAAGATAAGAATGCAGGCTGAAGTCACTGTACAATGCTTACTAACAGTTCCTATGAAAGGGTGGAAGAGTTCAAATATTTGGAACCAACTTTAACAAATCAAAATTCCATTCAGGAAGAAATTAATGTATAATGAAATCAGGGAATGCTTGCTATCATTTGGTGCAGAATCTTTTGTCTTCCAGTTTGCTATCCAAAAATATAAAAATTAAAATATTCTGAACTACAATTTTGCCTGTTGTTTTGTACGGGTGCGAAACTTGGACACTCGCATTGAGGGAGGAACATAGGCTGAGGGTGTTTGAGAACAGCATGCTGAGAAGAATATTTGGGCCTAAGGGGCAGCACGGTAATAGGGGAGTGGAGGAAACTACATAATGAGGAGCTGTACTGCTCACCAAATATCAATCAGGTTATCAAATTGATAAGAATAAAATGGGCAGGGCATACAGCACATATGGGGGAGAGGAGAGGTGTATGCAGGGTTTTGGTGTGGGAAGGTGAGGGAAAGACACCACTTGGAAGACACAGGCATGGATGAGAAGATAATATTAAGATGGATTATTAGGAAGTGGGATGGGGTGGGACAGGGACTGGATTGAACTGGCTAAGGATAGGGACAGGTGGTGTGCACTTGTGAATGCAGTAATGAACCTTTGGGTTCCATAAAATGTGGGGAATTTCTTGACTAGCTGCGAACCAGTCAGCTTCTCAAGAAGGACTTTGCTCCATGGAGTGAGTAAGTAAGTAAGTTAATAAGGAAGATATGCTACTGTGTCTGGGGAAGCATATGGTTACTACTACAAGTTGCAAATTTTCAGAACACACATACACACCAAAATATGTATTTACCTGAGACCGTTTCATTGAAAATTGTATGTTTATTCACTGTAACTGTGAAGGACATTCCATAGTCATGTACCAGGTATGTGATATTCACACAGACTGGAAAAGAAAATGACATGGATATTAACATGACTATTAAAACTCCTATATACTTTACCCAACTGCATACCTGATACTTGTTTTCTGTTGACTGAATAATCATATCACAGCAATGAAAACAAAAAAAATTGAATCTCCTCGATCAACCGGCTGTATCAATTCACAGCAGCAACCTAGTATTTTGAAGACCTGCATCATTATAGAATGATGATGGAGGCAGGGAAGTTTCCAAAATGTTGCACTTCTGCTTCAAGTTGACATGACTCTTCACCCAAGAATAATTTTTATTATGTTCAGCTGACATGTAAGCCTTAATTCTTGTATGGATTTCACGCTACAACATAGCGTGCTTCATATTTGTTGTCTAGACCTACATGTGTGAGACAACACAGTACACTTCACTAATATGACCCATCTCAGTTTACTGATTAAAGAATTAGAGCAAAGAAATTATATTTTCACTTTTGGAATCAGTATTGCTTTTGCAATTTTTACAAGATAGAAAAAGAGTACATGTTCCTTTAACAGCTAATCTGAACACCTGACTTCTAGAACCACACACAACATACTGACATATGGAAGTAGAAGTGAAGCTAGCAGCAGCAACAGCAGAACTAATCACACCACACATCATATAAAACCTTTATGCAAACCAAAAGATGTTCTGTTACCACAACAATCTTACCTGTGCTGTTTAACTCAATTTGTTTCTCTTCGAGATGGGCACAACAGCCACAGTCATATTTGATGCAACTACATGCACTCAGAACTTCTCTTTCTACATCACTCCATGTTCCAACAGCATTGTGTCTTACAGTCTTAAACCATTGTTTAAATGTGTTTCCTGCATCCTCAGGAGTATCTGTAAATAAACAAATCTCAAATGCCAGTGAACATACAAAGTCAGAACAGTTGACACAGCACATTATACTGCCTACTCTCAAACCCTCGTATAAAGCAATATAAATTATATTTAGAGTAAAGGACACGTGTCCACAGAAGAGGTCTATCATTTTACCTATTTATAACGATGATAAAACTAACTGTAGTAATCACTGAAGCCCATCGCCATTTTGAACCACATACAAAATTGTATCCAACTATCTTTTCACAAGGTTGGCTCCAATGGCACACAAAATTATTGGGGGCCATCACTGTGGGTAAGTAAACAATTCCTTGTTATTTTCTACTAGTTTAAGCATACAACTCAGGATACTTCAACACAAATCTCATGGTACATAAAACATAATATATTCTCACAAGGTAACCATATGGTGGAAACTTTGCTCAAGATATCTCACCAGAAACTACACAAGAAAAGCATTCTGTCAGGCATGTTTTTCACTTTATAAATCTGAATTAAATCTATTCTTATAAAGATGATGGTAAAAAAAAGTGCCCTGAAAATCGAACCATAACAACATTTTCGGTAAAGGTAACATACGGCGTGTTTTCTTGCATGACCGATATGCGTTGGATCAACTCTCTTCCTGCGATGCGTCGTACGCTGCGTCTCAGGGAGGTTTAACCCTTTAAACGCCGAGTTAAATCCCATCTGCTGGCATAATTAGCTCACAATATTCTCCACGTTAGCAGGATAAGGATTATGAGTCGACGACGGGGGCTGGGCAAACGATCGCAGTGACAGTAACCTTTCGAAGTCTAATAAAAACTAACTACAGCGTCTGGAGGGCGCTTGACAACTTCACCACTGTTCATATTCACACTTGCATTTCGTTTTCCCTCAAGGGATGTTTAACACATGCATGTCTGTGAAGTACTACTGCTCCTCGAAATACACATGAACATCATATTCTGTACTTAAAAATCAACACTTCGTCACTTTGCTGTATCGCTGCCACAGCACGAGCAACAGGAAGGATACTTACGACTTCATACATACCTAACGAACTTGATGCCGATGAATAACATACGCAGCCAACACAAAGACATGTTAATATAATGAACGAATTCATCGTGTTTCAGTATATACGTTCTTGAAATCAAAGTACAAACACCTAAAAAACAAACACCTATCCTTCACACATCCACAACTCCAAATCCCCTACCAGACCAGCGGGACTTCCCCTTCTTTCCGATAACAATTACGGGCGTTGGACCACGGATGGCTAACTCAGGTCTTCTGAGCCAAAGTCAGTAGCACAGGGCGGACACCGGCACTATACGGGCCAAAGCTCATAATGCGACCGACATGGAAGTTGCACCGCTTCGGTGTACTTTCGTCCACACATGGATTACGCATTGATGGCATTCACTGAACGCATGTCACAGACGAGAAAAGGCCACATGCTGACCACGGAATATCTACATAGAACGTAACTCCAGAAGTTCTTTCGAATAATGGTAGTTACTTCCTACTTTTGCGGCTTGTGGTGCGCATACCACAAGGAACGTACATAACAGTTCATCCGTGGTAATGCAAAAGCCACAAGAGGCGATATGAGGGGCGACGTAGAGATAGGTTAATGACGTCGATTAAGAGGTGTGGCGTTTGTGGGGATAGACGAAATACTTTAACATGCCGGGAGGTGCCGCCGACGCAACGTATGTAACTTAATGAAACGTAACATAACAAAGCCGAACGAAACCAAACCTAACCTAACCTATCCAAACATTACGCAACTTGAATACTACGCAAGGGATTGGTCACTATGTAAAGAGTGATGTAACAGATCTTACCTTTTGTGGGCGGCGCTTGTACACCACTGGTGGAGCGACTGCGAGTCATTTAGCGACATTACCTGGATCGGGGGTAGGTGTGACGCTCCAGTCCAGGCTTGCAACGATGCCGATGAAGTTTGTGAAATGGTCCACGTTCTAGGATCGGCACCCCGCCGCAACCATGTGGTGGGCCAGGTGACAGATGTAGTCCACCACCCGGTTGTACGGATTAAGAAATTCCTTAAAATGCTGCCACGTGCTCTTGATCGTGTTCGATTGAGCGCCAGTACGCACATCAACGAATCATCGTGTGATTCACAGTTTGTGTACGAGTAGCCGTGCATTTCTATGTTCCTGCATGTCGGCCAGCAGTCACTGATGACTGTAGTGCCGGGTTAGATTCAGTCACTAATACATAACAGCCATCAATGTGTTGGCGGTTGTGTCCGTAACGGAAACTAGAAATGTTTTTCCGGACTCGAGTTCAACACTACCGAACACCCACTGCCCTTTCACTTTGTGTCTCTTATTGTACATGCGCCGATCGAACGTGTTCTCGTCGATTTCGACGGTCTAATTACGACCGCCGATTTTCTGAGAGCTGCCACAGCACACAGTCCAACATGACCTCACTACAGAGTTTAGTCCAATCAGTGATTATTGCAGAACCGAAATGATGCTCTTGCTGGATAGTGTGAGCAGTGACGCGGCGATCGATGTCGTACGTGAGGAGCAGAACCTGCATAAATTGCAGGTAACACTGCTGCAACCAAGTACCGTGCGTAAATGAGACTGAAGCACGGCATGTGGAAGCAGATATGGCCCTCAGACATTGCCATCGGTAACCGACCTTAACACTAGTGTCGACGCACGAGGACATTTGCGATCCGCACTTACGTGGAATCAGCCCCACATCCTTTGTACGTCGTCGTCGTCGGGGTCGCTAAACAGGAATGCGATGAATAACTTATTACCTACAACTTCGGCGCCCAGCGTCGCGCGCCTGAACTTCGTAGCAGGAACATACGACTTTGAATTAAGGCGCTATTGATGTGTTTGTATTACAGAAGTAACGCGATTATCCATATTCGCCATTTGCGTTGTAATTGTAGAAAAATGCGTAAAGGAATTCCACTCGAATTTGCAGCACAGCACTCCCGATAATGGCGTTTGGCGCGAATACGACTGAATGTAACGCGATGCACGGAGAGGAAGGAGGATACGTGCAGAGAGGAGAACATCAGCACCACACGCGGCAGTGTTAATACCCTCGTGGGATCCGTGCGCAACATACGGCAAATGGGTGGAACTTGGTGTACCAAACCCGAAAGGAGACCCGGAATACAAAATATTAGTAATCCGTGGTTCTTGGTCAGGCTTTCGTGGCTGTACCTCTGTTGCGTTAGTGTCTTGTATTACGTAGGATGTTAGATGCAAGGTTATTGTGTTAATGATACCCACTTCCACGTTGCGTGACAGGGCACCGACATCGTACTAGTCAGTATTTCCGAAAGAGCGTGGTATGTGCTTGTGGTGCTGGGATGTGAATTATGACCATATACAAGGGAAAGTAATTAAATAACAGGAATGCTATTCTAAAGTGCATGAAAAATTATGCACAAGCAAAATTTTATTTCGGGACACAAAATGGCTCCATAGCAATATGTCATATAGGGGTCGTGACGATCAAGCAGTTTGAGCCTGCGAAGTAGGCCGTACAACATGGCCGTTCCACTGTCTATTATTACCGTAGTAGAGCAACGAAGCGTTATTCGTTTTTTGTGGTCAGAGGGTGTGAAACCCTCTGAAATCTACAGAAGTATGATGGTTCAGTATGGAGACAGTTGTTTGAGTCAGGGGAGAGTGTATGAATGGGCGGAAAGATTTCGAAACGGACGACAAAATATTAATGATAAACACAGGAGTGGGAGACCAGTTAGCGTGGCAAGTGAGACAGTGAAACAGCAAGTCGAGCAGCGAATCCGTGACTACAGGCGAGTCACT
>Ga0123352_10009442_pt1 | contig 15251 bp, 4 predicted proteins | sample TergutLab28metaG_FD_89700 | JGI IMG/M metagenome (GOLD analysis project Ga0123352, IMG submission 89700) | Labiotermes labralis P1 segment gut microbial communities from Petit-Saut dam, French Guiana - Lab288 P1 | ecosystem: Host-associated > Arthropoda: Insects > Digestive system > Gut ... | reverse complement strand
TTTGCATTTTTTTTTGTAGTAATATAAAATAAAAAAAATTAAAAAGATAAAAAGTTTTAGAAAATTTACAAGTGTCCGAGGGGGGGGGGGGGGGGGTAGAGCAGATAAAGAACGGCTCTGTTCCTTCGGAGGTGGGAGGAGCAAGGGAGAGAGTAAGAGAGAGCCAATCAGCCAACCAGATACGATGAAGTTAATAGCCGTTTTTGGAAATGCCTCTTGCGGACAACCCAGATAATACTGAAGAGACATCCCCATCAACTACCGTGAGCGTTCTCAACTAAAGATATACTCGAAGACTTGTGGAATAATTAATTCGTGTTAACATATAATACTGCTTTCTAAGGACCTGGGGATTGTGACGTGGTACCCACAACACTCCCATTGCTGAGGGTGAAGTCGGGCACTCCTCAAGACCAAGTAATATTCGCCCCATTACCCTCGTGGTCACAACAGAAAGCTTCCGATTAAGAATGGACAAATGTTAAGAAAGCACATACCAAATTTATTTGACACAAATACAGATAACAGCAAATTTAGGTAGCATCATCCCCTTGTGCTAGGTGATCAATATCGATGTATTACCCAGACTAACACACACATGAACACTGTATGTTCATTTATTTACGTTCCTAGAACATGTTACGGCCGTTCAATTCGACCATCTTGATGTAGAAATACAAGTGCATAGTTGAAAAAAAAATAATATGGCAGAAGCCCCTCCTTCACAATTAGTGTAACAAAATACATGACATACTCGTATATTATTCCCCATAAAGGAATAATAAATACATAAAATGTAGTTAAAATCTACAATTCTTGTGGATTTTAATAACAATATTTACTATTATTTAATGTCCTCTGTACTCTCCTGCGATATTACGCAGCGTATTGTGGTAATTCTTTAAGACGTTTCGGGACAACCTGTCGGTCCCACCTTCAAGGGTCAAGAAGTCCATGAAGAAGCTTTCAGAACAGCAGACATCTCAGCTACTTCGTGGTGGAAGCCTGAAGACACGCATATTTTTGTGTTTATTTTTATTTATTGGGACTTGTAAATAAATTATATATTTTACCACGCTAATTGTGAAGAAGGCCGGTCCCAGTGGCCGCGTGGTCTAAGGCGTATGTGTGCGGCCGCTCGTCTGTCGAGAATGCGGGTTTGAATCTCGTCGGGAATATGGATGTCTGTCTATTGTAAGTGTTGCGTGTTGTGAGGTAGAGGTCTGTGTGACGAGATGATCACTCGTCCAGAGGAGTCCTACCGACTGTGGCGCGTCGTTGTCTGTGATCTAGAAACCTGAAGAATGAGGAGGCTCTGGCCCGCGTTAGGCCGCAGTGCCACGAGAATATAAATTGCGAAAGAGAGGACTCTGCTAAAACAAACTTCTTCGAATGTGTAGTTGTGTTTCTACCCAATGATGGCCAAATAGAACGGACGAAACATATTGTACAAAAGTAAATAAATGAATGTACGGTGTTCAAGTGTTGTGTCTCTCTGGATAATAAATCATTATTGATTAATAACAGACTTTTTTCCTGTTGTAAAATACATGACAATGTCAACTACAATTTGCGGACAAGAATGTATCCCCCGTCAGCCGTTCACAGACATGGCTTTGTGTGACAAGGACGAAAGATCCGATTAAACGACGGCCTACAAATCTTGTATTTATTTATCGAGACGGCTAACAAACTTTTTTGCTTAAATGTACGAAAGAATATGAATAGCAGAATAGCAATCCCCTTGTGTACATTCTACAGACATTCGATAGGTGTTTTCAGCAACATCGGAGAACTATTAAGCTATCAAGGGTATCATAACAAACATGAGAAGGGCTGGAAGAAGAGGAAGACGAAGAAAAGAGAAATATTGAACTTTCCTGCAGACTACTGGGCTTATTAACCCGACAACAGAACTGTACAAACCGCTGACCTTAGCGTGCCGGCACCTTACTCATCCATGGTTCATTACATACAATCAGTACTGCCTGCTCCGAGCTTAGGGACTTCCGCCTGGTATACCTTAATAAATTCGAAGTAGCCCATACATTTTCTATTCTAAGTCCAAAAACAGTGCACGTACTCATATGAAACCTTGCAACCTGTATGACCTTCTCCCTGTTCCTCAAGAGATACACAAACAGGTTGCTATGTGCAGTTGTGACTACAGAGATTCAGAGTGGTTTCAGGCTTCCGTCGCCGTGTCAATGAGATATTCGCTCTTCTCGGACGTTACGCAACTTAAATTGGTAGTTACAGACGTTTCGGTACAATCTCTCTCTCCCATCGTCAACGGTCAAGCAGTCCGAGACGAATGAAACGCCGGCGAATAACTACCAACCTACACTGCGTACACAGCACACAAGAGCGAAGATCTCATCTACAGTGATTCTGTTTCTCTAACTGTAATGATTTACCTCCTTTGAGCGTTTTTGGGTTTGGGAAGTAATTTATCTGGGAATTTTATAGGTATTTATGTATGTGGAATTTGCCCCATCCGAAGGCCTGTGGTTGCATAAGACAATACGCGTAGAAAATGCATAGGTCTTTCCTTGTTTAAAGCAAGGTAAAATTCGTGAGTACAACATTTTGAGGTGTGCCATCCCCGTTGTGTGTTTAAACTATAAGGTGAGGTCAATTCAGTCAACAACACAACTATAATTATATGGCGAAATGATGGTGTTTATTAGCAATGAAAAATTACATGTTTTGGCCTGTGGTGGCCATCATCAGGTTTTGACAACTTTCTTGCTATTAGAGTTATATAAAATATGCATAAATCTTATAGCAAGAAAGTTGTCAAAACCTGATGATGGCCACCACAGGCCGAAATATGTAGTTTTCCATTGCTAATAAACACTATCATTTAGCCATATATTTAAAATTGTGTTGTTGACTGAATTTACCTCACCTTATCGTGAGTACAGCGTTGGAGTGGTTCAGAGCCTGCAGCATAACTTACTGAGGACGACGACCGCGCCTGTTTGTTTGTTTCTTTAAATAATCCGTTACGATGCAACATGTAATGAGGTATTTTTATAGAATGTGAGACGAGGAATTTTGGTAACATATTCTGATATTTCAATGGAAATTACATTTTGTGCTGTGGTTGTAAATGTGTAAGGTTTTTTACCTTTTGCATTTCTCACCAAATATCAATAAGGTAATCAAATCAAGGAGGATACGGTAAGCTGATCGCGTAGAACGCATGCGATTAAAGAAAAATGCTTAAGGACTTTTTTTTGGAAAACTTGAAAGAAATAACCGCTTGGAAAGCATAAGCCTAATGGATAGAATAATATTAAAATGGGTCTTCAAAATACGAGATGCAAGGGTGTAGACTGGATTAAGATGGCTTATTGGAGCGACCAGATATCAGCTCTTAAAACTCGGTAAAAAAACCGTCGCCCTCCACAAACTGCGAAAAATTTCTTTTGACTAGCTGTGTAAGTTCTCTAGAAAGGTTCCATGTAATCAGTTATTGAAATCGGTTTGTCGTCCTATTATCCACAAGTCTGTCCATTGCAACCTCTCTTCGATAATTAATTTCGTAGTGTGGATTCTTATTTTGGTTACCACGTTTGTGAATTAGTAATACCTGGTAAGCACTCCCGAATACTAAGAATTTGTTCTAAATGGTAGATAAATGGTAAGTCTTAAGTATATGACGACATTAACATTCATAGCACAAATCGCATATTCCTGTAAACACTTCATTTACTTTAGCGATTTGAGTCCAACACAGCCTGTTTGTTTGCATATTGTGGTCAGTTTATGACATCGCGTTGACCTGTACCAGCCATGTGACGGACCATGCTCTGAAAGGCTCGGACCCACTTGACGGACCACACGCTGTAAAAAAAGCCCCACAATAAGTCCCTTCTTCGTCGTGTATAACCTACGTCGCAAAAAGCAGAGGTCGCGTCTGCTCCAATTTCTCGTTTCCAAACCGCTTCAATTTAATTTGCCATTGGGAAGGTCTCTTTTGTATGTTGGTAGGCAAACGTATGGGACGTGAAGCTGAAAAGTAACTTTAACGATTTTTTTCATGAAAGTCTCATCTTACAAAAACACTGCTGTAAATTAATATGTATCTACTAATAGTATAAAATATGTACATTACACGCATTTTGATGCAGCGAATATTTTATCAAAGGCAGCGAAAGGAAAGTTACTCACCCCCCGGTGTAGTATAATTAGCTTCGCAACAATTACTGTATATACAGAAGACGAACTTCTGGAATTACACCTGCTATTTCGCTGTGTGCTTTTTTTACTCTTAAAAATATTGCCGGAACCCGCTTTTATATGTATGTTACAAAGTGAAATTTATAATAAGTAAAACTCAATTTCATGTAATATATAAGACGGTATTTACCACATTCCGAAAAAAAAATTTCATGCAAAAGAACGTCGCGACATTTCTGTGCAAATATTGGCCTGGAGCCAAGCTATCCTCAAAATAAATTTCCGTAAATTTCCACATTCATATTTAGATGAATGATATTGGTAGCAACTCTTATTCAATCACCTCTTTCCTTCACATCCTTTGTAACTCTTTATTTACTTCTCATCGTAACATTGAACCTAACGCAATCTGATCTACTGAACGGATCATTAAGTACGCAAAAAAGTGTATTCCAAGTGCCTTTAAATAGAGACGCCATTTCGATTGTACTATATAACATTACTCTTTACAGAGAATCGCTAAATAACTGAAGACTCTACTACTACTACTACTACTACTACCACCACTACCACTATAGTACTACTATAAATACCACCACCACCACTACACTACTACTACTACTACTACTACCACCACTACCACTATAGTACTACTATAAATACTACCACCACCACCACTACTACTACTACTACTACTACTACTAAATTCACTACTGGAGTATAAGAAGTAAAATTCTTTTTGTAATTAACAATACCACAGTAAAAGATATGGAGACAGACAGACAGACACTTGTGTACGTTACTTGCTGTCCGGCCAGCTTCACTTCTAGGTAGGTGACGTCCACTGGCAGTGATATTCTATGGTCATCAAAACTCTGTTGCACGCTAAAGACAATTTACATGACAAACACGAATCAAACACCGTACACATACACTGCACTACTTCAGCTTACTGCCTGTAAGTCAGTGTGATCTATATTTAGTCGAAGAGCTGCATATTCGAAATGGTTGTTACGAGTAAATGAACTGGGATTGTGCATCGTAATGTAAAATCCTGTGCTGCGCTAGACTTACGCAATCTGCCTTGTCTGGTTGTTGTGAAGGGACAGGTCGAGGGACAGGGGGAAGGTCGAGGGACAGGGGGAACTCACGACCAGTTTGGTGTTCAATACATAAAATAATGTCGAATGCGGTTGAAGTTTGAGTCCAAAAATATAATGCAGCTTGGAGATTAATTGGGTTCCGCTACCTTATTTAGGATAAGGTGGTATAGGCAGCTCGAGACGAGTTATATGGCAAATATGTGGCGGGGTGACAGACGTACACATCTGCGTGGAAATTTCTCCAACTAACGTTGAGAAGTTAATATGAAGAGAAAATTACATGCCTATCCAGTGAACATAAGAATTATAAAACTGAAATCAAATCGTGTCACGTGTCCCATTTTTGTTATTTACTGCGACAAGCAGGTGTCGGTGTAGCTCAGTCGATACAACGGCTGGGATATGGGCCGAACGGCCCAGAAACTCTTTTTAGATTCCTGACAGTAGCAACTAATCAACGCCGACATTTTGGCTCGCCCAGCTTTCGGTACAATTGACATCGAGGTATCTTACTCCACAGATACAGCAGATGAACAATACAGCTGACCACTGACCTCTGTTTTATATTATCATCATTTTCGTAGTGTTATTAATGCAGTTGGTCAATTAACAATTATGGAATTTATTCGTAAAGGAAAATAGAGATTCTACTCAGAGCGAAATGTACGCAAGCGGTCAGCTTCACATTCCGTCAACTTTACCCCTGGGAACAAATTCCGCATAAACAGTGTGTAGGGGGGCTGAGTTTGTCATGTATCCCACAAGAATGCTGTACCAAAATTCATTCCTGAAATCTAATTCGTTCCTTGCTGCTAGTCACTATACTGACCGAGCTATACCGCCACATGTAGTTTGCATAATTTTGATTACCGCATCTTTTTGTTATTGTCGAGTCATGTTTTACTATAGCATACACAACGTAATTGTACGCTGCACTCTAATAATTCAACTTGTTTAATTACAAAACGAATGTAGGTACAAAATATTGGACAGTTACCCCTTTCAGTAACTTTATGAAATAGAAGGAAGGATATCGGGAAATCGGTCCGACTTTCAAAAGTAATCGTTCTTGTGTCTCTGTGCTTTCGATATTTTATATCCCTCATCCTGTTTACATACAGAACTTTTCCGGCGATAAAGTTTTGGAATGTAACTGATTCTCCAAATCTCCTCCCAGTTGCTCCCCTTCCCTAGATTCAGTAGCATCCGAAAACAAGCATCCTGGAGCCAGCGTCATAATTGCTATATGAGGAGACAGAATGAATAATGGGGCGGCAGATGTATGACAGGTTCAAAGTAAAAATATTACCAACTTATAAAACGGCATCACATACAGAAACACAATAAAATATTTCCTACATACTCATAGTTTGTGCATATTGCTGCCAATTAGCGCTCATTTAATATCTCACTGCTCTATACATGACTATCAAAATATTTTACATAGGCTGTTAAGTATGTCCTGCAAGGTCTGCCTTAAAAAGTTCATCATTTATCACCTCGTTAGGGAATTCCAGCTGTCGATTATCGATAAACTCTAACGTTCAATTTCAGTGTTCAGACAATCCCGAAATATGGTTGTATTTTCAACAAGACGAATCCAATATTATTCTTCATATTCAATTTGTAACTTCCCACCCATTCCAAAGTCTCTTAAATGTCCTGTTTCTTGTAAAATTTTCAAACGGAATTTTTAGATATCATTTACTTCTGCCTGTGCGGTTAATCCTTGATATATAATCACTCTAACAGCTTTACGTGAAGAGAATAAACTCTGAAGGTTTTCGGTGTGTGAAACAGCAAAATTTACTGGACATTTTCAAACGATCTCGCTTTCTTTTTCTCCTTGCGTCGAGTAGCTGCATTTCTCACGGACTGCAGTCCTCATTTGCCCCGCCTTGGCGCCTCCAAATCCTTCCCGATCCTGAGCATTGATTGACAACCATTACTCTCCGTCATCCGGTACGTCCCCCCAACTTTAGCCGGGATTTTCGTAATTTATGTGCCAACTGAGATTGAAACCTGCTTCGTTATATGTGAATCTTATGATACGGATTGCTTTTTGTGCATATCTACGGTATTTAACACATAATGCAGTATAATACTCTGTTGGGAACTCAAAATTAAACACGTTCACAATATTCACTTTGGTATCCGTGACAGCTCTACTTATGTAATCTTTGCTATCGATATTAAGGGTTGTAGTATATTATCTTTGTAGTTCTAAGGTGTGTCATACCCGTTGCGTGTTGAAAGACTAATGGTGAGTTAATTTTAGTCAGAAAACACAACAACAACAAACTGGTTGTGTTTTCGGACTGAAATTAACTCACCATTAGTCTTTTACTTTAGGATCCGTGAATAAAAACCGGTTGGTAGTCCTGTTTGTTGTTGGTAGACCTGCCAGAAAAGAGAACAAGGTGTTTTCATTTTACTCGCTGCAAGGCATGCTCTATTGATATATCCAGTGCTTTAAAACAAATTCAAGACACAGAACCCGTAGGAAAGTTTTCCAAATTGAAAAATTTGTAACTTATCTGTATTTCTTGAAATGGGTGAATTTAATTCCTCTTTTCTAAAAATTCTAACCACTCTGTCACAGTATTGAACTCCATCTGTTGCAAAGAGTTAAGGAAGACTGGAGCCCTACGTCCGCAGTAAAGCCCAGACTCATAGTGGGCTCTAAAGCAAATTCCTTGTGCTTTGCGCTGAGTCTTTCTTTAAACGTTACCGCCAAATAATGATATTTATCCTCACTTACGAATAACAAATAGTCGTCAGGGAAAACCTGAATGAAAAATGATCAATCCCTTGTACAAATTAATTCATCGTAGTACCACAAAAGAATTAAACTAGCGTTTCATAGACTTGAAGGCATTTGGTTCAAGTCGGTTTGTAAAGTCGTCCCTCTACGCATGCTACGGGCGGCTAGTCAAACAATAAATCACAACGAACTTGCGACAGGCGTGAAGTCGAAAAGAAGGCGATGCAAAACACGCCTTAAGCAGCAATTGAATTCTGGCATTAACACTCCTAAACATAGGGTTTAGAAACATTAATGATATGCAGAACGCTACATACCAAACAACAAACCCATCTCATTAACGTGCTTTCCAATATGATCCGAATTCCAGATACATTGTCCGATAAAGTGGTCGATCAAATATTTACCATAAACTCTCATCCTGCTGTAAAACGAATCAAATTCCAGGTTCTGTATGCATTTCTGTGCAAAATTAGATTGACTGTTATGAATAGACAGATGGTAACTAAATCTGTTTTGTGTTGACCCCTTTGACGTTATCTGGTGTGAGAACTAGAGCACGCCATTTTCACTGACACAATGAAGGTTGACACTGGATGCTGATCATTAGTTTCAGGTTATACGTATTTCATAAGGCTTTTCGGCTTTATTGTTCTGTATGATTGGACGGTATTTACCGTATGTGATGGACGTAAAATAAGGGGCGCTGCTACGACTTACGTTAATACGCTTAAAACAGACGTATCGGGAGGTACTGAGAAGAACACGGAAGCAATCTCGATTTAAAGGTATCCGGGTCGATATTTGAAATAATGCACTTCAGGATAAAAAAAAATTCCTAACATCTCTGCGCTTGGATTTTTTGTTCAACTGTATGTTTCTCTCTATGTGGAGCATCTTTGGAAGTGGCTCTACCGAGAGATGAAACTAATTCAATACGAGTATTTTCACTTGTACTCACTTTCGTATACCCAACAGTCGGCAAAGCTTTCAATACATTAACTCGCACTTCTATTACCAATTGTCATCTTCCGTTTCTGCTGACTGTTTGTTGTTAAAAAAGTGGTAGGCACTGTTTGCCTGCAAATTCAATGTAATAATCTCTGTAAAGCTCTTTTGTGACACTCGCCACATAGAAATACACAAATATAATTGGTCACTTAGATAATATGAGTGGCCTACGCGGTGTCACGGTTAGTTATTGCTGGAAAATCGCGGGTGCTATTCTCCATGGAGTAATTGATATCTTTTATTGACTTAATCCTTCTGGCCGCATTACGGCCCCGACGTTGACAAAGCTTGAAACAAAAGGGAACACCAGGGTATCTCCTGAGAATAAAGGCGTTCAGTGCTTGGGGCTAACAACTTTGCCAACTTCATATGCCGACTGTCTGGATTCTGGGGTTTTCAAAATCCTAGAGCCCTCAGGGCCTTTTCAGGCTTGCGTACGGATAGCTTTTACAAAATCTGAGTGTACATTTCCGTACACCTTAAATTAATTTACTTTCGAAACTTTGTATAAGTTATTACGTACTTAGCAGTCTCATTACAGGCCCGGAGGGGCCCACAGGGTTCCAGGAAGTTAAGGTTCCCAGATTTCGTGACAACGGCACAGGGTAGTGGTAGGTTGTCAGCCTTAAGCACCGATCGCCTTTACCCCCAGGAAATATTCCTGGTACTCATTTCTGTTAGAGGCTGAGTCGACCCCAGTACCATAGTATGACTGGAAGGACTTTATGTCAATGAAAAATTCCAATGACATCAGCTGGGATCGAACCAGCGACCTTCCGATTTGTAGCACAGCACCTTAACCACTGTGCCCCCGCGGTCCCCCTATCATCTCCTGAATATTTATTATTAAACCAACAAATGCACATATAATTAGTATAAAATTATATTATAATTACTCCAACATGTTTCGGTGCCCTCGCACCATCTTCAGAGACCTTACAGGTTGTGCTAGCTAAAGTTATAAAATATTAAAATACTAAAATTATATACAACAGTAGGTCGTTATGATAAAGTCTGACTGTTCGTAAAATGTGGCCGCGTATGTAATTCAAGTCTGTAATTAACAGATAGAAAGTATAATAATGAAAATGGAAAATTGAAAACAAACGCTGCAATAAGGTTCAACAAAATGTTCAGAACCCAACACTTAAATACATTTTCACAATCACTGTATCAGGTACAAGATACATGCAACACTTCCTTTCGGAAAGTCGGAAAATTTGACCAATGATTCATCACACACTTTCCGACTAGGTCAGCGGAAATTCATAACACAGTTTCAAAGTGGATAATTAAATTTTTTGATAAATATTAATTAAACCATTGAGGACATCGCTGAATGTTACAAGATTTATTTAGAGGTTCAGTTTCATTGTCAATAAAATTTACATGTAATTGTTACTTATTGCATCTTTCGTAGCATGTTCAGTTTAACCTAAAAACACATCCGACCATGAACAAGTGACTTACGATTTGTGTTGCAATGCCGCCATCTCCTCCGGAAAGCAGTGATCCATAAGACGGGCACACAATACTTGAACACATCATTAACCAGAGTTTTTCCGAGTAAAGCATTCTGCTCTTTTTTTCTTTCTTTGTTCCTGTGCTTTCTTCTGACGTCTGCCTTTTTCCAATTAGTGCAATTCAGTAACAAAGAAAGAAACAGCAATGGGAAAACTCTGCAGTCGTAAGCCAGAATGATCCTCATCGACAGAAGACGGCTTCATCGGAATCCCCAGCAGCCAAACACAGCGAGAAGTGTTAGGCTCTAACATATGTATATATACACACACACACTCGCGCGCCCGATATTTCAAGTGCTCGAAGAACCATAAAAAACTAAGGGCAAAGATGCAGTCTGATATAGATTATGTGATAAGAGAATGCTAGGGATTAGATCCTACGGATCTACGCTATACGCGAAATATACACTCATAAAAAATGAATAAATACCGCATTGAAACATTTTTCTCACCGCTTAGTCTTGTTCACTACAGAATGACACTTAAAATGTTCACTTAATAGAAACTTCAATATTATTTGCTAAACCCAACATTCAACACGAACTTCAGCTTGTGAGAAACACAAACAATTTTTTGTTGTCAGATTAATTTTAATATTTTTTCTCCTATTGTCTAAGGCCGTTGATCAGGAAATCTTCTTCAACCCATTATTTCCAAAAATGAGAAACTTTGAACTTGTTCAGAAAATATCATCGTTCACGACACTTGACAGAATTAGACGAATATTTGGTAGGAATAAACCTCTGTAAGCCGGTCCCAGTGGCCGCTCGCCTGCTGAAATTGTGGGTTCTAACCCCCTCCGAAGGCATGGATGTCTGTTTCTTGTTGGGTGTTGTGTGTTGTCAGTTAGAGGTCTCTGCGACAAGCTGATCACTCATCCAGAGGAGTCCTACCGACTGTGGTACGTCGTTGTGTGTGATCTAGAAACCTCGTGAATGTGGAGGTCGTAGCACAAATTAGGCCGCATTACCACAGGAAAATAAAATATCTCCTTGTAATATGTAATATATACAGGTCATGCCATGACATGCCTGTGCAGGTGAAAGGGGGAGGCGTAGCTATAGTTCCAACCGATTCCCAACCTCGTCAATAGAAAGGGGTAGGTGGCCAACACCAAGCTCCGGCCAACTTTTCCCCCGAAAAAGGCCCAGTACCTATCGTACAGGAGGCTGGTTTGGTCAGGACGGGCACGGAAAATTTGTCCCAACCGGATCGTATCCCCGAAACGTCCAGCCCATAGCATGTTGCTAAACCCAATGCACTATCGCGTTCGCCATATACCGTATTGCATATTGTATCGGTATTGTACTGTATGTCACAGCTGGACATTCCTACTGAAATCCTCTTACTTTTTCTTCTTAGACAGACGATTTGTCAATCGCAAGGCTCATATGATTAAACGAAACAAAGAATACAACAGAGACCAAGGTTATTCTACACACCGAGCGGGATTCATATGCATAATATGTGCAACAACTGACCGGGAGGTACGTGCATCAGACCACGTGGCCACTTTGATCGAAGAGGTAAATATTATTAGGGAATTAACATTCATTCCCATTTTGCATTATGATATAATGTACAGTAGCAAGGATATTCAGATACACATTTAGAACACACTGGTTACAAAGTGTGTTAACTGTTCTAACATTAGTTAGACATCCTGAATTTTCCACATAAAATATATTTATTTATTTATTGTTTTTATTTTGGATCAGTATTGCTCGACACTAGAATTTCCCGACATATCCAAGTAGAATTTTCCACTATCCGATTTCAAAAAATCTGTGAAATTTTAGTTAGAGTCTTTGTGCAACCAGACCTTTCTATGAAGAAATGAGACTAACATGAGAATTTTCGCAAAGTTCCGCCATATATTATTTCAACCAGAACAATAAGACGGTTTATGAAATAATTAAAATTTCCACATACGTAAACTGGGCTTTATTCAGCGCCAATACGGCTAACAAATGCAACGATCTGAAATCGTTTAATGAAATTCTCCAAAATTATATTGAAATAAAATCAGTTATGTGTAAATGTGCAATGCATGGACGTCTATTTATGACCGTTCGTAAACTAGACTTTGTTATGTGTCGATAAGTTTGGAAATCCGAACTGCCCGACAGTTCGGTGAAAGCTTTAAAAACGGGATTTAAATAATCCGTCCAACTGCTTAGAAGCAGAAAATATAAGAACGTGACCAACACAAAATCGAAGTTCTTGATACATTGTAAAGAATTCGACGGACGGAGGGACAGATAGCACCTCAACATAAGGCGTTTAACGAACACTTAAAAACTGAATAATAAACAAGGGGTTAGGAAAGCGACGACCATGAAGAGAATCACGGAAAGTTCACTCGCAGAGTAGACATGTTACAAAATGTTGATGACTGAGATATGTGGAATTTTAACGAAGAGTTGTCTCTAAATACATTGATACTACGTCGTCTTGAATGAGGTACGAAATATCATATACATAAACATACCGGCCATACTTTACGTTTCGGAGTTATGATAATTAGAAGCATGTTCTGACGCGCGCGAACACTCTAACATAAGCGAAAGTGCAACGTCCATGAAAAAACGCAAATTTAACGTGTCTACAGTGCAAAGGAGAAAACAGCGAAATGAATGTTTCTGTACTATCAGAATTATGCTGACTGTACCATGCGTAAAATCGATATTCTTATTGCAGTACAGGCCAGCACATGTTTCAACAGAAAAGGCCCATCCTTTTCGTGAGGAGTCGCTGCAACATTGTGTGAAGTACTAAGTAGTCAGCGTAATTCCGTTTCCTCACGCACGACCCAATAAGAAGGAAATTGTTACTTCCTTTACACACATCACAAATCATACGCAACAAATTCATCATGAAAAGCTACGGTTAACCAACTACTCAACAGATTCCGTACCTCTAATTTTTCTTTTTCCTGTGGCTCTGCAGCCCAACGCGGGCCATGGCCTCCTCATTCTTGAGGTTTCTGCATCACACACAACGACGCATCACAATCGGTAGGACATCTCTGGACGAGTGATTAACCCATTGCAGAGACATCTACCTGACAACACACAACACTCAACACAGACAGAAATCGATGACCCCAGCAGGATTCGAACCCACAATCCCAGCAAGCGAGCGGCCGTAGACCCACGCCTTAGACCGCGCGACCACTGACGCAGGCTGAAGCACCAGTGCTTCAGCCTGCATCCGGATACCACACCGTAACACCAACACACATCGAACCAGAGCAATACAACCCATGAAATAACTCGACAAATAAGTCGCAAGCTCCTGAGGATGGATGTATTAACATCCGAAACATGTTGAGCATTAAATAATGTAATAAAAAAGCAAGTGACATCAAGTTGGTCTCTCTTTATTCAACTATCAAGATGATGCACGGTCCAATAAACATAAAAGCTTTTGTATTTACACACACTTCTTAATAGAAGTAGTTTTTAGAGATACCTCCACAATACTTTACATCCAACAAAGAGTAGGACAGATCTCAATTATACTTAAAAACCTAATCAAATCTGGCACGGGATGACAGAGAAATTGTGGGTAGATCCCTGGTAGGGACAAGGGTTTCTCTGCAGAATCCAGAGCAGCCTTTTCTGCAATATGTTTCGTGGTGATTTTTTCTCTCGGCTAAAGCGGCTGGTGCATGAGGCTGACTACTCATCTCCATCCAGAAACGTGGTTTACAAAGAGAGGAAGTACACAATGAATTCCGCATTTGCCTTTCAAATTGTGCACTGGGATACCCTTACCTTTCATATTACACCTAAGCAGCTACTTGCAGCCAAGAAATCGGCACAAGAGGCATTCTTAAAATCAGTACTAAGCAAAGAGGGTAAATGTTGGTCTGATTTCTACAAATACGTATAAAGGCGTAAAGGAAATAAGGAAGATATTCCCGCCATCAAGGACTGTAACGGACGGATCATTACAGACGCGATAGGAAAGGCCAATACGTTTAACTCCTGTTATTCGACAGTATTCAGCAGCAAGGGCAATATTCTTCATATAGAGTATGAAAACACAGATGATCCATTCACCACCGATATTAAAACAATTAGGAGAAGGATGAAAGTGATAGGGAAAAACAAATCAGTAGGACCAGACCGGGTCTCTGGAGAAATTCTTAAACTGGGTGGGGAAGTCATGATTCCGTACCTTGCACGACTACTAGGCATAACAATGAATAATGGTACACTGCCAGGTGACTGGAAGAGAGCCACGGTGATTCCTATACACAAGGGGGGCGATCGGTCATTAGTCACGAATTATAGACCGGTTAGTTTAACCTCGGTAGTTTGCAAGCAAATGGAACACGTTATAGCTTCATATCTAAAGCAAGTGTGGGATAAGAATGATTGGCTCTACGAGGGTCAACATGGATTCAGACCGGGATATTCGTGCGAAAGTCAAGTAATCGCGGTATGCCAGGACATTGCGCACTCTCTGGATAACGGAGACAAGATTGACGCTATTATAATTGACTTTTCGAGAGCTTTTGATTTAGTTCCACATGGTCGGTTGCTAACTAAAATTGCAAACTCGGGCGTGGATTCTAGGGTAGTGGTATGGATAAGGGAATTCCTTTTAGGTCGCACGCAGAGATTCAGGGTGGGAGGGCAACTGTCTGCAGAA
>Ga0123352_10009441_pt1 | contig 15252 bp, 8 predicted proteins | sample TergutLab28metaG_FD_89700 | JGI IMG/M metagenome (GOLD analysis project Ga0123352, IMG submission 89700) | Labiotermes labralis P1 segment gut microbial communities from Petit-Saut dam, French Guiana - Lab288 P1 | ecosystem: Host-associated > Arthropoda: Insects > Digestive system > Gut ... | reverse complement strand
TTGTTTCTGTAATGTGCCATAGCACACCTCAATTGAACTGTTTCCGTTATGTGCCGTAACAAACCTCAATTGAACTGTTTCCGTTATGTGCCGTAACACACCTCAATCGAATTGTTTCTGTTATGTGCCGTAACACACCTCAATTGAACTGTTTCCGTTATGTGCCGTAACACACCTCAATTGAACTGTTTCCGTTATGTGCCGTAACACACCTCAATTGAACTGTTTCCGTTATGTGCCGTAACACACCTCAATTGCACTGTTTCCGTTATGTGCCGTAACACACCTCAATTGAACTGTTTCCGTTATGTGCCGTAACACACCTCAATTGAACTGTTTCCGTTATGTGCCGTAACACACCTCAGGCGGTTTGTCGCCGATTTCTCGCCGCTTTGGCAGCATCGTCCCTTTGGAAGCCATAAGTACGTAGTGGCGTCAATGAATTTTTCCTTCCCTACTGTCCACATTTATTGTCAGATCTGGGTGAAACTCTGTACAAGAGCACACGAATTTCGTGATATTTGGCGCGTGAGAGGACCGTAATTTTCTTATGGGCGTCAAGGAAACTGCATTTACACGTGTAGCGTGACAACGCATATCATTCTGAAAAGGTAGAAAACAGTCGGCGAATTCCGTGTTTTACGTCACAGAATGCTCCATTAGTAGTGTTGCCATTTTCTACAGACTTTTTCCTTATTTCGTGAAATTCTTTGGTTCGTGTTGAAACAAATGCTTCGTATGTGTATAAGCTAAAAGGAGCAGAGCACCCGTATTTGCGTAACTATAATAATTTACATTACAGGTGATGATGATAATAAATTAGGCACGCCAACTTATACGTAGGGCCTGGTGAGATTCACACAAGACATTTCATATTTCGCCCTGACCGTAACTTTAAACGGCATGGCATTCTCGAGAGATATTTGCAGCTTGTCTTCTCTCCTTAGTTCTGCGTTTCGTTTTAACGTTAGATTCAGACTAGAGAATGTCATTATATGGTAGTGTCGTAATCTGATACTGATGGTAAATATTTATTGGTAAACACAGACTGTAAACTCCAGAGATACGTAGCAACTGCGTACACAGTATTGTCGCCCTACTTTACTGGAAAGCGGTTGAAAAGAATCTCTAGAAAGGATAGAATGAACAGTAGGGTAAATTTCACTTTTTGCACTCTACAATTTTATTTCAAATTTGCGAGCGCCAAGAACGGAGACACCCCCACTTTATAGTGAGAGGTTCAGCTTACTCTACAATTAACAAATGCGATCCCACTGTGAAACCTCAAGCCTCTACGTACTTTTTTCGTCGTTAAGTATTAGTGTCAATGGAACAAACAGACTGCTCGGGTATTGTGTTTGGAGACACTACGTGTTGCAGTCAAAGAATTAGATTGATCTTCATCCAGCTCTTGGGTGCTGACACCGTGCAAAATTGGACTGCGCTACCGAAGTTTCGGAAGCATATACTGTCTTCATGTACAGGCTTAAATTTATAGTCTACGGTAAGTGGCCAGCTTAATTATAAAAGCAGGCAGTCAGAACCACGGGACGAAAGCGTCTGTGTCTGCAGAACTGTGACAACGGCCTTTGTAAGCAGATTGAGCCAGTATATCCACCGGCACTTAACTCTCACAAGCAGTCACCCATCCAAGTACTCATCACACATAATATTATAACTTGTTGTACTAGAGGCTGTGTGATGTGCTGGGCCCACGGCTAGGACGGGCGGGGACCAGAGTGGGACGCAAAGGCGGTGAATCGTCAGTGGAAGCTGTGTCAGGGAGGGGGAGGGAGAAGGATGGGACGGGTGGCGAATCAAACCAGAGAGTAGTTGCAGCTCTCTGATGCTTCCGTGTGTGAATCATCTTTCAGACAGAGCTCATTTGATAGCCCTGGTTTTTACTCAACGTATATTTCACCTCCCCGGAATCACGTAGCATCAAAAAATGACATTCAAAATGGCGGAGTTTAAGAATGTCCTAACGTGAACAGTAAATGGATAAAATCTAGGCGCGGCATGAATGCCGTTAACACTTTATTCAAAACGTCTGAAAGGAAACGTGGAAGTTTGAAATCACAAAGCAAATTGAAAAATCCATGATTATAAATGCAATCGATTGACGTTGAGGCTCACCCTGAACCTCCAACTGACAGCTGTCAGTACTGTGTTGTATTATTTTCTTTTATTTCTTTACTTTCATGATCTTATTTTATGCATATCGATTCGTTGATAAATGTACATTATGCGAATAATTATAAATTTATACATTAATTATAAATTTCAAATCCACTTTACTATGTTGCGGAGTGTAATATACCTTTGTGTAGCCGATCATTTTTAGTATAGTTGTTTATTAGGATTGCTGGCGTCAGTTACGGACGGTTCATGGCCATTCGTTGTAAGTTAATCTGTCAACGTATATTCAGAACCGTTGGTGATAGGAGGGGAGAGATTTAAACGCCGAAACAGTTAGGAGCTGACAACGGACGCTGGCAGTCAGGTAAGGAAGTCAGTCGCGTAACAGAGGTGTGAGTGAGGGAGTACACGTGACTGTGTTATTTTGATAAAATATGATTTAAATGTTTAACTTGATACAGCACACCTTTTTTCATGTTATCAACAATAAATTGAGTAAATAAAACAAAAAGTAAAAAACGAAATAATTAAAACTATATGTGATTCGGTGAACCACACCCGTTTCCCGAAAGAGGATCACCTACCAGACTGAGCACGTCGGGACAGCAAAGTTACGAAGGGTGATCGTGTAGAAGAAGTTATGACAGAGGTACAACATCCTCACATAAGAGCCACGAAGAGTATAGGACAGATCTGTTCATGGTGGCCATTAAGATACGCGTAACTGCGACGCTGAAACAAACCGTCCCACCATTCCGCGCAGCATAACGTGTATTATTTTTCACTTGCAATCATTTGTTTTATGAAAAGGTCGGGGGAGACAAACGTGTTCAGAATTTAAGAATGTTGGTGCCTGCCATGTTTAATTGGCCTACGTACAGAATTTAACTGCCAGAAAGTGGACTTTGGGCTTAGTCTTATCAGGCTCGATAATGGAGAACAAAGTCGACTGTAGTCCTTTCACGGAGACAACACAGTCAGTGTAAACAGAAACACGTGAAGGATCCTGCAGTTACACGTGTTTAAAATCAAGCGATCCGAAGATTCAGACACATACAGGTTAAAAAAATCTACACGATCACCCTTTGTAACCTTGTAGTTCCGAAGTTCTCAGTTTGGTAGGTGATCCTCTTTCGGGAAACGGGTGTGGTTCACCGAATCACATATAGTTTTAATAACGTCTTTTTACTTGTTGTTTTATTTACTCAATTTATTGTTGATAGAACGAAAGAAAGTCGTGCTGTATCAAGTTAAACAACTAAATCATATTTTATTAAAATAACTCAGTCACTTGTACTCCCACCTACACCACACTCTTACGCGACTGACTTCCTTACTGGACTGCTAGCGTCCGTTGTCAGCTCCTAACTGTTTCGGCGTTTAATCTCTCCCCTCCTACCTATCACCAACGGTCCTAAATATACGTTGACAGATTAACTTACAACGCATGGTCATGAATCATCCGTAACTGACGTCAGGAATCCTAATAAACAACTATACTAAATATAATCGGCTACATTCTGTAACAGTGAATTAGATCAGAGGGTGGTAAACTGTAAACTGAAACAAACATCCCCCGGACGGACGCATGAAATCCAGGGAGAGCCTGTCATTGGTTATCCTAACTTTGTCCCTACCAATAAAATTTCTGTCGCATTAGTTAAATAGTAGACACTGAAACGACGTGTAGATTCCTCGTTCTTGATCTGTGGACACAGACGATATCCGGTACGAAAAATCCAGTTGGCTCAGTCACCCAAAAATTACAATAATCTCATTTTTCGTTACGGTGTCGTATCTTTAGCCAAGATTGGTGACGTACGTGGGGAAAGAAGATAACAAATAAAGGAAATAATTTCGTAATTTATACTAAGTTGGACATGTAACTAGTATTGCAAAAATTAAATGCTTGCAGAATATTTGTAGCGCGTCTTTTAAAAACAGAAGAAGGTGGGATTATGGTATTAACAACTAAGTACCCCTAAATATGTAAATTGGATTGAACCGGCTAATTATAATAGTGAGATTCTGTATCATTGTTGTTGCACTTCAGGGTTTTGCTGCTTTGTGAAAATTAATACGATAATGATGACATCAGAATGCCTCGGGATCAAAATTTCAGTTAAACAATCGTAAATATATGCTCAAATTTGGACATTCAGGGAAGCCTGTTAAAGTGTATTGGGTTACAGAATCTGAATAAAAATATTCGTAACAATCTAAACAATTTAGGATTTAAATGTAGCAAACATACTTTAATTTAATAATTAACAGAGTGGTATAATTAACAGAGTGGTATAATTAACAGAGTGGTATAATACAGTCTAACATAACTTTATTGTGTGAATATTTAAGAGAACACAGTTACATGTTTCGGATTTTAGAAGCCATCTTCAGTCTTTGACTTTAAAGACTGAATATACAGTATAATCTAAAACGCCTTAAAATGAGGAGATCTCGTTTGTTAATTTTAATCATTTTAAGGCGTTTTATATTATATATTCAATCTTTAACCTTTTAAAGTCTACTGGTTTGGTGATGCCCCAGCAAGTTGAACATTCAACTGTACGCTCTGTCCACACTGCATTTATGTGTTTTGTATTTATCTGGCAACAAACAGCAACTTGTGCCACTTACAGCATAAACTGATTGGTTTTCATAACGGAGATGAAAAGTGTTTACTGTGCGGTACGGACTGGGTATTTAAATAAAGCGGTCTGCGCTTCGTCTGTAAAGGGTTAAAGTCAAAGCTTGAAGATGGCTCCTAGAAGCCGAAACGTGTAGTTATGTTATCTTAAATGTTCACGTAATTAAGTTGTGTTAGACTATATTATACTACTTTATTAACTATTAGATCGATACACAGCGGCGTTGTCTTGCATGAAAATTAGACTTTAATTTGTTTTACTCCTTATTATCAAAAGCAGATGGTGCTTTTGTGGTAGGTCGGGAGAAATTGATTAACACGTGATCATCAAATGATTCGGTGGAACCTGTTACTTCCATCTTCAGAGTAAATCTAAAAGGCTGGCATATATATATATATAATATAAATATCAAATCCTCTATTTTAGATTAGGCGTAATTTCAATGAGTTAATATTTGTTCTAACTGATTTAAAGGACCTGACATAAATCTATATAAAATTTGCTTTCCTTTACCTGAGACGTTACTATGACCTGGACATGTAGCCTGTTACGTAAATATTACACCCTCTAATCTTTCCTAAAATAGTGCCAATTCAGCTATATTCTGAACCTTCACTTGTCAGGCACAGGTTGTATATTTAATATCGCTTACGAAAGTTAACTGAATAAGGTTTATTGCACTGGAACCGGAAATGTCTACGTGACTGTAGTAGCATACGTTATAAATCATGTTGATAACAGAAGGACGGCCCGCAGCGATGGTAAATGGGAACAACAGTGTCAAAACACTTCAAGGCCAAATTTAGATCTCATTTACGTAACACGTTTATGTCTAACTACTGACTCTATTATCGTTTTAAAATGCGTGCTTTAATTTGGTGTAAGTTAAGGCCAGTAAGAAATGTATACTGAGGGTACAGAGATGTCTGGAGGCAACGGACTGAAGGGGCCAAGGCCCAAGTTGTGCTGTAGAGCCATAGAAGAAGAAGAAGAAAAAGAAAAAGATAAAGGAGGAGAAGAAGAAGAATAAGAAGAGAAAGGAGAAGGAGGAAGAGGAGGAGGAGGAGGAGCAGGAGGAGGAGAAGAAGAAGGAGGGTAAGGACGAGGAGGAGAAGGAGACAAAGAAGAAGAAGAAGAAGAAGAAGGAGAAAGAGGAAGAGGAAGAGAAGGAGGAGGATGAGAAGGAGGAGGAGGAGGAGAAGAAGACGAAGGAGAAGAAGAAGAGGAAGAAAAAGAAGAAGAAGGAAAAGGAGAATAAGAAGAAGAAGGAGAAGGAGAGGGAGAAGGAGAAGAAGACGCAGAAGAAGAAGAAGAAGAGGAAGAAGAAGATAAAAGTTTTGGAGGCTACAGTTTACGACCTGTGACAAGGACTAGGCCAAAGTACCCTCAGTAATTATTTTACAGCTCATGGTACACTTCAGCAAATCGACCTTCTTCACTATAACCTTTCATATAATATTTGTGCCTTTCCTAAATATTCGCTAGCATAAGAAGATTCGAGTCTCTTGAAGTGTGACGCTCTACCACCGGACGAGTAGGACGCGATATTTCAGAGGCCTGTAGCGCTTTCAAAACTTAGGAGCTACTCGACCAGCGACATAGTGTCACTTCTCAGAAGAACTAAATCTTCAGCAACACCGCCGGGAGAGTCCATGTTCTCTTGCAGCAGTAGATGTATTTTTCCTGAACTTCACTGGTTAGTTTTATTACATTTATTTCAGTGTCTGTTCCGAATGTGTGTGTTCTATAGATGGAAAAGTTTCGAGACATGCCTATCTTCCACTCCTTTTTTTTCTCTTTCTTGTCAGAATTACTTTTACATTTGCAAGTATTCATTTCCCTGTTGTTTTGTACAAGTGTGGAACTTGGTCGCTGACATTGAGGGAGTTTAGTGATCTGTATTTTTCACCAAATATTATTTGGGTGGTCAAGTCATTAAGAATGTGATGGGTAGGGCATTTAGCACGTATAGGGGAGAGAAGAGTTGCATACAGGAGTTTGGCGGGGAGACCAGAGGGAAGGAGACCACTTGGAAGAACCACGCATAGGTGGTTGGATGATACTAAGATGGATCTTCAGGAAGAGGGATGTGGGGCATGGACTGGACCATTCTGGTTCAGGATAGGGACAGGTGGCGGGCACTTGTGAATGCGTTAATAAACCTCCGGGTTCCATAGAAGTAGAGAACTACGTGACTAGCTCAGAACCAGTTATTTCTCAAGAACGTCTGTGCTCCATGGAGTTTGTTAGTTAGTTTAGTATTCAGTTCTCCTGTGCATGATGGACTGATTTTCCATGAAATTGTGTTTCATTTCAATCTCAGAGACTGTATATTGCCATAAATGGGCAAGCACTGAAAACTCATTTAAATTCTCATTTTTTTTGAATGTGTGAAGAATTTTGCATTATGTTGTAATTACGAAAATCCACTTAAGAAACTCCTGAACACGACGGGCCGTCCTTCTTCTAAGCTGCATTTTCTTGCTCCACTTCACTGAAGAAGTGAAGAATTACTTGAAACACTAAATAAGACTTCAGCTGTTTTCTCTAAACCATGAAGGTCCGGCATTGTGTTCTCAAGAAGCCTTAGACAAAGATCGTTCCAGCTTATTGGATCAGTTAATAGGGCAGACAAACTAAAGACTGAGCTGAAGTGAAATTACTGTTACCGACGCCGGGAAGCAGTGTTCAAGATCGTATACGTCTTTCCTGAGATTCGCATTCAAATAGGTAAGGTCAAAAGACATTGACTCTGACTGGAATTCATAAAGTACCGGATTGAGGTCTTGGCCTCAATACCGACTTTCCTGACGCTTGAATTGTTTCACTCAGTACCATCATTTGAATACTGGGGCAGTAGCTGTTAACAAACCGCGACCATTTCCTCCTGTTTTTTTACAGCTGACCGCCCAACGAGATTCAATAAAGAGTAGAAATTCAACAAGTCATACAAGTGAAGCGCGCACTGAGAATATTGTTTACATGCGATGAGGCGTAAAGTTAAAGGAAAACATTTGCTTGTGCGTTCCACGACGGCGTATCGAGTAGGAGAATCAGATATCTCCTCGGTTTTAACCGTAGAAGCGGATGGTACTATAGTCTGTTTCACGCCTCGGTCGGATTTACCCCGAGAAGAAAGTCTGCTTTATCCGTTGAATAGGAAAGTACAAGTGTTCACATTTTAGAACAACGCTGCTGACACTGTGTGTCGCCAGCAGTCCCCGGGTGTGTCGCGAGAAATCTGACCATACACGACGCGATTCGCTAGCTGAATTTTAAAATCATCATGTCGCTCCCTGTCACTGGACGGCATAACTTCAAACTCGCATTTGGAACGAGCGGGGAGAAAGATTAGTACAGTGAACGCGTACTTAGTGTGAATATTAATCACAGTTCATCTGTAACGTGTTTGTATGTGTGACATTTTAATCATGACATTTGTTCTTTTACGTCTAATTCTTTCTATTTAATTAAAATGGGTATTCGTATGAAAGTATGCCGCGTATATGGGTGCCATTCTTCAAGTATGTCGCGTCAGACAAAGGATTGAAAGCCTCTGATTTGGAAGACTACAGTGCCTGTATTTACCGAGGAGAATGCCTAGAACCTCGGGTCTGCAAGACACATATTTGTAGCTTCATGAACTAAAACTGCCAAGTTCCTGGAAATGGCGTGGGACGGTAAGATGATCCGCCATTAATTCAATTTGTTCCGGGTTTTGTCATGAATACATTTTAAATCTGTCGTCTCGTCCACGAGCATCCCTGCACGGCTAGCAGGTTTACAATCTTGCCAGTATTAGGCGCTTTCGCAACGTTGCGAAAAGCGACTATTAGCGTCATCATGTCTGTATGTCTCTCCATCTGTCCGTCCGTTCCCATGGAATAACTCGGCTTCCACTGGACGAATTTTCACGAAATTTGATGTTTGGTTATTTTTCAAAAAATTATTGAGGAAAGTAAAGTTTCATTAAACGAGACAAGAATAAACGGCACTTTGCATGAGGACGTATGTACATTTGTGTTAGTATCTCGCTGAATTATTAGAACCATAAATTTTGTAGATAGAAGTTGTAGAAAATGTCAAAATGCACGTTTTATGTTCAATACCTTTCTTCCCTGATAGTTGTGTCGTTTATGAGATCATGTGGAAAAATTTTGTTGAACCGGACAGGCCACGGATGACAATATAATACGGCGCATGCGCTTTGCGTGCTGGATTTCTAAGGCTACACACATACACACACACTCAGAATATGTAATACTCGTCGCTTTTCCACGCAACAGTGGTTTCACGAAAGAGTCTCAGCTTTGCTTTTATACGTTCATTGCCTCTTTTGTTTTACTCCAGTTTTGCCCTGCTTTCTGATGAAGTACAAATAATCTATTTGGCTTTCCATATCTTTATTTCGAGATCAAAATTCTTACTGGCTTGTAGGAGAATTTCTGCTATTTATATTTATTGTCCACAACGTAGACAAATAAGCGTTATTAGCATAACTTAGTTAGGGATGTATGCAGTTCGCATAAAAATGCTCTTAAATTTGAAAGATTTGAGCTTATCACTCTCATATTGCTGGAAATTCTGGGATGTTATACCGTGTCGACTAGTTAGGTACCAACTTTTTTGAGGTTTTTGTTGCCTTCTTCAGGGCAAGTGGTCTGCTTGATTCTGAAGATGGAGGCTTTATGATTTTTCGGAACACTGTCAGTTATGTACCAGTATATATATAGTGCTACATTCCAGAAAGCTTGAATCTTAAGCCGTTATATTTATGTGGTATAGGTCTGATCTCCAGCTTCTGCTGCGTTGCATAATTTATGCTGAAAGCAATTTCCGGACGTTTGACTGCAAGGAAGACAAAGCTGATTCTCAGAATATTTTCTTTTTTCTTTTTTTACCACGTCTCGACAGCCAACAGTGGGCAATGGCGTCCTCATTGTCGAGGCTTCACGATCACAGACACATCTCACTTGGTGGGACTTCTCCGGACGAGTGACCAGCCCGACACAGAGACCTCTATCTGACAACACACAACACTCAAAACAGACAGACATCCATGCCTCAGACGGGATTCGAACCCTCAATCCCAGCAAGCGAAAGACCGAAGACCCATGCCTTAGATCGCGCGGCTACTGGGCTCGGCCATTCACGGCATTTTATTCTTTTTGGTGCAACAGCCCGCCACTGTGCCAGGACCTCCTCATTCACAAGGTCTGTAGATCACATACAACGACATACCGCAATCGGCAGGACTCCTCTGGATGAGAAATCAACTCGTCTCAGAGACCTCTACCTGATATCACACAACACTCACAACAGAGAGACATCCATGCCCCCGGTGGGATTCGAACCCACAATCTCAGCATGCGAGCAGCCGCAGACCTACGCCTTAGACCGCGCGGCCACTGGAACCGGCTTCCCCGACATTTAGACAAGCTAAATATTGCGAAAGAAGTACCAGCAGGTTTATCGTCTCTATTGTGACTCGGTTATTTAATGTGATGAGCTTTACTGCCTTGGCAGGTTCATGTCCTCGTGTCAAATTATTTTGTCGTAGAGAAATAGTAAGTTATTTTAACAAATGGTTTGTTACGCTGAGTGAAAGGGCTGTTGTTTCCTGACGTTTTGAAGGAACGTTCCCCCTTCGACACCAGTTGTTGATGTTGTGATGTCTTAGAAGTTCTGTGACACCACAACATCAAGGCTGTTGAAACTTCAAACATGGTACATTTTTTATTCTTATTCTTTCAAAGAGCATTTTAAATTATGACTTTCTAAAAGAGTGGGTAGTACCAAAAGGCCCTTATTTACGCTGTGTTATCGTGTTGTTCCAAAACGCGTGCCAAGATTGCATCTGACAAATTACGCGTACACACTGACCTTTTCACACTGGTAGAGCCACTTGACTTTTATAGCACATACAAGAGTGGAAGAGCGTGTTATGTGTTAAGCGCTTACATAACACTGCAACCTACACACAAAACGTTTTATTTCCTACTTCAGACTGTAATATTTTAATTTATTCGGTACCAATTTATTTATTTATTTATTTATTCGCGATTTAAATTATTTCTTGTGAAGATAAATTAATACACACGTTTACAAGTATTTCAGTCAAACCCGGTTTTAAATTCACTTATTACGAACAGAAATCCTTTGTTGCTACACTACATATGTACAAAACATTTCTCATGCATGCCATTAAATAAACAAGGCATCGAAAAATGTTTTATGCTGATTGGATGCTTGTGTAAAGAAAGTACTACTCCACCTTTTTACCACTGTCATAATAAAAGGTAAAGGTGCAGTTCACTCTAGAACAGTCCATGAAGAGTACAAGTATAGATCTACTCTTTCTTAAACCTCGGCGCTAGATGTGAGTGGGCGGTCAACTCCAAGCTTCGGCCGCTTTATGTCCGGGAAAGAGAGCCGGTACCTATTGTACAGCAGTTTGGGTGGGCCCCAGGGCCGGTCTGGACAGGCGCGGAAAATCTCGCATTCATCGGGTTAAGATCCCCGGATCTTTCAGCCGGTAGTGAGTCGCTCTACCAACTAAACTATCCCGGCCCACACTGTCTTATAACGGAGTTCAACAATACGCTGCTAGTCACGGCAGTTTAAAGAACTGTTCTTTTATCGACTAGAACAGAAAATTTTGAAGGGTAGATGGATACATTGGAAGAACTGCTAGCGTGACGTTTTCAGAACCATTGTCTCGGCATTCGCTTGTAGAAAATGAGAAAACCACAAAAAGGTCGCTGAGGACAGCCAGTGGTGATTTGAATGACAGTTGAGAAGTGAAAATTGTAAATACGAATTTCAGGGTAAGAAAAAGTCCTACTTTAGAGGGCAGATTTTCTGCCGTGTAAAGAGAAGCAAAGGACGAAAGGAAGAAAGGAAGGCAGGGAAGGAAGGAAGGGAGGAAGTGAGAGATAAATGAAGGTAGGAAAGAAGGAAGGAAGTGAGAGATAAGGAAAAATGAAGAGTAGAGGAAACATAAAAGAAAGTTTCATATTCCTAGACTACAAATTCTATTCATGAGAAATACTCAGAAAAATACCTGTAGGTTTATTTGTTCCAATTTTCTGCCCGATGATTTGAGTTAATATAAAACAACTTATATGTGTCCATGTTTTCTACCAAGTTATGACAAAAGAAGCATTACATGCTGGTCTAGCCCGCGTCCCGCCTGACAACTCATGCACTGAGGCTCAAGGGCAGTGGAGCAAGGCAATGCACCTGTCTGGAACATATGGACTACGACAGTGGTGTCTAAACTGTGGGTAAAGTGTACATAGGCGTTTGCATTTACATTTTCCACGGATCAAGCAGTCATGTGAAACAAAAATAAATCACGTGGTTGGATTATTTTCTCTTCATAACGTAGAATTGTCTTAATATCACTCCTCGCAGCAGGATCACAGGACGTGGGATTTCAGAAAAGTGATCCGTTATCTGCCTAACCCCATTCAATTGCAGTGTTGCCTGCCCTATTCGACTTCTGCATTACAGTGTATTAGTTTGGTTGACTGTACTCAACAGCCGCCCAGCTCAAGGAAGCGCGCCTGCGCAGAACTCATTTCGTACAACAAGCGCTTAGAAGCAGCAGATTCGTGTTAGGCGTGGAATGAAACGGTTGTGCCGCGCGTGTGGTGTCTACGTCAGCAGGTGTGACGCTACGATTCATCTAAGTGGTTGTGTTTCTGTGATAATGTTTCTTTTGTGAGTAGAACATTCAGAAGTGGGTTACACACAGTAATTGTGTCGTCAGTGATATTGTGGCTAGTATTTCTGTGACGGAATTAAAGAAGATGCGGCAGGAAAAGCAGTCGTCTATGGCAGCAGTGGCGTTGTTGATCTTCATCATCGCATTGCTTAAAGGTAATGTGCTCTTCTGCATTTCGTTTTATGGTACTGCGTTACTTCGTAACTGCGTTATGAAATCTGGAAATTCAGTGCTGTGAATTGGCGGTCAGAAAGCAAATGATGTGTCATAACACAGCCGCATGACCTTGTGCGCTGGTTATCTAAATAATGCCGGAATGCACCCTGGGAGCTGGAATTAATTCTAGCGGGAATGTAGGAAGGCGGACCTGTACAAGTACGTATGTCCTTGATGTCAAAGTTATTACGGGTTAGTGTATCGTTTGTATGCGATGAAAACCGTGGGATGGCAGTTGGGAAACAACTCAGCTTTGAAGTAGATTGCTTTTCTCGTTTGTTCGCAGGCAACTTCTGCGAGTCAATTCGTAATTATTTTTCTGATTTGCGAAGTTGGCGAAACTTTAGAACACGGACTTTGGTTAGAAACGAAATGGCACTGCAGGAACGCGAATGTGTCTTGTCAAGTTGGGCCGGTTATACTGTCGAATGCGCCGAATGCTGCAGAGTGTATTGAGTTGAATATATTTATTTGCACAGTTTTATTACCTGTATGACGTTATTGTTTATAACTGTGGTTTATTATTTAGAGTATGGAATTCTCTACGACCATTTACAAACAAAGTAAGGGACTTGAGTTTTTTTTTGGAACCGACTGTGAAGATTACCGTTGTCTGTGATGTGACGCCGTGTTGTGTAGTGGATACGTACCGACGTTTCGGAGAAACTGCTGTAGGGCTTTATATCCGAGAAGCTGATAATGGTAATGTTAAGTCGTTTACGTAAAAATAACGAAAAAATGTTAGCAGTTGTTAAGAAAGGATGGTGTTTATTTTCTAAGCACCAACGTCAGACGTGTTGGAGGCGTGACCGTACAGTTCAGTACATTCTCAATGTCGGCACTATAAGTAGGTGGACATGGTTTTTGAGACAAAAGTTTCATAACCCGTTTACCGGGAATTGATCCCTGGCTTTCCTTTTGATCAAGTTCACTGCCTTGGATTCTACGTGTCCAAAGACTGCGAAACTTCGAGGTTACATGTGGTGGAAACTGATTAGCATGATTTGAAAGGACTTCTTTTGGTGACTTTGTGATGTGATTCGCACACCGAAAGTACAGCTATAGCACATTAACGCTGGTGGGAGTTAACAAGTGTTGTATGCGATTACACAAGACCTGGGTTAGCTCACCCTGTAGAATATCTGGGCTACGGGCTGAACGACCTAGGAATCGTGGTTCAATTCCCAGTAAGAACAAGAGATTTTTCTTGTTTCCAAAGCGTCCAGACTGACTTTGATGGCAACCCAACCTTCTGCGGTGATGTACCCTCCGCGGGAAAGTAGCCGTGCTTTGAACTCTCATGTAATGCCGAGGTTGTGAATGTGTGGAGTTGTACCTTCACCACACTGTGTACTTTCATGGCGTGCGTATGGGCTTCACTTTCTTTTGTTGTGCTGTTTCTCTCCCACGAGACCGCAAAAGTAGATATTTCTTTTATGTTCCAGAAACGGTGTCAAGGATTCTTGTGCAGTTTCTCTCTTTTTATCTTTTTTTACATGCTGACGTTGAAACTTCACACAAAGAAGTAAATATTGCCCGTTAAAATAGCGAAGAATATAGGACTGCAGCAGAAAACTTGTGGAAGTTGCTGACGTGTTTCCATTCTCACGCCAAACAGCCATTATTTCGTGCAAACTACCAATCTGCGCTGCGTAAAACCCCAGAAGAGCGCAGATCTCAAGCCATTCTTTCCTCATACACCACTGATTGAATTGTTTTTTCTAGTGGAAGTACATCGTATTCTCTATGGGGTCCGAACTGAATCTTTGTGTATAATGCAGTTTAAACGAATGTTTGTATGTGTATGGAAGTATATATTAATGCAGTTAAAAACTCCGTAAAAGTGATACATAAATACATCTGAGTTATTTAAACACTTTCTCTTTCGGCGGTTCAGTGAAAGTCTTTGTAAAAATAATCTGTACGTTTTTGTAAGTACAGCAACTGCACACGTAGGGGGCTGGCGTTTGGGTTCCTGTATTTGAACGCGGGACTGCTGGCTAGAAGTCACCATGCATCCGGACGGTCCGGCGACCGGCCGTCTCGACCAAAGTTTTCTATGGTTTCCGTCTGTCTTAGAGCAATTGCTGAGTTTATACCCTAAATGAACGTCGCTCTGCATGCTTCTCTTGCAGCCCTATCCAGAGTTAAGAACTTTCGTCAAAAAGCAGCCCTCCAAACGCGAGCACAATTTCTTCATTGTGCTTTCCTTGAAACACGCAGTTTAGGCCAAATATTCAGTTTTGTCCTGTGCTGCTTACACTGAACATTTTACTTCCAATCACCTGACCTTTTTAACTTCCCAACGTTTTATCTTGCTACCAGCCTACATTTACCAGAAGGACGAGCGAGCACTACCTGGGAAGCTTCAGAGTAGCAGACTTTTCAGACTCCCCCCCCCCCCCAACTCCCCTTCTAAAAAATAAAATGACCTTTTCTTGCCCCCCCTCCCTTTTCTCTCTTTTTTTTTTTTTTCTCAACTACAACCAGTCTTTTTGTGTCCCCCGTCTTTGCCCCCCC
>Ga0123352_10009439_pt1 | contig 15254 bp, 13 predicted proteins | sample TergutLab28metaG_FD_89700 | JGI IMG/M metagenome (GOLD analysis project Ga0123352, IMG submission 89700) | Labiotermes labralis P1 segment gut microbial communities from Petit-Saut dam, French Guiana - Lab288 P1 | ecosystem: Host-associated > Arthropoda: Insects > Digestive system > Gut ... | reverse complement strand
TTATCTCAGTAATTAACCAACTTGATGCACAAAATTTTTGTTTTACAATAAGTTTATTTCATGCCTCTACATGTTTCGAGCACATGTGCTCATCATCAGGAGGTCAAAATTGCATTACACAGCGTGATGACACCAGAGGCTGTGTAATGCAATTTTGACCTGATGATGAGCACATGTGCTGGAAACATGTAGAGGCATGAAATAAACTTACTGTAAAACAAAAATTTTGTGCATCAAGTTGGTTAATTACTGAAATAAACGCCATGTATGATTACACGCCCATCATCGGTCCTGTACGGGCAATACAATGCTGACTAAGCCAATACATTTTATCATTATTTTTGTACATTTATTTTAATGTACACTATCAACCACAAAATTTGTATTTAATAACTGTCCAACAAGATGTGACTATATTCAGTTTATTACATTTCTGTAGGCAGCTCTACATGTTTCGGGTGTTGACACCCATCATCAAGAGCTCGTACAACTGTAATTACGAGCTCCTGATGATCGGTGTCAACACCTGAAACATGTAGAGCTGCCTACAGAAATGCAATAAACTGAATAAGTCACATCTTGTTGGACAGTTATAAAATTCGATTTACAATGCACGGGCCCATGTATATACATACAGTATATATATATATAGTGTTGAACAATTCAGATATGAAACACATACATCAAGACATACGTAAGTACACCGCAGCCACAACCTAGCCATCACACATCCATTTTACACACTCCTTGTTTAGAATGCATTAGGAGGAACACAGAAGTATAAACAAAATCTTGTGTCATGAGACATAAGGTTCAGTGTCCTCTGGAATGTGCTACCGTGTGGTTTGCTGGACAGGTGCTAGCACTGTTTTGGACATGTTGCCTGCATCTTACAACGTTAAGTCAACTGAGCATGAAGAGTTGTTCTGGTATTGTATGCATTGCAGCTATACGCCCTGGCCTGGTTAGAAGGCCAACAAGGGTTGGTACTAGGTCTCTGAACAGCTGCTCGAGGAAACCTGCCACAAGGCTGCCATTGTCAACGACCATTTATTCTTCTACCATGCAGATGGCAGCAGTATGTACTGCCAAAATGCTGGTAAACTTCTACCAAACTATGTGAGATCATATCTATTCTACGATCACAAATGACTAAAGTGGGAGAGGTATAGAACTAAACGCACAGGTCTGTTTCATCAGCCATTTATAATGAAGTTTCATGGAACTACTGAGACAGAATTAGGCAACTGACTTAGAATCAGTATCCAGTGCATACATGACATTTGGCAGAATGTTCAGAATAACAGTTCTTGTTTTGCTGCTTCCCATTCAACTCTCCTAGAGTAAAACAATTTACTCAAAACTTGGGGGATATGATAAAAGTACAAACAGTGTAAACGAAGGGCAACATACCTGACTCTTTGTGTCCCCTTTTGGATTGTCCCTTTGTTTCGGTGGAGCACTCAATTGAGCTTTGAGGATGGGTGAGGCTGGTGCAGGGGCGATGGGCAGTGAGGCATCACCTGAAGTAGCAGAATTTTCGGATGCTGTATGGGGTGCAGGGGATGTGGTAAGCGGGGGAGGGGTCACAGTTTTGGTCACAATATTAAGACCCTTGCGCTGTACAGGCACTGATGGTGCAAGTGATTGTTGTGCTGGCTGGGGTGATGGCGGCTGCTGAAGAATACCGGACACTGATACAGGGATTGAGAATGGATTGGCTCGCACCTTTATACCCTCGTAGAACATCTGATTGTTGGTGCCAGGCTGGTCCCCACTCCCGCTGATGACATTTGAATGCTTCTGAGGGTTTGGTCCAACTGTACCTCCAAACACAGACCTGGAGCAACAAAAATGACAACAGTGTTCAAACAAGCAGCAGAGGTTTATTCCTTTGATTTGGATTAAAAGTTTCCACTATTTATTTACTGATGCTCTCTCACCTATACAATATGCATAATGTTAAATGAAAGGATAATAGTCAATTATGAATTCGAAGGACATGGAAAGAAACATCAATGCACTATCTTCAGGTACAAACCCAGAAGGAACTGAGTACAACCAAGAATAGAGAGTTCCAAGCCACAGGACAGGTAACTCAACATCTCAAATATGATGGAGAGGAACAAGTCAAAAACGATATTTGTTCTAAACAACATAACAGTGAAAACCATTGTCATGACTACGTATACCTTCAATGTTAAACCCACTGTATTTTGAGCAGCAAATAAACTGTGCCTGAAACTCATGCCAACAGTTTAGCAGCATTGGGACTCTGTTGCTTACTCATACTGAATCAGTATTATAAATTCAGAGTTTCAACATGATGTAGCAGGATCAGGTGACTAATACCTAAGTGGGAAAGATTCACTCCAACTGTTTGTCTCAAAGTGTAAGATGTATCTAGCCTCTCGTCCAAATTCTGTTGTTGTAGTGGTGGTAACACTGACACACAACATTATTTCAGTAAGATTCTGATGCTGATATACCACATTTAGGATTTGCTTCACAGAGCAATTCATCCGAAATGACCCTGAACATTTACAACAGTTTAGCAGTCATGGCCTAATCAATGACTTATCCCAACACTGCCTTAAAAGACCAAACAGAAGCACCAGAAAACCAAAGTCATAACAGCTGCAGACCTGGCTGAGATTCCAACCCAGTACTTCACAAATACAAGTGCAAAGCATTACTACTGTACTCTTTGATATACCTCTTCCATGTCCTCATGTCCTTCCCTAATTCCCCAACTGCTTATGCAGTCATTCTCTACAAATGCTGGTAGTACTGCCCTTTGCTAGTGACCAGTGTTTTGGGCTGGTGGAAAACTTCCAGAAGGGGATGAAGCAAATATGATAGGCAGAAAAGGGGAAGTCTCGGACACCGTCATCCTCAGTACACGCAGTACTTCTTTGTCCTGCCTCAGTGAAGCAGCAAAAAGATATCTGATTATGAATACTACTCAAGCTTTGAAACTTGATGATAGAGGTACAGAGGAACAAGCAGCAAAATGCAGTCCAAAAGTCAGTTCCTTTTCATGTGGTCAAGAAACATCTTTGGGACTGATGGTGGATAATAATGATCAAGTTTAGAGCTTGATGGTGCATATCATTTTATTCTGATTGCAGGTGGGAGAAGTATCAATTTTTCAAAAGGAAAAATGCTGTGTCCTACATATTTCTTGTCTGACATTGGTAATAGGTCCCTGAAAAAAGTCTTCAACATTCAGGAACAACAAGAAACCAGAGGATAGCAATGTGGTTATGGGAAGTGTGTGCATTGCCAGCAGGCAGACGCAATGCAGTGCAATTGCACCACCTTGGATTTTTAATATTTAATAATTTATTAAACCAAACAATAAGTATATGTATATATATATATATGAAACCAAATGTAAATTTTGTACCATTCCTTGAGTTTTAGTTTAAGAATTAAGAATTTTAATTAAATGACACCTACGTTACTATCATGTCCAGCATTAATAATTAAAAAATACGATCACTGTACATACAGGTAATGTGTACCATCTCGCAAAAAATCTTGTCAGCATACTGGAATGTAAGGCAGCACGTCAACTCATTTCTTCCGAAAAAATGGATACACAGAAGTAAACAGTTTCAAACACATAACTGCTTCACGCAAATCAACTGAGGAAAGATAAGACTTATTTTGGGGACAGAAAAACATGACAACGTTTAGTATGGTTCTGTGGTAAACCTTTGGCAAGGAAACCTTTGAAACAGCAAGCAAATAAATCATACTTTCAAGATGCACTTCATACAAAGTCTAATATTTCTCATTAACCTAAGGGAGGACCTACAGAGGGAGTCTGAAAAGCACAATAATATGCAGCTATGACCTGATACATACACTAAACTACCTATTACACAGGACGCACCTGACACAGCGAGGGAAGTGCAGGGGCGCTATAACGCCACGCCGACCGATCTTGGCACATGCGGTCAGATACTGCTTGTACAGCTCCGCTTGCTCTATGCGGCAACCGGTGGCTGGTTCGAATGTGGCACGCAGCCATGCAAGAGCAAACTGCTCATTCTCCTGTGCAGCCTGTTGGTGTGCATGCTGCTGCTGCTGATACTGCTGCGGGGTCTGCGCCACCGCCAGTGTCACCGGAGTAGCAACTGCTGGCTGCGGGGCTCCAATCACCATTCCTGCAGAACAAGTACACAATTAAACCGCTACTAAAATTAACTGGCAAGCACAAATAAAAACCATAACATTATTACATAAGTATAACTATGTGTGATTAGGTGTAAGGAAACACATGAATGATTTCTATAAACATGAAAAGCACTGAACCACAAAGGCGAAATCAAAATCCTTGCTTGGTATTGAAAATGCTGAGCCTTCCTTCAGGTTCTAATAAAAGGAAGTTAATTACTTAATACAAGCTCACAAGTCTGGTAATTTTTTGTTCACAAGGCTTGTTGAAATTTCAAACAGTAAATACGAAAATTCCCTTCTCTAACGGCATCCACAGGTAAAACTTCCATTGATACATACAATCTTATACATTACAGACCTCCAGGGATATTATCAAATCATAATTTTATGTATATGTTTAAGATGAACATGAAACGTTCTTTCAAGGGGTCTTCATAGAATACTAGATGCTGCACCTATCTGACGTCTTTATACCGGCAAAGGCGAAGAATAAAACACCCAACCAAAACGCAGGTGCCTCCCAAATGCTTCACAACAAAACCATTCTCACTACTCCCAAGCCAGCCTGTGCGTGTATCAGTACTTATTATTATGAATTTCAATATGGGGACAGAATGACAGAATTTCATCTCTCATTCTTTTACATATACTGCCAGTGAATACAATGTGTGACAGAACTCCAGCTTTGGTTTCAGAAAAAGTCATTCCTAAAAGGTCACGCTGGTGTGGGTATGAAACCCCACAGATTGTACTTGTTGTAAATTACCCTATTACCTGATTGATTAACGTCATTCATACACCTTTGTGAACACATATACCAAAGAAAATTTCAGCATCGCTACAGCACATGACAGGCCTACCAATCTGCTTTTCCTTTCAGTATATTATTGTTCTGTAATCTGTTATGTAGTAGAACAAAGAGGATGAAGAGCACCACAAATGCCATTATTTAAATTATTTACCACAACGCATGACATGGCATGTGTCACTGCACCTCTGTTACTGCCTATAACATAACACACATCATCTACCCATTATGTTCTAGCCTCGTGATGTTACTCCCTTCACTGTAGGACTCTTCTACTGAGTGCAATACAAACAATGACAGCCACTGTAAAGCACTTGGCCATTTCTTTTACTCACACATAGTGCACTTACACATGCAAGGAGGTAACTCTAATTCCAAATGTTTATGCTTCTACAGAATCAAATTTCTATAGCACATGGTCCATATTCAGTTTCACTTGGAATTTGGGGTATGAAGGTTTTACAGCATGTTATACATTGCAACATGTTCCAATCCTTTTCAAAATGTTAAAAAAATGGGGGAGAGGGACATGCTATTGACATCTATCAATGGAGAGACAGTAACTGTCCACTGTGTGAAAGACGAAGATGACAAACAGCATCTTTCACACTAAGGAGTGGAAAAGAGTAACAGGAGTCTTGAAAACGATGACGGTAAACTTCTCCAAAACACAGATAACAACGTGTCCTACAAACACCATACTTAAATTCTACAAATGGTCAAGCCACAGCTCCCATACTACAAGTGTGCTTTGTGATAACAAATTTTTGTGCTCTGAATTTACTGGAAGGGGGTGAAATGATGAGAAAACAAAAGAAGTGAAAGAATTGATGAATGTACATTATTTCTTTTTACCTTGTGGGTATGCTGGATGTATAGCTGAAATTCAAATGTATACCATGCATTAATACACACAAAAATTGAAGTCTGCAAAATTAATACATTTTTATCAGTTCCTAGTATAAAGTACAGTATTCTCATAAGGAGTATTCATAGTGGTATACATCTGTCATCCGTCACCGCAGTCAACCTCAATCATCAATCATCATCATCATCATCATCAACTATGGATTAACAACTGAGCAAACCATTTCATTTACTGCGTTTGAACATTCATCTCGCACACATCCTAAGAATGAATTCTGCAGTTACTCACAATATCCATACTTCATACTTTGCCAGACAAGCGCTCAAATGAACAGAGTAGGACCAAGAGAAAATTACCCATAATTGACTGAGTAAACAATGGGTGAAGTTCTCCCTGTCCAAAGCCATGAAGCATACAGGGGAAGTGGAAGTATGGCTCTACCGATTCCTAATCTCAGTACTAAATGGGAGATGAGTGGTCAACATCACACCCCAGCTGCTTTACCCACCGGACAGGAGGATGGGTGTTTTAGTAACTAGTGTAATGACCACAGAGCAAGTCACCTCATTTGTCATAGCCTGTACTATTACTGTTTACAGATTTATTAGTTCAATTACAGTTTTAAACTTTCCACATCAATTGAACAGAAAGACTGAACCAACAAGACCATACTTAGAGTGGCTGCATCCACAGGTCAGCTTCCTGGGCACACAAACATGCAAACACAGATGTACTGTACACACATACACACGTACATACACACACACAAACATCTTTGAATATTATACATGCCAGATCAGTGACAGACATCACATCTATTCAAACAGAAGCTGTAGCATAATTTGAGGAATCTCAGACAAGTCAGGAAGCTTCACGCATCTGTGCCATTACACCTGTGTGTAGTGATGATGAGGTAATGTACTGTTGTGGTAGAAACTAAGTCACAGTTGTTAACTCTACAGCATCATATGCTATCACACATAATTACAAGATAAAGCAATCCCATTACAGGCCTGGACAGGCTCAGAGAGTTCCAGGAGATTGAAGCTACCAGATTTTATGACAATCAGCACATGAAGGTGGTAAGGTTGTCAGGCCTATGCACCAGCTGCCTTTACCCCCAGGAAATATTCCTGTACTCATTTCTGTTAGAGGCTGAGTCAACCCCAGGGCCATAGTGTGGCCGGAAGGATTATGTCAATTAAAAATTCCAATGACACCATCAGGGATCGAACCTGCAACCTTCTGGTTTGTAGCACAGTGCCTCAACCAACTGCACCACCGTGTGCCCCCAAACAGTCAATTAAGGTTACACAAAATAACAGGTAAACCAATACACCTGGACTTTAAGGAGAGAGAAAAGACAGGAAGCTCAAGAAATGAAATTCATCAGAACAGTTGTGGGTGCTCAAAAATGACCATGTAACGTAGTGAATTTACAGCAACTGGGAGAAACCAATACAGTGAAACGCAGGCTGCCACACACCACTCTCACTTGGAACAAACAGAAGATACATGATTTTCCAGAAATTGAACCGAAGTAGACAGACCAGAAAAATGTTAGTATCAAGAGTTTTTACTTTTGGATTGTGTGTCCAAGCGGCATCATACTCAGTAACATAGAAAGAAGAAGGAAGTTAGTAGGTTTGCAAGTTCAGAACAACGGAAACTTGAGCTGCATATGCCAGGCATGTATTTCTGGTTGTTCTGCATCCATTATGACAAAGGGCAATCAATAAGTCTGTTACTAGCCTCATGTTTTTATCAAAAACCTACAAAAGGTGAAAACTCTGTCATACATATTACATATGATCACCTGCAATCAATATTACAGTGTGACAACAAAATTACTACACCTAATTTGATTTTCACTCAGACATGTGCTTAGGTAAAGGATGATTATGAATATACTTGTATATTGTGTTTGTGGCAGTTCCCAAGCAACTGACAAACAACAATGTATACAAGGACCCATTATTAAGACCGTATGAAAAAATCATTCCTTCAGTGAATTGCAAAAGTGTATGAGAACTTCCCTATGATTTACTGGTTAACTCTTTTTGTAAATACCAATGGTGCATTTTACAGAATTTCAAAGAAAATGACTATATATATATATATATATATATATATATATATACACGTGTGTGTGTGTGTGTGTGTGTGTGTGTGTGTGTGCAGCTCTAAAATAAAAGAAGGTTTTGTAATATAGTCCCATCTTACTGTGGCACAAAAAACATACTATTACACCAGTTTTTCTCGAACCGTGGACCATGGAATGCTGATACTGGGCACACCCATTACAACCAACTAAAAGTTTTCAGGTGGCCAGATGTACAACAAAACAATCAGCCTACATATGACTTCTGTACCACAATTCAAAAAATTATTTTGCAAAATTTTAAATAACTTTATGGTACATAATTCATACACCATGCACAGAGATGTATTATGCGCAAAAGGAAACATGAAACAGAGGACACAAGTGAATCTTGATAGTTCGAGGTAAAAGGGATGGAGGCTGTCTTGAAAAGCAGGACTACATGGATTTCTGTGAGTTCAGCATTCACTGCTAGGATACATTAAAATATGTATTTAACCCTTTAAATGCCGAGTTAAATTCCATCTGCCCTTTCCTGGCATTATCCGGAGCTCACCATATTCTCCACATTAGCAGGTAAAGGGTTAAATCACATAACAATACACCCACACACACAAGGAAGAATACTGAAGAAGATGGCTAAAAGACAGTACAGCAGTGCCTTGAAGACACATGTGCACACAGGGATATGCACTTCAACTGAATTCTGTACTCAGTGTACAAATATATCAACCTGGATGAAACAGAAACGCCAACAAATGGGACTCACAGAATTGAGAATGCACTGTACTTCTAAGTCCAGAGATCAAAAGAAAGGATAAAATTGTCCTCTCATGCTGGGTGAACAGGCTTATGCTAATACATCAAAAGATAAGAAATAAAGGTGCTGAAATATAATGTAAAATGAATTCTGTTCTTCTGGAGAGGGTGTTCCAATGGCAAAGTTTTCTTACATTATTCACGAAACCTTACATCCCACAATATCTTCAAGCACGGACGTACACAGAAGAGAAGGGGCTGACAGACCTTTCTAGTGAGACATGAGAAAAGTGTTCCTCTTCAAAAAGAATGAGTTGCAATATACTCCACCCAAGACACACTAACATGTTAACTATTTGTGTAAAGAAAAACCAACTTGATGCACAACTTATTCTTAGTACATTTCGTCAACCTCTACATGTTTCGGACGTATCTAGGCCCATCATCAGAAGGTACAACCATATGTATACAACAACTGGTATTTATTATTCTTTTTATACTACTGTCTGTTGTGCTGGTTGGAATTGGAATCCAATCCAACCAGGAATATGCTAAGAATAAGTTATGCATCAAGTTGGTTTTTTTTTACATGATTATATCGAGATGCACAGTCAACGAAACATTAAAAAAATGTTAACTAGTCTTGGTTATGATAATGACAAAACTACACTGAGTATTCAAATCTGAACAATAATGGTGGCTGGCAGCTTACTCTGTGGTGTTGGTTGTCGGTGGGGAGTAGTGGCAGCTGGAGGGCGCACTGGAGTCGATACAGCAGGCACAGGAGGGTTAGGGTTTGGAGCCCCAGCAGTCAAAGCAGTTGCTGTTGTCGTGGTGGACGTTACAGGACCTGCTTGCATCCCAGACACAGTCTCAACCACACGCATTAGTATGCAAGCCTTTGGCCCATAACTTTGCGCCTACAAAATCAAAAGTGCATACATTTTAATTTCCTGTATTATCACTAAATGGATTTATTTATGACTAAATCATTTCCCAGTTCACGTACACATCATACATTCCTATCATTTAATTATGTGGCTTCAATAGCATTTACATAAACAAGAAATGTACAAAGACAGCATTCATAGCAATGAGACTGAAGACGGTACAAAGGCTTAAACGATTAAACAAACTCTTAAGTCAGGTGAATTTGAATTTATGACGTAAACTGCATAAACGTATCACACACATCTTGAAACTGTTATTCTAACCACAATAAAAAATAAAATAAAATAAGCAAGACAAAAAGTGAAGTCTCTGTCCATTCCATGTAGGCATATAAGCACGTATTCTGAACATCAGCACTGGACAGTGATGAGTAGTCAAATTCATGCCCCAGCTGCTTGACCCCTGGGAAACAACTTGGGCACCCAATGAATAGAAGGCTACATGGGCCCCAGAACTGGTCTGGACTTTGGAAGAGAAAAATCTCTTGCCCCTGCCAGGATTCAAACCTTGGTACATCTAGCCCATGGCCTAGTCTCTATACCAAACATGCTACGCCAGCTCCCATGATATTTAATTTTAAAAACTTGATTTATTCCAAACTACAACACCTTCAGCAATTATAACAAGGTGAAACACATTTGGCAGTAAAGCAAAATACAGTATACCCTCATGAAGTATTTTTATGTGACATGCAAAGCACTGAAAACATGCTCATTTATTTTCAAACATCAGAAGCGTTTCAAAACATTTACCTCAACTGTGATGAGAGATACAAGTGTATCAATGGCACCATGCACTCGCACAATGCAGTTACAGGCACGTTCACCCAGTGATGACAGTGAGTACAGGCACTCTAGAGTGTAGATTAGCAGCATGATGTCGTGGAGTGTTAGGAAGGTGCACACCTGATCATAGACACGCTGGTCGAGATAGCGCAACATAATATCCTCATTCTCATCCTTCTGACTCAATTTATTAAGCACCTCAAGGCACGACAGGACGACGAGTCGATCCTGGGAGTGTAGGCCATGAGTCAATGAGTTCAACATACAGGCAGCCAAACGATCAGTGGTGGGATCCTCCATCATCACCTCGTGGGCAACGTTACCTAGCATGTCCAGTCCGAGTTGGTGCAAACAATTCCATCGAGAACCTGCACACAGCAGCACAAAACGGAGAAATGTCATACTGCGTGCCAGGACAATCACATTCTCTTCTACAAAGCTTAGGTTGCGAAGGATTGTGGCCACCTGCAACACTCTCTGACCGACATAATCTTGTGTCCCAAACGATCTTCCCAAACAGAACAGTTCGAGATCTGCTGGATCAATCTTCAGTGGAACTTTCAGTCTGCTCTCAGTCTTTGTATTTTCCTTTAGGTCCATGTCACATAAGAGTCCATCCTCTCCCTCCTCATGGCACTCCTGCTTTGCTATGTCAGTCCTCTCAACGGTTTCTGTTGCACACGTATCTACAAACAGATCTACAGCATCTACCTCCATGCTGGTAGCACTGTCCACCATCCCTTCCCTCTCTTCCTCAGTTCTGTTGGATAAGATGTCCAGGTCCATCTTCTCCATAACATCCCCATCACCACCATTTTTAACTATGAATCTATCACTACACCTACTGTTACTTCGAGACAGTCTGTCACTGATACAATTGGCACCAGCCAATCCTGCTTTACCACCAGCTTCACATATCACTTCCCTCACTTTGGACTTTTTGGTGGGGAAAAGAGTTTCATCTGCTAGATCACACAGGTCCAAATCTGCCAGCGCATCTATCCAGAAGTGTCGCAAAGAATGTTTCCGCATGTTCCCGTACACCTCTTCAAACAATTCTCGCATTGATGCTGCGAAAGAAAGAAAAAAAATTACCAGGTTAGATTAAAGAAAACTGGCACATGTCGGATACATGCATACTAGAATAAAATAATGCACCCCAGAATGGTTTTGTTTTGGTACAAAAGAAGCACAGTTTGTGGCTGGAACTACTACAACATGTACAAGAATCTGTCAATTTTAAAAATGTTTCAGCAACACAAATTTCTGTTCTGAAGTATACACATATTACTATGTGCCTACAATGTTCCATTTTAAAACATATTAATATGGGAATATAAGCAAAGCAAACCTACCTCAACAGGAAAGTAGTAAAATTATGGATCACTACTTAAAAAAACTGTGGGCCAGTTAATGGCTGGACGATCCAGGGATTGAATCCTGGTGGGGGCGAGATTGTCCACACCTGTCCAGACTGGCCCTGGGGCCCACCAAGCCTCCTGTACAATGGGTATCGGGTCTTTCCCGACCATAAAGAACAGCCGGGGCGTGACGTTGACCCCTCACCCCCTTCTAGTGTCGTGGTCAAGAAAGAGTAGAGCTATACCTCTACTCCCCCTATGGGCTGTATGGCCTGTACAAGGGTGCACTTTACCTTACTTTTACTTCAAAAAACCGGTATACCGCTTCCAGTCAGCAGCCCAAAACTGGTTAAATTTCCGGAAAAAATCCTTTTAAGATACTGCTGACCAGAATCTTTAAATACTTTTCCCCCCCCTCATAATTAGAAAGAAAGTACTAAAATTAAACTCTTATAATTCCAGCTAACTGATCATACTGGCCTGAGCAAGGTTTTCTCTTTTAAGTGAGCCATCCCCGTTGCACTGCACACAATCATAAAGACAGGTACAGCAAAGTCAAACACAACTTGCAGATATTGTATTGCTACGGAGCTTTATTCACGTAGCATATCTTAGGCGCAACCACATGTTTCAGCCTTTTTCCAGGCCATCATCAGGCTGATCGTACATCCTATTTGAGGCAACTATACAATATGCAGTATTAATACTCTATATTGCATAGTTGCCTCGAATAGGATATACAATCAACCTGACGACGGCCTGCAAAAAGGCCGAAACATTTGGTTGCTCCTACGATACGCTACGTGAATAAAGCTCCTTAGCAATACAATATTCACAAGCTGTGTCTGACTTTGCTCTACTTATCTTTATGAAGGTTTTCTCTCGTGTTTCCCTCTGTTGTTGGAAGTGATGGTCCATGTCACCCTGGTGTGAATATTTTAAGAGCAGTTTCTGAACATTCTGTCTAATCACTTCCCACTGACATGCATAAGAACAAACAGGATACTTACAATGGTTGAAGACACCTGCATGGGACAGCAAGAAGTCAACGACACGGGGATATTTGTCCAACTTGAGGGTGTGTTTGCCCTCATTGGACAAAAGAGTACACACATTGATGGCAAAATCTTGCTCATTTGGTAGCGGTGATATAAGAGATAGTGCCAAGCGGTCATACTCTGATGCTTTATACAGGTCTGCTGACAACCCATTGTAGGTACGAAGGGTATCTGTGAAACAAGAGTCCTTGATTAATGATTTTCAAATTGGTGCATACAAAGATTACAATCTTATGGGATATGATGCCATGTGGTTTGGCAGATAGGAGCAGTACCAAAGTTTCAAAGGAACCTGCTACCTCCATGTGCAGGGCAGAACATTAAGCTATATGGACTGGTATAGATTTGTGTTTCCCAAACTTTGCTGCTTGTGAACCCCATTTGGCTTCGAAAAATAGCCAAGGATCCTCACACCAGGGTGTCCAAATGATAGGTATCCAAAATTAAAAATTTATACCTCCGAGCTGACTTTACATAGCTATGAATACATACCGGTAGCATATGTAACACTGCATTGCATGATTTGGTCTTAATTAAAGTTACTGGTGCTCACTTCATGGGTACAGGGGGTTCATTAAGTAGATATTCTAATGGTCACAAGAAATAAACATTTCACCAATTAAAGCAGTTCCTTGATTATTTTTAACAAAACATGATTCTTTTATTTAACAAATTAGTAAACGTCAAAGTAGCCATTACAGAAATGTATGCACGGATCCCCTGGGAACTGGTAGTGGATCCCTTGGGAACTTTGGGAACCACTGGTACAGATAAACAGAAGGAGATGTGGGGTGGAGTGGGTTACTTGAGCTGGAGCACTGCCTGGTTTCTTCAGTCCCATATATTTGTACGATCATTTTCTGCAAGCCTTCTTACAAGCTACAACACTGAAGATGGAGGCAGCAGGTTCTTCCCAAACGCTGGCACATATGTTAACAAAAATGCATGGCACCACCACATGCCAAAAGACCCTTTAAAAATAGTTCCTACCTCAAAGAAACCACAACGTTTACATGACAAAGACCAATCAGTTAATACCGCTGATTCTGAGAATCATATAAAACGCAGAATACCCTCTGTCAAATTTCACGGTGTCATCCCACTGTCATGTTACTAAATATACAAAACACATATACAGTAGGCATAACTACACATTTTTCTTTTTAAGTTTCCAAATTCCTGTTTTGGTTGCAGCCAACTGCAGGCAGTTCATGACATAACAGTCACTCCATGACTTACAAACAGAACACGGTCTGAACAAGGCTGTAAGTAGAAAATATGGTACGAGGTGGAAATAAAAAGCATTTCTGCTGCACAATAATAAGAACAGAGCTTCTTCAACGAAATATAGAATTATAGTTTGAAATGAAATTTTAATGACATTTTTATGATAGTTTGAATTGGAATTTTCTTAAAAGAAATTTTGGAACTTAAGTGGGATAAAGAGCAGGGACAACAGCCAACATGAGCAATGAGATGTTGCAAAGGTTTAATTATAAATAATAATAATACACAACTTGGAGTATTATTTTATACTGTCCATACACTTTTTAGGATTGTGTTAACAGCAGTTTTGTGTACTAACTTTGAATCCCACTGTTACAGAAATGGAATTATAAAAACGTAATGAGTTACACGAATTTAATGGACTGCACGGAGACGTCAGTTTACAACCGAAACATGCGCCAAGCATAGTGAAATAAGGTGTGCATTTGTGTAGGCCGGGCGTTTGTCTGAGCATAATTACATGCTGTCAGTAAAACATGTGGTATTTTCAATCTTTACAAGACCAGTGGCAAAACCAAGAACAAGATGGGAGGAAGTCGTGCAGAGGAACACATCGCAGATCCTTGGAATATGAGGATGGAGCAGACAGGAAGAAGACAGAGAAGAATGGAGGCGTCGTCTGATGGAGGCCAAGACCCAAAAGGAGCTGTAGCACCATAGATGGAATGGAACTTTTTATCTTACAGTAAGACGTACATACACTGACCACTCCCTTTAACGAGCTGAGCACTTCCACACACACTGGTCTTCCAACTACAGTCCACCACAAAGCATGGTAGTACGCTACGTATAAATACAACAAGTCAGTCAATAACACAACACTTTATTTATATACAATAAAAATAGTATATTGTCGGCGCGACATGTTTCGACCTTTATTAGGTCATCTTCAGGCCCTCTGAGAAAACAGATCCAAGAACTATTCTTGGATCTGTTTTCTCAGAGGGCCTGAAGATGACCTAATAAAGGTCGAAACATGTCGCCCCGACAATATACTATTTTTATTGTATATAAATAAAGTGTTCGTGGATCTGTTTTCTCAGAGGGCCTGAAGATGACCTAATAAAGGTCGAAACATGTCGCCCCGA
>Ga0123352_10009438_pt1 | contig 15254 bp, 11 predicted proteins | sample TergutLab28metaG_FD_89700 | JGI IMG/M metagenome (GOLD analysis project Ga0123352, IMG submission 89700) | Labiotermes labralis P1 segment gut microbial communities from Petit-Saut dam, French Guiana - Lab288 P1 | ecosystem: Host-associated > Arthropoda: Insects > Digestive system > Gut ... | reverse complement strand
CGGTCTTCGACCGAAGCCGGTCTTCCGCGGTATGAGGCTGGAGACTAACCGCCAAATAGTGATTAATATTACACGGTGCATACCGAGGAATTATTATCCCACATTCCAGCGTCGTATACAGAAGGATGGAAGTCATCTTGGTGACGTCATGTTTAAAACGTAAAGCCTGTACAAAATGCTTTGAAACTTCAGTTTGTTAAAAAAAAAAAAGAGGATGATAATGTTATTTTTGTTAGTTATTTTTATTTTGAAACCGTCAGGTTACCCTGCCACGCTTGTGTGTGCAGACGAGGTCAATGTAAATGTGTAAGTTGAAGTTGAAAAACGAGGGGCTCCTCCTTTCTGGTATAATAGCAGGAATTAATTTCGTGGAAGGCCGAAAACAGCGTGGCTTCTCATAGTGGAAATTTGGTTTCATATTTTACACCTTTGAGGAGTATGTAACGAGGTTGGTTGTACTAATCGTCCGCTCAAGATATGTGATAATGCCGTTTTGTACAGGCAGTCTCCGCTCTTAGGATTAATTACGTTCCTGGAAAGCTATTCCCCATCAGCCTCATACAATTTGGCGTTACTTCCCGAAACATCAAAAAAATGACCAAACAATTATAAGAAAAAACTTTTATTGCCGGAAACGAAACGCACGAGTAGCAGAAACGTATTAGATTATTACGCGCTCTGTGAAAAACACACAAATAAATTGTAACAGAAGTGTATTCTATAAATAACAATAGGAATATAAACAATTTTCTTGCTCAGTGCTTCTTCCCATTGGCTTAAATTACTCCAGGCCGTTGGTCCGGTTCGGAGAATTTGGCATGACGATCGAAGTTGAGGGTATAAAATTTATTACAGAAGTTCGTAAGTTTCGCAATGTGAGTTTTCGTAAAACGAGAACTGGCTGCCTCGCATGTTTCAGGGCATATTAGAGTTACGTAAAAACACGTATTAATTACAGTATTGTATTTCTGACGGGCCGGGATAGCGACTCGCTACGGGCTGGATGGTCTGGGGATCGAATCCCGGTGGGCGGGGGGAGATTTTCCGCACCCGTCCAGCTGAGGCGCACCCGGCCTCCCATACAATAGGTACCAGGCCTTTCCTGGGGGTAAAGCGGCCGGGGCGTGGCGCTGACCACCCACCCCATCTAGCGTCGAGGTTAAAGTAAGAGTAGAGCTATACCACTACTCCCCCTCTGGGCCTTCGTGGACTGTTCTAGGGTGAACTTTACCTTTTACCGTTACCTTTATTACATTTCTGATTTGATCCCAGTAATTTAGTAAGAGTTGAAGTTTTTCCTGTTCACTCATTTTGAACCTCTAGATGCAGTGTCAGCTTTACACCAGGCCTCTTTACCACGGAAAAGAACGCCGGTACCCATTGAATGAGGGGCTGGGTGGGCCCAACAGCTGGTTTGGACAGTTTGGAGAAGAGAAAAATCTCTTCCCGCTATAGGGATTCGAACTCCAGACCATTCAGCCCATAGACTATTCGCTATACCGACAACACTACTCTGGCTCAATTAATTAGTACATTTTGAAAAATGAACTTGATTTTAGTCAAGCTATACAAATCCTCATATATTTAGATAGAACATTCTAAATTTTGTACAGCTGTTTTCATCTGGAACTTTCTGGAAGCAGCCCACTTTCAGTCCCTTGTAGTGTAAATATCCTCGCGCTTCCTTTCTTTTTAAAAAAATGGAGAAAGTAAGTAAGGCAACATGTAAGCTACGAGGGACTAAAAGGGAGCTACCATAATATTTTGGACAATATCGCAGTTCTTGATACTCTTTTGGTCTTCTTGCTTGCTTTTTACGTCCCTTAGTTATAAGAAAACATGATTTGAATGCACAAAGAAAGTTGGGGAAAATTTTTGGATGTTTCAGAACCCAGGCTGACAAGCCTGGAAGTCGGCCATCAAAAAGGATTTTGAAGTCCGAGGTTCTTCGAATGCACTCATTCCGATTTGTGTTATTTGACGAGTCCAGTTCTTACTGCCACTAACACACGCCAACGAAATTGTGTACTTGGGAGAAGTGATGTAATTGCAATGTCTTAAGAAACTGAATGCGACACACATCGTAATATAACTCAATGCAAGAACTGTAGTATGACCAGTACCATTTGCCTTTCTAGATATTTCGTACTGGACTCATATGGGCAGCGTAAGTCACGTTACTACGTATGCTTGGGTTAACGCTTTGTTGAAGGCCCACTTCCTTCAACATTGCCTGATGTCAGAAATTGTAAAATATTAATGGCATCTCTGTGCTTTAAGTTGTGCGACACAAACAGACTTCGATTTTTGTTTCCGAGTGTGTGTGTGTCTCCAGGTCGTTAATATGGGTCACTGGTTAGACACCGGTAGTGTAAGGGGATTATAGCTTCGGTCAGTTTGAATGAGAAACTTGGAGTGAAAGAGACAGGCTCTATGATGGTGGGAAAGAAGGCGGAAAAAGGTGTGTATATGAAGGGGTAAGAGAAGGAAGGGGTGTGGTGCTGAACAGAGAGGAGAGTTCACGCCATCTTAATCAGAAGATGGAACGTTAGAAGGGCATGGAAGGGGTATAGTCAACCTAAAATATAGATGTCATGGTAAGGGAAATCAATATTGGCTATCATGTAGGTAAAACACAGCGCCTACAGTGATGTGTGACTGACAATTCCATACTACAGAAATCCGATATTAACAAGGTTATTGATGTCTTTACCCCATACTTAGGAAGTCTAAAACCCTGGTCCAAAGTCACCTCACATTTTGCAACGAACGCATTAAAATGTTCGGACTAACAAAACACTTCCGTTGAGTTTATTATTGCTGTGAATATAAGGCACGCGTTGGGAAGAAGTACCTTCTCGATATCAGTCCTGTTTGTTTCCGGACGAACAGATTCCCCATTCTGGCCGGTTACAAAATCGTGGTAGATATTAACAGACTTTTACGTGAGGCACAAGACAGGAGTCGTAACCTACACTAAACAAGCTTAAAGATCTTGGATGTGTGAAGTAGCCGGACGTGTTTTGCACCAAACATTTAGGCTTATCGGGAAGCTGTCGTAGGCTTTACATCTCAACCGCCAAAGTAAATTAATGGTACAAAATAAGGCACGAGGGTGTGCTGATAAGTCCGTAGCCTGACCAGGAAGGAAACAAGCTACAGCGACCAAACTCGGGATTTATTCAACATACTCCCCACGAAGCTCAATACACTTCTTATCCCATTTCTCTAACTTTTGCAAGCTACCCCCCAAAAATTCAGAAGTTTGTCCATCCAACCAGGTCTCCGCGGCAGCAATGACCTCCGCGTCGGAAGAAAAATGGCGACCTTTCAATTGTTTTTTCAATCCAAGGAACAGACGGTAGTTCGACGGGGCCAGATCCGGAGAATAGGGTGGGTGATCAAGACATTGGAAGTCCAGGTAGGCCAGTTTCTTCTGGGTTGCAAGTGCCCTGTCAACCGGGGCATTGTCTTGCAAGAACAAGACACCCTTGGTGACCTTCCCGCGGCCGGCATTTTTCTTCAAAATGTCCCTCAATTGCACCAGCAGAGATGAGTAATACTCCGCGTTGATAGTTGAAGAATAAAAGACCAACTTGATGTCACTTGCTATTTTATTTCACTTCTTATGTGCTCAACATGTTTCGGACATTAATATATCGATCATCACGAGCTTGCGACTATTATATTGAATTACCACATTGGTCTTATTGTTCTTGGTTCCATGTGTGTTGGAGTTTCGGTGTGGTTGGGTTGGAGTGGTATCCGTGTTGTAGGCTGAAGCACGTAAGAAGTGAAATAAAATAACAAGTGACATCAAGTTGGTCTTTTATTCTTCAACTGTCACAATGATGCACGGTCCAATAAACATAAGATCCGCGTTGATAGTTCGGCCTTTGGAAGATAATCAATGAGGAGGCTGCCGTCTTGATACCAAAAAATCGAGGCGAGAACTTTTCCAGCAGATTTTTTTTGCTCGGATTTTTTTGGCGGCGGGGTGAGCCGCTATGCCGCCACTCCATTGATTATTGCTTTGTCTCTGGATCATAGTGATATAACCAGGTTTCGTCCATGGTCACCAAACGCAACAGGAAATCATTTTGGTCGCGCCGAAAAAATTCCAAAAGTTGCTCAGAAGTCTGGCACCGTTCAGGTTTTTGATCCGCGTTCAGGCATTTCGGGACCCACATCGCGGAGAGCTTCCGCGTGTCCAATTCTCCATGAATGATAGACCCAACCCGCTCACGTGAGATGCCCAGTTGCTCAGCTATTGGTTTAGCTGAAATCCGGCGGTCTTCCAAGATAAGCTCGTGAATTTGATCAATAATCTCCGGGGTGGTCACTGTTTTGGGTCGTCCAGGACGAGGCGCATACAGGTGAAAAAATCACCACGTTTAAACTGGGCCACCCAATTTTTGACGGTGGCATACGATGGTGCATGTTCCCCTAATGTTTCTTTCAGAATGGCGTGAATTTCCTTGGGCGCCTTTCTTTGCAGGGGGGAAAAACTTGATGACAGCTCGCGTCTCAATGTTGTTGAAATCGCACGCGTCGCCTGACATGCTTCCTTTCAGCCTCTCTAACAAGAACAGGCTTGCAATTCGGCATATGAACAGACCCCTCTTTCCAAAGACACTATCGATTCCGTCCTGTGACATCGGGAAGTAGGTCGGGCTAATGACTTATCAGCATCCTCTTGTGTTCATTTTTTCCTTTACCTGCATTCCACAAATCCCGATGAGGTTACAAGAAACCATAGGATATAGAATTAGTCAATGTCTTGTGTATATTTGCTTATAGGAAGCATATGTCTAACTAAATACAAAATAAAATAATAAATTTATCTTTGTTAACTAGACATATGATAAATTATAAGAAGAATATAATGCACTCTTATTTATAAATTATTATGTAGTTATAAAACAAAAATCTATAAAAATATTTAAGGACCAAGAACTTTCTTTAGTTCAAGCAAGCCAGCTGACTCATCCTCATAAAGGCTGTTATTGGTCTAGGAGTGATCTAAAGGAGGATTTTGGGAATCAAATTTTAACTGTTACAGTAAATGATGATATGGAATGCCTGAGTCCTAGTTGTAGGATTGATGACTGCCTACAATTTGGAGACAGTGCTGTAGGTTTTGATCTTCTATCAAAGAGTGATGTGGAACATTGGGACAGACCTGAAAAGTAAATGATGACCCACAGGAGATGTAACAATATGCAAATCAAACAGGTTGAAAAAACTTCCAACTAACAAGTATCAAGATTTTTTATGTTAAATGAAGATCATAAACTTAACAACTTGAGTGAACAAAGTGTTAGTGGTACAAGTGAGAGCAGTAACAACTTTAAAACAACCTCCCAAAACCTGAGTACCAAAGTACCATCTAAATCTAAACCTAAAATTACATTGTTTCATCAACTAAATGGTTTGGTACCCTTAACTGTTTATCATCAAAATGTAAGAAGCTTGAGAAGGAAAGCAAACAAATTGTTAAGTCAGTTATATCCAACTTTCCCACATATACTGTGTCTCTCAGAGCATCATATGAACCACTTAGAATTACAGCAGATGTTTTTTGACAATCATAAATAGGAGTCAGTTATTGTAGAACTTTGTATGAAAAGGGAGGATTATGCATATTTGTGCAAGAAAGTTTAAGGTATGTAAGAATTGACTTAGAAAAGTATTGTAAGGATAAAGACTTTGAAGTATGTGCCATCAAGATTCAATTCAACGTGAAAAGTGCATGCATTATTGCTATATACAGAACCCTTTCAGGTAATTTTGATCTATTTATTTCAAAATTAGACACAATCCTTAGGAAGTTATATACTGTTACCACTGAATACATTATTTGTGGTGACATAAAGGTAGATTATTTAGTTGACAGCGATAGGAAAAGTCGATTAGAGGCTCTCCTTAGAACCTATAATTTGACAAGTATAGTTAACTTCCCAACTCGCACTCAAAAACATTCCGCCACAGCTATCGACAATATTTTTATTGACATTTCTAAAATGGGGAATTATTCTTTATGTCCAATAATCAATGGGCTGTCAGACCATGATGCTCAGTCCATAACATTACATTCTTTCAATCTGAGACCACCCCCAAAAAATGTATGTTAATTAGGAAGATAAACAAACTTACAATAAATGACTTCCTCAATAAATTAAGTTATGAAACTTGGGATACTATATTCTCTACAGATGACGTTAATAAAATGTTTAACTCTTTTTTGAATTCTTACCTGAAAATTTTTTATTCCAGTTTTCCACTAAAAAGAGTTCACATTGATTAAAAAAAATAAAAATTGGATTACTTTAGGAATTTTAACATCTTTTAAACATAACAAAGAACTCTTTATTGCAGTCAGGAAGAGTAATAATTTAGATCTTATAAATTATCATAAAACATTGTGTAAAATTTTATCTGCTGTTATTAAGGAAGCTAAAAAAAAATAAATTACATAGACAAAAGTAAAAAATCCTTAAACAAGAACAAAACAATTTGGGATATAGGAAACTTAGAAACCAATAAAACTGGTAACACTGAGAGGATTAACACTTTAAATCTTGATGGGAAATCAATCATTGATTGCCAAGAGATAGCAAATGAATTCAATAAGTACTTTTTGACTATAGCTAAAAATAAAGGTAAAGTGATCCCATTACAGGCCCGGTGTGGCCCAGAGGTATAGCTCTACTCTTCCATGACCGTGGCACTAGAAGGGGGTGAGTGGTCAGCAGCACACCCCGGCCGCACTTTACCCCCAGGAAAGACCCGGTACCCATTTTACAGGAGACTGTGTGGGCCCCAGGGCTGGTCTGGACGGGTGGAAAATCTCGCCCCCACTGGGATTCGATCGCACCGTCCCTGCCCATAGTCAGTCGCTATACCGACTGAGCTACCTGGCCCACATCGCTAAAAGTATTAACACTTAACATAATGAACTTAGTTCCCGTAATTTAGTTAACACTACCCCTCTTCACTATGTAATGCAGTCTTTCAAGAATCCTTTCCCAAATATTAATTTAAAATCCATATCAACTAAAGAAATTGAAAACATAATAAGTTCTCTTAAACCTAAAAATTCCTCTGGATATGATGGAATATCTACCAAATTAATATGAATAAGTTCTCCCTTTATTTGCTCACCTTTAGCCCATATATGTAACAAATCCTTATCTGCAGGAACTTTTCCAGACTGTTTGAAATATGCAGTAGTTAAACCTTTGTTTAAGGAAGGTGAAAAAATCTAAAATCTCAAATTACAGATGTATATCTATTTTAAGTTCCTTTTCAAAAGTACTTGAAAAAGTCATGTATAATAAACTTCATGAACATTTGAATAAATACAGTATTTTGGCAGAAGATCAGTTTGGGTTTAGATCCCATTCTACAACAAATAAAGCTTTATATAAGTTACTTAATGGAACCCTGAATGCCTTAAATAGGAAATTTATAGTAGGTGGTATTTTTTTTATCTTGAAAAGGCTTTTAACTGTTTAAATCATAGTATTTTGCTGTCAAAACTACAATTTTATGGTGTTAATAGCAAAGCAAAATCATGGTTTGAAGCATACCTTAATAATAGATATATGAGAGTTCAAATCTCGGATGAAGGATTAAATCAAACGAGTTTCTCTGCATGGGAAAAAATAAATGAGGGTGTTCCCCAGGGATCGGTCTTAGGTCAACTGCTGTTCCTTATATATGTCAATGATCTGCCCAAAACCGTAAATGATAAAACTGTACCTATATTGTTTGCCGATGATACAAGTATAATAGTAAAAAGTCCTAATTCAAAAGATTTTCAAACTAATATGGTCACAGCTTTTAATTGTGTAAATAAATGGTTTAAAGTAAATTTACTTTCCATAAACATTGACCAAACTCATTACATTCAATTTAAGACCAAAAACAATCCCACACTTGATATAAACATTGTTTGTAATGATAATCTAATAACAGCTGTACCTAAAATTAAATTTCTGGGCATATATATACATGATTCAATAAACTGGGTTGGCATATTGAATATATTATCCCAAAACTGAGTTTAGCATGTTACACAATGAGGAGTATTAAACCATTAATGTCTCTCAATACTTTGAAAACTATTTACTTTTCTTATTTTAATGCAATTATGAGTTATGGTATACCTTTCTGGAGCAACTCACCCCATGCTATAAAAATATTTAGACTGCAAAAAAGAATACTTAGAATTATGATGGGCTGTAAAAATAGGGTTTCATGTAGGAATCTATTTAGAAGGTTGGAAATTATACCGTTTATATCTCAGTATATCCTCTTACTTATGCTTTTTGTAGTTAAAAATAAAAATCTGTTTAATTTTGAATTCAGAGAATCACACTAAAAAGTACAAGACAATTTAATAATTTTTATCAGCCCATAACTAATTTTATTGTATACCAAAGGGCAGTGCATTACATGGGCATTTAGATTTTCAACAATCTTCCTCCATACATTAAAGATATATCCAATAATGTCAGGAAATTTGAAATTTGCTTAAAATGATTCCTGCATGTACATTCTTTTTACTCCATAGAAGAATATTTTCAATATAAATCTATTACAAGTGGATTATGTGCCATTAAACATCTTTCATAAGATGAATATACTTAATATATAGTCCTAATAATCTTTGTTTTGTCACTAAGTCTCACAAAAAAAATTAACATTATTATGTTAATGTTATTCATATGTGCGAATTTTCTGCCTGTATTCATTTTCTAAAATTGCTCATTGTCTGTACTTGACTTGTTTCTCTGTTTGTTAACTATAGCCATACCTTTCTATGCTTTTGTCATTACACAGTGGTTTTTGTCCTGTCTGTATTAAACATCATTCATGTACTTGGCTTGGAATCAATTTGTTTGCTTCCAAACATTTATACAATTATAATTTTACATAATATATTACTCTTTACATGTTCTATATCCTACTTATTGTTATTGTGGATTTATGGAACATAAATAAAACAAAATATCATATCAGTTTCAATTAAAAGATTCATGTAGTGAGTAAAATAACTTTGTGGGTAGAAACTCTTTCAAAGCTGGCCTAAATTGTTTCAGTTCATTAGATAAAATCTTAAGGCTGGGTGGAAGATGATTAAAAACCTTATTTCCAAAACAGTAGGCTCCCGTCTGAAATGTGGGGTACCACAAGGCACTGCACTACAAACCGGAAGGTTGCAGGTTCGACTCCCAATGGTGTCATTAGAATTCTTCATTGACGTAATCCTTCCGGCCGCACTATGGCCCTGGGGTTGATTCAGCCTCTAACATAAATGAGTACCAGGAATGTTTCCTAGGGGGTAAAGGTGGCAGGTGCATAGGGCTGACATCCTTACCACCTTCAAGTGCCAATTGTCTTGAAATCTGGGAGTCTTGACCTCCTGGAACCTTCAGGGCCTGTCCAAGCCTGTAATGGGATTGCTTTACCTTCTTAAATGTAGTTCATTTCTATATAGGAGGGTGCAAATCTGTCCTGTCTGGTATTAATATTATGAATATCAAAATTTGATTTATATAATTCTCTATTCCCAACTACAAATAATAAAAAGGTTAATATATATTGGGATATAAGTGGGAGGATATTTAGCTTCTTAAATAATGTATGACGTGAATCTCTATTTCTTGAATTCATAATAACTCTAATTATTCTTTTTTATCTTAAAGATATTATTGCAATAGGATGATTTACCTCAGTAAATTATATCATAAGTCAAAATGGAATGAATATAAGAAAAATAAATCATCCGTAATGTTTCTTGAGTGATGAAAAGCTTGATATACCTAATTGCATAACATACAGTACGTAATTTAGACATTAATTGATCAATGTGTTTATTCCATGATAATGAATTATCAACGAGTAATCCAAATTTTGTGCTGTAAGTATTAATAATTTGTTCTCATAGCATATGTTAATGGTAATTTTATTACAGTTTTAGTCAAGAATTGCAAATATGTTTTTTTTTTCCATATTTTATAATATAGTAATTCTAAACCAACCATCAATATTTCCGAATACTTTATTAATGTTATTTGTAAACTCTGCCATTTTATTTGTATTATGCCATTTAGTGCATGTAATTTGCGACATATTCATTTTTGTTACGCATCTGATTTTATAACGAATGTGATTCCATAGAACTTATTATCGTGTTCTCTCGAGTACCGCCACGTGCTGCATTTATATCGCAGTATGTGTCACGTACCGCTTGTTGATTGTCACTTGTTCCCTTACTTTCTCGCTCTCATTTTGCTTTTCACTAACATTATGCCTACGCCAGTGATAATATATAGATAACTGTATTGCATGCGCATTAGAAATACAATAGATTTGTATATCCGAAACGTTTACTATATATCAGTACAGGACAGCTATCGCTGGATTGAATTAATTTTAGAACTGTATATATAAGGAGAAAGAAAACAAGTGGGACATATTTTGCGTAGGCGGATTAATCTGAAATCGAAGAGGACCAAGGGAATGGTTGAAGGAAAAGCACCTTTAGTGCTAGTTGCTTTTGATCGCAGCATATTTTTATTAGAATTAGCATGTGAAACTCGAGAAGTTTTGCGTACAATGTCATTTTCCGTTAAGTGTTCTTTTTAAAGTACTTACTCAGCTTTCGATGTGGTAAATAACAGTGTTAAAGCGCTCTAATACCAGCTTCAATGTTCGTAGGTAACAAAGTCTGATTTGGTTCATGAACGCCTAACCTTGTTTCAGCAGTGGGAAAAGTGTAATTTAAACACAGAACGGTAGTACTGAAAGGAGTGAACATGGAAGCTATTGCGAAACATGACTTCAATGCTACAGCAGATGATGAACTTAGTTTTAGAAAGAACCAGGTGCTAAAGGTCTGTGAAAACTTGTTTAGGTTATGTAGAATACATATTTCGTTCATATATTCTACATATTCTGTGTGATGTAGTGCAATGAATTTGTTGTGGAATAAAGATATGAACTTAATAGTTTAAAGATTTTAGTATGTCAGTGTAGGAAATTTAATTTTACTTATCTTTTTGTGTCTTTGTGATAGATTTTAAATATGGAAGACGACATGAATTGGTACAGAGCAGAGCTGGATGGTAGAGAAGGGTTGATACCTAGTAACTACATAGAAATGAAGAGTCATGAGTAAGTAATGTGTCTTAAGTGCAGGTACTTCCTGACTGACAACGGGATATGTTTTGCCTTGTCAAAAGTTGAAAATATGAAGTTGGGGTGGAATATACACCCTGCAGCAGGTTGAGATTCACATTAGTGGACTTTCTGTTGTAAAATATGAACAGATTTGCTTTAACAAAATATAGAAATGTTGTTTGGAATGCAATTTTAATGATTTTTCTTATTGTGGTTTGAATTGAAATTTTCAGAAGGCAATCTTGGTCGTAACTCCGGATGGTTGTGGGTGGGATGGTAAAGCTGCGGAGAGGCTGTAATTTACAGGAAATTGATTTTCATGTTTTTGTAAGAGTACAGGTTTACACTGCAAGATGTTTTGTAGATTGAGTTATCATGTACAAAGCATAAACAGTATTTGTTTGGACTGGTATGTGTGTGTGTGTGTGTATGTATGTATATGTATAGAAAAGTTTGCATAATGTGAGGAAAAGGTGCTTTGCATAAAGCTGAGTATGACTACATTCTTCTCCACCTTCTTCTAATGAAGGTTGGTTTGTGTTTGGTTATGCATGTTGATCTTGGCACAGCGGTAGTGATGAAGGCACCATACTCTTATTGACGTCATTTAATTGCTCACAGTATTTATGTAAGTTATAATGAGAGGTGAACGTGTTTTCAGGTTGGGTCAGAAGTGGTTGGTGAGTCCCTCAGGCTATGCTGATTTTCACAATACTAAAATATTTTTCAGAGGATAGTTCTTATTGTACAGAGATAATTGTACTTGTTTACTTTCATCCTTCTTGAAAAAATTTGTGTAGGACATACCACTACTACATGCTTATCTGTTCACATGAATCTTCTTACGTGTCCCTGTTATAATACACAGATTGAAGAAGTTAACAGTTCATAGAGTTACTGAAGTTCCCTTTCTTAAATGAAGTCCTCATATCCAAGAGATACATTTTCTGTGATAAAATTTTGTAAGACAGAATAGATGGTCTGTTGCAATAAAAATGATTTTACTTTCCTTCAAAAAGTTTTATTTTCTCTAAATCCTTTAAATCACTTGATAACTTATGGTACAGTTTTGTCCCTGTTTTGTTTACACTTTTTAAAAATATATCATTTCTACAAATCGTAGATTGAAGATCTGATCTTTGCCCATGCATTATAATCATACCTATGTGAGTTGTATTTGAACCTACTTTAGTTTAATTTTATGTAGTGCAGAATTTTCATTATATATATATATATATATACACACACACACACACACACGACATTGGGAGTAGATTTAATATTTTAAACAATTCCCTGTAGGAAGTAACTCTTTCTGCATTACAAATTACTCTTGTAACTGTCATTTTTTAAAAATTGTTTTACTTTCCATGTTACTGTCTCCTTTCCCTTTAAAAAAAAGACACCATATATCAAATGCAAGTGGAAGTTTGCAAAATACATACTTATCAAGATAATTATACTTGTTATTCGTCTAAGGGGTTGTATTATACGATAATTTTTACTCAGCTGAGAGCTTAAATTTTTTTACATGTAAATTCTTCTTTTATTTTCTAACCTCAGTCATAATATTCACAGTTCAGTTGTGATTGCTAGGCCAAACACAGTTATGGAATTCTGAACATATCTATCTCTGTAACATACAGAAGTGACTGAGAGCAACAAAGAACCCTTTTTTCTGTTGGAGTCACGAACATTATAAATGACTGTGATGTAAAAAAATTGAACCTATTTCTGAACACCATTTGTGAGTGTTATTTGATGTGCTTATTTGATTTTTAGCTGGTATTATGGTAGAATCACCAGAGCAGATGCAGAAAAATTGCTGTTAAACAAGCATGAAGGAGCGTTCCTAATACGAGTTAGCGAGAGTTCACCTGGAGACTTTTCTCTTTCAGTAAAGTAAGTAGCTGAGGAACAGCATTGCAGTACAGTCACTTTGTAGTGCTGTAGCACAAGTCACCTCCTGCTACACTTCTAAAATTGTGTGTTTTATACAGTACCCTTCCTTTAGGTGTGATAGTACCTGCATGAATGTTTGAACTTCAGTATAATCAGTATAACCATTGGACATAAATTACATAAGAATGTAATTCATGTGGTGACCTGACATGTGTCAACACCTTCTTGGGGTCTGCTGTTTGCAGTGCTGTTATTTTAAATGACTCAGATTGCTAGTCACTTTCTGATGGGCTGATTATGTTGTACACTGGCTCATTCATATGCAGCATATCTGAGACACTGTGAGACCCCTATAAGTCTTCTGTAGCTGCTGTGTAGATTTTTGTATGCTGCAAGAAGTGTCATTATAAATTTAGACAGATATTTCCTAATTTGCCAGTTGTACACAGGAAAACAATTTACAAATATGTGAAATTTTTCATGGAACAAATTTCATTTTAGACAGAAAGAAAACACACAAGACACATGCTGAGGAAAAGCTAGACAAAATTGGTGTTATGTTGGGGATATTCCAAAGAAAACCTGGGGTAATTGGTGTTACATTGGAGACATTTCAAAGGAAATTATTTCAACTAGACAACAGATGGGTTTTATTTATATTTTAGTCACTGATGTTAAAAGTGAATACAAAAGGACAAGGAAAGTGAATATGTATGAAGTGTGTAAGGAAACCAGTGATTTTGGTAAAAGCTTGATTAAGATGTCTGTACTTAAAGGCTTGGGCTTATGTTTTAATGTTGATCAATGTGGCTGTTTGATTGAGAGATTTGTTATGAAATAATATTGCTTGGAAAACTGGATGTAAGTGCTGCATGTTGTGAAAAGAAACATGGTGTTATTGGAAGCAACATTCTCTGCAGTTTGACTCGACTGTTAAATGTGAGTGATGATTTGAGTCTACTGGGATGTGATGCAATGTCATTGGGTTAGTGTGTCCTGATGTTCCGAATGAATGTAGTGCCTTCATCTTCAGTGGTCAAGGTGTTACAGAAGAATCAGCAGCGTCAAGGGGACCTGAATCCTCAACTGCACCACTATGGAAATTTATAATCTGTCATGTTTGATGACTGCTTTAAATATGTATTTGTGGTAACCCTTTGTTTTTCCCCCAACTTCTTACCATTAAAACCAGCCAGGCAAGTAGCACGATTCCAGTGTTCTCTGATATTACATGGCATATAAATGCTGCACTGCTAGATTGGGGTGTAGGTGACAACATTTTAGAGGACCTTGCTGCCTAGATGTTTGTGGCAGTCCGAGGATATTTTTGCTTAAAGACTGGAAGCATTATTGGTGCTGCCTTTAGCACCTAATATCTTACAAATCTGAGTCTGTTTTTGCGTTCTGCTCCGAAAGGGCCCATATCTGTTTCACAGCTCTTGAAGATTCCTGATCCATCGTTGATGTGAAATGAAGATGTAATTTGTGTGAATAAACATCCACCAGTTTGTTACGTGGCACAGACTGACAGTTCTTGGATTATGGCATCCCCTTATGTTTGGTAAATAACCATAAGTAATAAGGAATAAACTCTCTTGTCAGTGAACATAACAGTAATAGTGTAAAATACATTGCACGTGTTTTGCCCTGTGTTATTAGGCCATCCTCAGGTTGAAATTACACACAATATTGTACTTCACTAAGTAAGACCATTTTACAACTTGTGTATTGTGGTGAAATGACTTTTCTGCATGTGATTAATAACATATGCTGAAATATGACATCTGTGACTGTAACGTAACTTATCTTATTAAAGTTGTGAGTTTCGAGGCTCTTGCAGTTGTGTGAGGACTCTCTATTTCTGTGCTGTCATACTGCATGTCTGGTGTTTTGAGAAAGCTTACTGGTCTCATCATCAAGGGTCAAAAAGTTCATTATTCTGAGATGAGACCAGTATGCTGTCTTAAAATGTTCAGTTTGCCACTCAGTGATGCAGCACCACATCCCAGATCAGGGGCCTGCATGGGACTTTATTCATTGCAATTTGTAGTTTTTTTTTTTTTTTTTAGATTTTTCGTTGGCGTGCAGCATTTATTGGTATTGCGTGATTCCCAAGAAAAATTTTCCCTTTTGGTTTTTAAATTTAAAACTTTTAATGAATT
>Ga0123352_10009435_pt1 | contig 15258 bp, 8 predicted proteins | sample TergutLab28metaG_FD_89700 | JGI IMG/M metagenome (GOLD analysis project Ga0123352, IMG submission 89700) | Labiotermes labralis P1 segment gut microbial communities from Petit-Saut dam, French Guiana - Lab288 P1 | ecosystem: Host-associated > Arthropoda: Insects > Digestive system > Gut ... | reverse complement strand
ATATATTGAGAGCGAATTATTTAAACGGCTGAGGCTGTGGCTGTCCTAGAGGGTAGGACGCTCGTACCGTGAGAGAGCGCGGAGGTATTTAAATGCCGTCCTAAAGGGTAGGACGCACGAGCTTTAAAGGTTAAGTGTATGTGATACTTCCATGTGTTTGTCAGATTGAAGATTATGGTTTGTATATGATGTCTGACAAATAACCAGTGTGATATACAGCAGCTGACAACACTGATGAATTAACTCACATGGATCACGTGACTACATGCATTATGTTTGTTAGTACTGGGGTTCTGTTTTATGTCTGACAAATAGCCAATGTGATATACAGAAGCTGGCAACACTGATGAATTAACTCACATGGATAACGTGACTACATGCATTATGTTTGTTAGTACTGGGGTTCTGTTTTATGATTGCAGTAATCTTTTATTTGCACGTTTATTTCCCTGTATGAAGAATTGGGAATCATTTACTCAGGCCTTTCAGTAAGATTGTTGCAAGAATCCAGTATTTTGGAAGAAAATGTAACTCCCGAGACAAATCCCAGTGTGAGGGGGGGTTTTCACAATAGTGACTATGAAGACTGCTGTGGGTTGTGACATCATGCAGTCCGGTAGAAGTTTACTGTCTTTGCACCTTCTCTCCATCTTCAGGGCAACTCTGTGCAATTGGCAATGTAATGCTTGAGTCTTTCTTCCTCCTGTTCCCCCTTGGGTCCTCTATTTAAGGGTATACAGGCAACATAACATTGTGTCTTGGCCTGGAGTGGACTAAGTTGGACATTGGGCATTGTTTGGAAGATGCATCATTATTGCTGGGTGCAGTGTACTATAATCAGTTGAATTTGGTTTCATGTTTGATAGAAGGAACATTCTGCACTGTAAAGAACTGCATGTGTTGTGTGGCTGTAACATTGTGAGGCTTGTTTGTGATAATTTTACTCCCTTATGAGTATTCTTTATTACATTTTCTATTAATTTCTGTGCTCCATGTCAAGTTTCATTACTGTAGCCTAGCCTAGATTAATAGGCTTAGTGAGGCAGTGTGTCAGATACTTATGGGCCTCTCTCCTCCATACGAAATATGGGCCGAGTAGGGACATGGGTGGAGTGGCATGCACTAAACAGGGAAAGAGAAGACACCCGGGGGTGAGGGTAAGCCAGTACAAATAGCGATTCTGAAACAAGTTTCAACAATTTCCGGCTCTTCTCTGCCCTCTATCAAGACGGCCTCCTCCCCAGTGGGGGCCTGGTCCATTACTGGCTCACCTGTAACTATTCTTCCTTTACCTTTGTACTGCACTGATTTTCCTTACGTGAGTTACACTTTTACCCTGAAAATGGAGGCAGCAGTTTCCTCCAAACACTGGTAAGTCTGTTCTATACTCAGCAGTGGTACATAACAGAAGATAGAATTCCTTAAAATTTGAGAATCAAGGACTGAAAAGCATGTATATCAGAATGTGGATCAGAACCATAAGACCACCTGTGGCCATATAAGTGGGTTTTACTATGACAGTAGGTCTTATACATTTCAGAGCAATGTTTGAACGGTAGACTGAAGACCACTGTTAAAACATCCACTGTACTCACCTGAGTGGGCATGTGACCATTTTAATACTCCTAAAGCAACAACAACAACAAAGATCAAGAAACTGGCAGAAGAAAAACAAATGCAAAACTGTCATTAATTAGGGCTTGTCACGTGAGTTTTCATCTCCTTCACTGTAGCACTTGTAGTAGCTACAAATAAGCCTCTTTTTTGGGGCCGGGGGGTATACGTACATTTTTGGTCTTTAAACTTGATAGTTATCAGGCATAATCTTATAGTTTCAAACTGCTGACCCGTCTCGTAGTTTTTAACAAAAAAAAATATTAATATGAAAATTGCGTGTTTACAATGTTCTTGCTTTACAAAACAAATATTACTTTGATAGAAGCTGCACGCTGTTAAAAAGAAAGGTTCTCTTGCACTTACCCATTCATTTTTTATTACACTTGCAATTGTTGCTGATAAATGGACTAGAAAATTGACAAATGTCCTTTGTCAAGCGGTTATAGATAAGAAATTTTCAAATATCTTATAAGCTTTCCAATTGCATGACAGTTTTCAGGATTGCTAAATTCATGACATATGTATGGAGTTTTAGGCATCCTTTGTAATGTCCACATTGCTACTAAGTATCTGCCTGTATGTATTTGTCAGTATTCATGTCTGTGTACATACTGATTCTGTACACATTAAATTTGTCTGGTATGACCTCAAAAACATGCATCACCAATATGTTTGTAATCACAGAGTGACAAACATTATTTTGTACCTAATATATAGGTATGTTTATTATCTACTGGCATACCAGCTGTCACATGCATACCTCCAATGGCTTACAAGTTGTTACCATCAAACTGAAAGATATAGATGAATTTCATATGGCTGCCATCTTGCTATTTTACAGCCTACAAAAATATTACCTTAAAACACTGCATATTATTTCTAGATCTGCTACCACACAGTAAGCAGTAAAAGTCTCTGTCCCATCTATTAAGCTTGCACATCCACTGTGTTCTTCTTTGCTGCCTGTACGAAAATGAAAAGTGGTGTGTCCTCCAATAGCATTATCTTTATACCATGTTCCATGAAACCTCTCAGTTCAAAAGCTGAAATGCAGTGAAACACAAATTATATGCATGGGTGCACATGAGAACACACACACCGCCAGCTAGCCAGCATCATAAGCGAACCACCTTATGTGACTATACATGATCTATATTATTTTCCATCACATAACGTGCATATGTTGTATTCACTACAGATGGTCATGTTACACATGACCACCATTATCAGACCTTACTTTGTAACAAAGGACAGGGAGTATATACTCCTATGTACATGTATTCATATCAAACTTGCAAGGACGTACTCATCCACATTACACGAATGCTATTAAAGAATTTAAGCTACCTAAAAGTTTTTCAATTTTACACACATATTCTCCATTTTCAGTCACCATACAAAAACACTTAATAAATCACATCTTGAACAATAAGAAAATAGAACAAATACTGCTTTAATGTGAATATAACAATAAGAACATACATATGCAAAATAACCTAATTCTTAAATTACTGCCACACTTACCATAAGTTCTGCATGCAGAAAAGGTAAGCCATTTGAGCTGCTATGCACATTCTTATATGAGGGAAAGTCAGAAACTAGTCTTCCTCTTTTTCTTTGAGGTTAATGGAGGTACATGGAGATGCATGAAGCATGTCATTTTTGAAACACAGTAGCCAGACTTGTTCAAGCACTGATAGTGAATGATGCTTACCAAGCCATTCCAAGTCCTGGCAGTAACATACATCCTGCTCTCAAAGCAAATTCTGGACCTCATCATTACAGTGTTGTCAGATGGAAATCACTGACCTTGGGAACGTTTGTTTTTTCCAGTTTTCCAAATGCAAAAAAGTGTCCAGCTCTATAGTGAGTGGAGAACATTTTCAGTGTCTAGTGTTAAGTAGGGCAATGACAGCTTGAGCAGTGTGGTTTATCATTATTGTGCAAAGGCAGCACACCTTGGGCAAGCAGGTCAGGACATCATCGAATTGTTTCCACAAGATGTCATAACATAACCCCTGACATGCGACTGTTTTCACCTCCACACCATATGGCTTGAAATCGACAAGAATTAATTTTCCGAAGGATTGTTGCCAACCCCTTCCCTACACCCACAGCTGTCTCAAAACTTCTCCTCTGCAAGTGATATGGAGTGCTCCCATAGTATGCTTTCCATCTCTGTCTCTGGACTGTAGTTGTGCCCACCAAAGCCACCTTGCATGGTTCTATGTATTGCCAGTGATAAATGGCAGAAGTACCAAGATTAAACTGAACTCCAACCCATGGTGACAGCTTGTATTCCTAGAGAAACAGTGAAATACCCACAATGGACCCAGACATCACAAACCTGATCATGTTAGCATGGGAGACAGTGCTTTACTCCTCACATCAGAAAACAAAGTTACCCACATTTCTATAAGTCATACACTTTTTTAGAATAGTATCATACTCACATATCTAACTACACATAAAACGGCACAAAATATACCTTGCACGGACAAGATGCAGCAAGATCCATTAACAGAAACTGTACACATCATTTCCTATTTAAAAGATGTAAGTTGCAGTGTTTGAAGTAATGGCATCATAAATGAATGTGTTGTGGACTGGCTTGTACTGACCAGTGATAAATTTTATGGTTTCTTGTGCTACACATCCTCCTGAAAAACAAATTGTTATTGAACACTTTTCTCATGATTGATGACACTAATTCTAATTCACACAAGGCCAATAAGATAACAAATATTTACATTTATAAAAAAAATCTGAGTCCGTATCTTGCATGTTTTCTGAAATACCAACAGAGTATCTAAGTTAAAAATTACAAGTTTCTGTTTCCAGCAGTAAATACTGTATTGCAAAACATTTACCAAAATTTCATGCACATCAGGTACAAGTGATCTTTTAAAGAAAATAACAATCCAAACAATGTGTCAAACAACTGAATTTTCTATTAGCCTTTATCCTGCCAGGGTCAGTATTTGAATTTTAGCCCATGGTTTAAGAAAAAATATAAGTACTGCAAACAGAAAAAGATAAAATTATGAAATAAATGAAATTTTGTGGGAACTAAAACACAAGATTATGCATCATGTTTTAAAATTCAGGAAATTTCCGTGTTGAAATATACAAAATGAACTTCTAGGGACATTTTCCTATGTGCTCTCATGTATGCAAACACAGGTCTTTAAAAGGTTAACACGTGAAAATTATTTTTATGCATTATTCAGGACACACAGACACTGCGTACTTTATATGTACGAGAGGGCAAGCTAACAGACCATGATGTGACTCATTGTTAATCAACATCAAAAGACAATTTAAAATATGTGGGAAGATTAAAAGTTCCCAGAATTCAGTCTTACTGACATAACTATGCTTCCTCTTTAAGTTAAAGGGGTAGATTGTGCACATGTATGAAGTAAGTTGGAAGAGGATGAGACACGAGAGTGTGCCACAGTTGCCCATGGAGTCAAAGTGTCACCACTGCTCATGCAGTGTCAGCCTTGGACAAACCTGTAAGCCTCGATGCTGTTTATGGTGATAAAGCTCTTAGAAAATCCACTTTGTATGAGTACAACTGATTTATAAATGGTCAAGAATCACTACAAGATAAGGAGCATCACAGCAGGCCAGCAACATCAAGGAATGTTAAAAATGTGGCCAAAGTTTTCATGAATTTGATAAAAGATTAGTGTGTGATGATAAAACAGACAGTCAAGAAAACTGGCATCTCATACAGACTGGTTCAGAGCATTCTGAAAGAAGATTGTCAATGTGACTAGCACACAAAATTTGTGCTGCCCATTTTGATGAAGGTGGGCACGTGGTGGCGCAGTTAGTTAAGGCACTACGCTACAAACTGGAAGGTTGCGGGTTTGATTCCCAATGGTGTCACTGGAATTTTTCATTGACAAACCTTCTGGCCACACTATGGCCCTAAGGTCAACTCATCCTCTAACAGAAATTAGTACCAGGAATTTTCCTGGAAGGTAAAGGTGGTTGGTGCAAAGGGCTGACAATCGTACCGCCTTCATGTGTCGAATGTCATGAAATCTGGGAGTCCCAACCTCCTTGAACCGTCAGGGCCTGTTCAGGCCTGTAAAGGGATTGCTTTACCTTTACCTAGCCATTCCGATTAAAGACCAGATGGAGATCAGGAAGGTGAATGCTGCTGAACTATCTGACTGGTTAAGAAGCAGGCCTCTTATTGCAGATTATTAATGGGCACAAACAAATTTTCTTCATATACAATCCTGAGGCATAACATCAATCTTTCATTTTGCACACTAACATCACTCCTCAATAAAAGTTGACAAAATCTCGGCAGAAGGTCATGCTTGTTACATCACTCCTTAATAAAAGTTGACAAAATCTCAGCAGAAGGTCATGCTTACTCTGTTTGACAATGTGGGGTTGGTGCACCATAACTTTGTACCTGCACAACAAACAGTGAATTATGCCTTTCATATTGATGTTCTGAAGTGTCTGATGGATGCCAGGCAGTGGAATAGCTGGAAAAACGAATGAACATTTGGCTCCTACACCATAGCAATGTGCCTTGTCACACATCCCTTGCAGTGCAGCACTTCTTCATGAGAACCAAATTCCAACCATCCAACAGCCACTGATTTCTCCAGGTCCTTCTCTCTGTGACATTTGCTTCTTCCCAAACCTCAAGATTTTTTTTGTCCACAGAAGAAATTCAACAGAACATGACAGCAGGTCTCACAGTCATAGCAACACAGGACATACAGAGTTATTTTCAGCAAAGAAAGGACTACTTGAGCATGTGTGTACGTGCACAGGCAGTATGTCATGGGTCAATAGGTTAGGTTTTACATATATCCTTTTTACTGCATGAGTTCTGGGAAGTTTCTAATCCTGCCCTCTAATGGTATCTTAAACTCAAAAGAAAGCCAAGATGTACATTTTGTGCGACAATTTACCTATGAATGATGACACAGAGTGCAGCTCTGCTCCACCACACCGACAAATCTCATGGACAAAGTCATCCTTGGCCAGCGGTCCACAGCCCCACTCATTCAACAGTTTAGAGATACAAGCCTGCAAACATTACAGTTATGTTCACAACTCTGCTGATGCATAACACCATCCATGATTGTCTATGATGGCTGTTAAATGTAATGCTTACAGAAGTGGCTTCAAAGAACACAGGTTCCAGTTCTGTCTGGGAAATGGACATTTATGCAAATGTGAATTCTGGGGAAAATGTTCAACAAGTCAGATGAAATGCCATACCTTCAACTTCACGATGTCAGGTTCTACCTGGTCCTCAAATTCCCCAGGATATGTGTTATATTCAGAGTAAAATCTGTCCATTCCACGAAGCATAACATAATACACCATTGTATTCTCAGGGTTCTCCAAGTTTCCAGCTATGAAAAATTGAAGTTAATTTTAAACACGTTAATCAAATTCCTTTTAGTGTGTCCACTTCTGTACATAACTAAACATTACAGGGACCCAAATTTTCAAACTCTGGACTTTGCTTTCATGTGACTTTAAATGTCTACCTTTCACTTCTGTTGACTGTCCAGCCCATAAGAGGTGATTTATAATTATATATCCCAATACAAGTCTGTTTTTGCTGTGACATAAGAAATTCAGTTAATGTTACCAATTGGTCCATTTCAGATACATACGCTTTCTCAAACTTCACTGCTCCTATGTTCAGACAATACCCACCAATATTCTGAGCATTAGGTGTTTTGGGGTCATATTCATCAGCTATAGACGTTCCCCTGACCAAATGTAGGCTACTGGAATTCTTGCAGAACAGTCTGACTTCTTTCTCTGTAATGGTGTCAGGGGGTTGGTTCAGCTGGTGCAGTAGTTGCTGCACGCATCTGAACACAACCTCCGAGTCTTTAGCTGCCTGACTGTGGTACCTGGAATGAAGTAAAAACACCTACATTTCATACTTCCAGAATCTGACACCATGCAGATATATGAATGAAACTCATTATTTATTTATTCCATCATTTCAGATGAAAATATATGCATTATTTTATTCTCAGGGAAGAACAGCCTGAGGGTATTTGTGAATAAAGTGCCAAGGAAAATGAATGGACCTAAAAGGGAGGAAGTACAGAGGAAGATGTATTGAGAAAACCACATAATGAAAAGCCTCACATCTTGTAATCTTAAATAATTATTATCGGGGTTATCACATAAAGGATGGTAAGTCAGAGACAGCATGCCAAACACATGGGGAGATGATAAATGCGTACATAATTCTGGATGGGAAACCTGAAGGGATGAGGCCATATGGGAGCCACAGATGAATCTTAAACACAGTGTGAGAGTATGGACTAGATTAATCTGTGTCAGGGTAGACTTCACAAGAATGATCTTGTGACAAAGGTAATGAAATTTTTGGTTCCATTATCTGATAGGAAATTTCTTGACTAGCCAAGTCACACCAACTTTTTGAGAAGGATCTGTTCCATAGAATTAGTTCACTGAAATATTTATAAACTGATTCTTAATATTTCAGAGACTACAGTATTCAAATTCTTTACACATGTAGGAAAAGAATAATGCTGGAAGCATAGAACTCTAGATGGAAGAATCTCTCTGCTCCATTACTTGCTCAATAACAGATCTCAGATCATTTCTAATACTTACACTTGTTGTAGTGTGATGTACTTCTCTGTTTCAGCAGTCATGTCTGGGATAGATCCATTGAGTGGCAAACATCCTTCACCTTCATTTTCCACAAAGTCCCGCACTGCTTTTGCCATTATCCAAAAGGGTTTGCTCTGTAGAAATATGGAAACAAATACTTAAAGGTCTGTACTCAAAAGTCCTAACAAGATGGGTTTCCTTTTTCAGTGCTTCCATTTGTGAACAACTGACAACAAAAACAAATGATTACAACAAACAGTGACCCGTTCCAGCATGTGATGTCCCAGATCACAGATTTCACTACCTGACAGTTGTCAAACTAATGTTAAACACCTATACCATTAACAACTTTATTATCTTTTAACACATAAAAACTGTTTCATACGAAATTTATAATTAGAATATTTATTTTAAGAAACCTATAGTGAAGTTTATAAAAAAACTGTCTGATGGATTTCCTATTTACAGCATTCTGAAACACACTGATACTGTATCACCACTGATTTTCAGACTTCCTTTACTATATACCATTAGTAAGATGCAAGTAAATCAGGAGGGACTGAATATTAATGGGAAATACCAGCTTTTGACAGTGTTGATAATATTAATGTACTGGATGTAAACATAAGTACCATATTAAAAACGCTGACCCACAGCTTGTTAGGCATTCATAAGAAATGAAAAACACATGTCTATTACATCCATTTCTCTTTGCACATCAAAGTACATGTTTGAAGCACATACTGCTTTACACTGAAGCAACTTATGAAAAACGCATTTCCCTGAAACATTTTCTTCAGCTAATCAAGGAAATTACAAACTGCAATGCTGCTCTTTATAAAATAAAACAATAAACATACTTGTTGATCTTGGTCAACTTACATAATTCACCAAGCACACTTGTTATACATGACTCAACCATTCATAAGCACATGTAATTTAATAACTTACAAAGACATACACAGTAACTGAATTTAACCTTACGTAACTTCATTTTCACTACATGTGTAAGGGTTTTATCACAATAAACTGTTTCCACGCGTCCTCTTTTGATAGACAGGTGCATCACACTGAATGTGAGAAAGGCATGAAGCTGGGAAAGGCTCTAACATTAGTTGTCCTAATCTGATTTCTACCCCACTTACAATAACAAGACTATTTTTTTAAATTCATGATCTGAAAAATGGGGGGATTGCCGTACAATCACAAGTCAAACATGTACTCCAGAAACATTTTCCTGAAAATTTAAGATTGTGATATGGGATATCTCAGATGAAGGGTTGGGTAAATACAACACTTTCTAAAGGCTGACACTACTTTACAAATCAGTTTTCAAGGATACAGTTGTTCAAGCATAACATGTACCTTGGATGTTAGATTGATACAACTGTCATCTTCCAAGATCTCTCTCACATGTGATGGCACTACTGTTGATTTTATGCTACTTGTAACTGCTCTTATTGCTTCTTCAAAATTTTCTTCAGGTTCTGGATTTCCATGTTCATCCACAAACATACCTATTAAATGAATGTTAAAAATAAAATTAATGAGCTCAAAATACTTACTGCAACAAAAACAAAAATGTTTCACATTAAAGAAATACACATATTAAAGTGTGATTGGAGGAAATTAACAATGTTTATATTATACATATATACTAATATAATATTTGTGTTGGAAAAACGCAGGGAAAGAAATCACTTGGGAGACTTAGATATGTAAGGGAGGATAATACCTGTAAATGAATGTGAAATAACCAAGGCATGAAAGTGTAGTATGGATTCAACTGGTGTAGACCAGTCTAATGGCAGGCTTTTGAAACACGAATATGAAGCTTCAGCTTCACAAAACGAGAATCATTTGAGCATCTTAGTAGTTATAAACTGCAATACAACAGTCTGTACTACAGTTAATTTTCAACACAGGAAACACCATGCAAAAATTCATACTTTTATATATAAAATCCATATACTAAAACAAACCTGTATTTATTTATTTTTTTTAATACTCTTGCTTGGGCAACTGGAAACTAAGGAATGATGTTCTATGACATTTTTACATTTTTTAGTGCTACTTACACAAAGCTGAGATTTTGTAAACATACCCTTTCGAACTGTAGATCTGAACACTTCCTTTTCTTTGTAATTTTCTGGAAGCTGCCCACTGTGTTCACCTTTCCACTGCTGCAGATATTTGTATAACACTATGAGGTATGGTACATGAGCATGATCCTTGTATTCCATGGCTTCCAAATCTATGGAGTCAACATACTTCTTGAGACTTGGAAATGGTTGGTCAAGACGTAAGTCAGGTATCTGATTATCTGGATGAGTTTCAATTACCGTATGCTCTGTCACCTGCACTCTGATGTAACCAATAAAACCATAACTGCGGCACACAATGAATGGGATTTCCAGATCCCACAGCTTCTTTGAAAGAAGGATTAATGTTCTGCAATAAAAACATGGCAACATATTAACACACAGGGTGGCATGGTCAAAGTTTTAACATTCCTTGCCCATTGAGGATGAGGGTTATCATTTGTTGGTAAATTACTGAACTCTTTAACATTTATGTTATATTTCTCATATGGCTCTACAGTATAAAATAAACCTTGCTCAGGTTTTGTTGGTATTTTTCTATGGCCACTTATTTCTCTTCAGTTTGGTTTACAGAGCAGAAGTGGCAAAAGAGTGAACAAATTCTGAAAAATGTTACTTCTGTATAAAACTTTACCATACTCAATGATCTGAATTTCATCTGGAACTTCCCTCCATGTCAAATCCTTTCGTAATGTGTAGCCAAGTAATTAAGCCATGCCATTTCTTCATCCTCACACAGTCTTTATACCATTTCTTTTCTGCACCAAAATGTCAGAGAAATTCACCAAAGAGCATTCTGAACTCAGATAATTTACAGTGCATGTGGCTTTCTTTCAAGTCAAAAATATGTTTTAATCACTAGCTTATAATAACTGGTAGCTACTCAGCACCTTCTTTATGCTCAAAATATCACTACAATGGCAACAACCTAAAGAAGTTCATAGCAGTTACCTGTGGACCACATAAAAGTCATGTTACATGGTAGATAATGGTAACATGTCTAACTGTACCAGACCCTGATATAAGTATGGCAGCCACTGCAGCTAATATTAACATGTTGCAGTTGATTATGTTCTTGTTTTTGAAGGGTCCTATAGTAAAACAATACTACTTTTCTCTTACAGAGTAAGGAATTGCAGTTGGTACAGGTAAATTTTTGCACAGAATTATAAAAATATCAGTGAAACTTGGGAATACTATTTAATTAGAAATTCATTACATAACTTGCAAGTGTTAAAAACACAAACCACTCTTCACCACTTAACTATTTTCCCTTCCTTCCATCACTTAATTCTGCAGAACCAATCTTGAAGGAAACATGTGTGTGGATGTTATAAGATATACATGAAGAAAAGTCAAGTGTGTACTTGCAAGGTAGTACAACCATACATTTAATTTACCCACCACATTTGTCCGTTCGTTGGATCACAAAATTCTATATCATGAACCCTACATTTCCACTAACTTCCATGTTATAAATGCAGATGTACTCCTAAGAAAGTTTTTTTTTTGCCCACAATTGTACTAAAAATGCACAACTCTGTTGATCAGAAACAACAAAAATGCAGTGTACTACTTCCATATGAACTTAACAGTTCCTGCCAGCTGCTGTAAATAAAGTTAATACACGGCACAATCCAAAATAAATACGATGGCAACAGCAAGCACACTACTAGCCACCTGCTGCATCTCTGATGCATGTATGAGCACACTGGCCAGCTAGATGTCCTGCTACATCACCAATACAAGCACCTATGCAATATACATTTATAAAAAAAACATTTCTAGCTGAAATTTTGTTGCTTTGCAGTGTGTGTCTAAGAAAAGCTTAATAGTTACCCCACACTTTCAATATGGCTAATTTATGTTCAATATTGTGAATTTTGTGGTGATGTTTTATCATAATTTCTGTAACAGAAAAATTCCATCAGCCAAACATTCAAAAGGCAGGGGAACACTGTACTGGTATGTAATCCAGTACATAGATAGATGGGTGATAGCAGGAGGTTCAACAATGCTTCATAGCACACACTTAACAAGCAAACACGCACAGTGATTTTGGCAGAATTACAAACATTTTTGCAAATACCATAATGTGTACTTTAAGAATCCCTATCCCAGAATACCTCTGGCCATAAGCATGGGCCTTTAAGTTAATTAAAGTGAATAAAAGATCTGCCAAAGCATAGAAATGGGCACATGTCTTAACATGTAGCATTGGGGGCATTCTGACTGAAAATGAACATGAAGAAAAAATGATTCAAGTTATGAACTTCTGGTTACAATGCAGTTAGCTAAATAATGTTTGGGAGGACTATATTAACTCCATCTTCGGGGTACCGAGTTCAGTAACCAAGATCTCCACCATCATAAAAACATCATATTTTGGGATTAAAAATAACTATTAATGACACCATTGATAAAACAGCAAAACGTTATTTAAGTTTTTGTAATGCCACTAAGAATAAGTGATGCAAATGTGGGAATTCACCTTTCTGTCATGGATGTTCCAATGACAACCGTAAAGTTATTGAAAAAGTCAGGGCTGTTTTCCAACAGCTGACCAAGGTTTTCATCAACATAGTCACCTCGAACATCTGGATTTAGTTCCAAAAGCAGCTGAGTAGCAACTTGGGCTCGAGACTTGCCACAGCTTTCTGCATCCAGGAAGAAACTGTCAGAAATATGTGAAACTCAATGAATCAAGCTCAACTCTAGGAATGATGAAAATCAGGATAACTTAGTAAGACACTAAGCTATGGCTACCTCATGTTCACAGTTCCTACACCAACAACATACAAAATGCAGTAACAAAATTCACAGCAGTGTCACCATACAAACATATGATTACCTATACAAAAGTACATGGAAATGACAAAAACAGAGGGGCAGTGGAAGGCAACTTAAGGCCTGTGGACTCCTAAGGCAAACTTGATGTCATTCTTCTAAGGGATTTTGTGTATCAAATTAAGCATGCCACCAACTTCAAGAATATATAATCTCATATTCCAAAGGCTCCAACATAAATTCTGGCATATCACAGTATACAATTTACAATTGTGGCATATCCTCCTCCAACCCATTTATGAGCTCTACTTTCCTTCAAGAGTTTTTGTATAAACAGGAAGAAAACTTGAACTTCCTAAGTAAAACCATATACAATTAAGTCTTTTCAGGTAATCAGCTGTGTATATGTCTAGCTCACACACAACATTTCAGAGATAATCTTTGAAACTTTGGGCATGAACTGCACTTTCACATGGCTGATTACCTCAGAATGTAACACTGCAGCCAGTCAATGTAAAAGCTTTAAATCATGCATAAAAACTGAATTAAAACAGTATGTTTTTATATAGGAAGTCCCCAAGCTAAAAACGTTCACGTTATAAAAACATCACCTACCGTAAGATTTCAATAATAGAGTCACATGAATGCCAAATCATATTTTTAAGCTGTTATTTAACAATACTTTCAACTGCTAAGGTTACAATGTGCCATGACAGATGAATGAATGACTGTGGAACATTGGTCAAATGATACTGACGGGGAAAAATGACGTACTCCAAAGACAACCCTCCCACCTGTGTCACTCTGTCCACCACAAAACCCACATGGACTGGCCTGAAACTGAGCCCGGGCCTCTGTGCTAATAGATCAGTGACTAAATGCCAACCCATCTGAAACTGGTGTCGTCCTCAGGAAAGTGCCACAAATAAACCAGTACCTTCAACCTCAGATTTCAAGAGCTGTACAGCCCTTCAAACATCCAGAAGTCCCCATAGTGTTCCTCAAGAAATATCCTTTATAATAAGGAGAGCAGGAACTAAAGTTCGATCTATTTTACCGCTTTGTTCCTTTACTCATATTGCAATAACAGTGTATTCCACACCATTCAATAAAAATATACTAGCATTATGTATATGGGAAACCGAGTCTGAGTTCCGAACAAAAGACTTAACTAACTTGCATCCAATATCTTCCTCCGTTACTTTCTTCCCATCAACAATAGTGAAGGCACCAACGCCTGGTAATACCAGTGACTTTAAGATTTCTGTTCCTGTACCAGTTGCGTTGATAAGACACACGTGCGCTGACTCTAGAGCGGACTGCCCATGGTCCCCCCACAGTCTGAAAACATATAATGGTAAGCATTAATGCCAGGTTTCCATACCTAACCTCACCCATTTTTATTTGACACAATGTAGTGTTTCTTACCATATTACGGACCTAAGTCTGTGTTATTAAGAATACATTAATGACAATAAGGATCACAAACCTGAGCTGTCTATCATATTTCTTGCTCTTTTCGGACTGCTCTGGTGACTTTGGTGCCGGCGACGACATGTTTTTTAACAACTGAATGTCCGCCATCAATGATTGTACTGCATGTAGATCAGAGCTACGATTCGCGTGCCATTCTTCAATGATTGTACTTAATATAGCTAAGCATCGAGGTCGGTAACCCACAAAACCGCCTTAACAAGGAAACAACGCCTACTTTGATGAAGAAAGGACATTTTACTTATTTCGTAAATCAATTGGAATCCATTTTGTATAAAATGTGTAAAACATCAACTGAATTAATCTTATGTGGTGACTCTAACGTCAACTATCTTAGTGATAATTCTAGAAAACATCTTTCAGACTCTCTTTTAGACTCCTTTAGTCTTTTTAGCACTGTGAAGTGGGATCTCTGGCATAGCTAACAAATTAATGAGATCATACTTAGAAAACAGATATCAGAGAATATAAAAAAAAGACAGTAAACCTAATAAATTATCTTCTAAATGGGTACATGTGAAACATGGTGTTCCACAGGGTTCAGTATTGGGTCCATTACTGTTTCTCATATATATATATATATATATATATATATATATATATATAT
>Ga0123352_10009433_pt1 | contig 15259 bp, 3 predicted proteins | sample TergutLab28metaG_FD_89700 | JGI IMG/M metagenome (GOLD analysis project Ga0123352, IMG submission 89700) | Labiotermes labralis P1 segment gut microbial communities from Petit-Saut dam, French Guiana - Lab288 P1 | ecosystem: Host-associated > Arthropoda: Insects > Digestive system > Gut ... | reverse complement strand
GGTGTGGTTGTCTCTTATTTTCAGAAATTTTAAATAGTTTTTATATTTGGGTTTTTTTTGGCGGGGTTTTGGGGGGTCTTGGAGAGTTTGGGGGGGGGGGGGGTTTGAACCCCCCCCCCCCCCCCTCGGTACGCCACTGCTAACCTAGATGATTCAAAGGCAGAAATGTGTGGGACTCCTGGATGGCACCAGCTGGGGAAAAATATCTCAGGATTACATATGCTGTGACTAAAAATGGTTGGATGGCAGCAGAAACCTTCAGTAAATGCTTTACAAGAAACTATACAAAACATTCACCCCAAAACGACAGGTGTGTTAATCTGTGATGGTCACAATTCTAACATTGGTGTGGGACTTTTTGAAAAAGCGAGAAAACAGAATATTGTCATTTTGAAATTGCCACCATGCTGCCAATGTAGCCTATTTTCAAATAAAATTCCAATTATCTGGAATTTCTGCATATACAGATGGCTCGCCATCCCAATTAATCTGGATCAGTGGCGTACCGAGAGGGGTTTGGGGTGTTCAAACCCCCCTCCCCCCGAAATTCCGTAGGCCCTCCAAAATCGTGCCAAACTCAACCTGACTGTGAAAACTGTTAAAAATTGCTGAATTTAGGACGCCAACATCCCAAGATGTTCGGAAAAAAAATGCAGTAAAATTCTAAAGCTACCTAGGTTCGCAATTGTTTTACATTAGCAATGACAAATAAACTGGTTGTCATCATAAATAGTCTTAAAAAACCAAAAATTAAGAAAATTTTACTATATGAAATGAAATTTCTGGTACCAAATTACAGCTGCCTCCAGAACCCTTGACTAGGGGGTAGGGGGCTACCACCCCAGATCCCCGTTCTCTGTCCTCTGTCCTGAACTGAATTTGTTGAACCCCCCCCCCCCAAACAAAATTCCTGGGTACGCCACTGATCTGGATAATTGGAGGTCTACTGTACTCTGATTTCTCAACTCACATATTTGTATTACGAACATTACGATTTTACAGTATCACGGTATGGACAAATGCTGGGTTTTGGAATATGAAGCAGTATTAGACTTTCACCCTCCAGAAGCTATGGGAATATATAACTGATGAATTTCTTTGGGGATAGGTGATTTTCAGTACCACCACTCATTTGATTGAGAACTTACTGTTGCATCATCAGGTATCAAACCTCTCACTGCTTGATCCTCATTTAAGTGTTAAAAACATGAAGTAGATTTTATTAAGTAGTTAGTAGATCCAAATTATAATTCTGGATTTTTTTTTTTAATTTCTATCATTGCACCATGCATCTTGATACCATCAAATTATTTCATTTACCAACAGTTGCACTTTGTATCAGCCTCATAAATCATTAAAATTTACGTTAAAACTTACATTAAAACTGCTCCTACATGTTTTGGTCTATGACCATCATCAGGGAGCTTATACTTGAGCCTAGCTAAAGAAGTCACATTTATAAAATAGTCATTAACAATACATTGTTATGGAGTATGTGGTGGTGTGACAGCATGTTGTATCAAGTCCATGGAGGTGTGTGTGCTGTGCGCTGAGCAGAGAGCCTCTGCACAGCACACAGCACACACACCTCCATGGACTTGCTATAACATGCTGCCACACCACCGCATACTCCATAACAAGGTATTGTTAATGACTGTTTTATAAACGTGAATTAGCTAGGCTCAAGTGTAAGTTCCCTGATGATGGTCGTAGACAGAAACATGTAGGAGCAGTTTTAATATAAGTTTTAATGTAAATTTTAATGATTTATGAGGCTGATACAAAGTGCATCTATTGGTAAATGAAATAATTTGATGTTATAATTCTGGAGTTCTGGTGAGGAAATGAGATCCTGCATGTAGAAACTTCAGTTGTGACCTGGGGTTGGGGAATCTCTGATTTAGGTGAATGTTTTTCCTAAACAAAGGTTAAAAAATGTTGCCAAACTTACTGTCACTGTCTTATGATGACTGCAGAGAAGACAAAGTGCACATCAGCTGACATACAGTGGCAACACAGGCCTAAGGGTGTGATTCGCTTTTGTGTTGCACATTACATTTTTGTCCTTAATCAAAATACTGACAATGTGGTGATTAATAACAACAAACTAGTGTTTACTGGACAACAGGAGACAAAGGGGCACTCAAGTAATCTTCTTCATCGAAGGTTCTGTTGGCCACATGTTCCACTTGGCCTGATCATAAACTAAACCCAAGAAAAACAGATACAGTGTCTACGTGACAGTCACAGTATTAACACACACTCCTGTTTGAAATATGGTCTTTTATAAAACATTCATCAGATTACTTGTAAGGTCATAACTGTTTGTTATTACAGTTATGTCTAAGTTTCCTGCCCCCTACAGTTGAATTTGTGCAGTAAAATCTATTATAATCCCAGTGAATATGGTATATATATGTAATAATAACTCTGAGAAATAAAGCTTTTTTCTTGGTTATCGCCCAGTATGCAAAACATTTTTGAAATGTTGCAACTTACTGCTCATGAGTAAAAGGAAATTTTCATTACATTTCAGAATCCCTACCATTCTACGTGTTAAAAAGTCTGAATCCATTTTTTGCATCTGTAATAAAATGCCAGTTACAGAAATTATACATAAAACAAACGTACGTTCTCCACAGAATTCACCCTGATATCCAGTTCTGCACACACATTTAGAACCACTACATGATCCTCCATTCAAACAGGCTGCTTGGCATGTACTTCCATCACTCCCATCTGAAAGAAATGTAATTCACAACACACGTACATTACAGTAGTACACACATACGAGAACTATCACCTTTGAATGGAAGTAGGGTCCGGTTGATTCATTAGTGCACACAATTAGAGGACAGGACTTGAAAGAGTACTGCAAAGTTTTCTTTAAAAAGACAAAAATGAAATATACTTGACATAATCTTACAACTATGTACAAATGCTATTTATGTTTCTTCAATATTTTACTTGTGTTACACTTTATGCTACACAACTGGCAAGTTCAAACAGAATTGTGCAGCTGTGATAATGAAACCACAATTTTTAGACCATGTCACATGTTAAAAAGAAGATCTAGCCAAAATTAGACAATAACTTTCACTTTGTATATTAAGAAAACATGATGTAACATTCTACTGAATTTGTATTTCACTCAGTTGTGGTAACTGAATGGCAGTGAGTGTGTTTTCATATTTTCTTGACATAATTAGTCTCAAAGTCTGTATTAAAACTCTCACTATGAATCTGTGTTACCATAAATGTAGCCGGTGTCATTACAGTCATAGTTATGAATAAAGTATGGTTTAATGATAAATTCAGAAACTTTAAAAACTTATGAACATTCTGTATGTTTGTTGTAAAAGTCCTTTGTTTTAGATGTTTTTTATGTGCCTTCACTGCTGAAATTTGGGAAACTGAGATTGAGGCCCTACCATTAAATGATGTATTATGTTTGCTTCTGCAATTCATTGAACGTCATTCTGACCGTAAACAGTTCAGATGATGTTCGTCAGTGTTGTTGCCTTACAGCTGAAAAGTCCTTTTACAATCGTTAATGTATTACATAAAATTGCATTGAAAGTCCTGTGCAAAACAGATATGTTTCCTACTTCTTAAGCTTAGAAAGTCTAAATGCTTGAAGGTAGGTTCCTTCTAATGCTGAGATTGAAGTCCACATATTATCCTAATAGGATGTCACCCAAATTTACAGAATTAACTGAAGTATATTTCTCATGTTATAATTATAGATGTGGTGGTGTGTTTTGACATTTTACAGGTAGGCCTATGAGTAAACCAACCTGTAAAATGAGCATCACAGCATATATAAATATAAATATATATATACATACGAGTATATAAGCACCCTATTCCTCAACACAGGAACCTACACATATGTTTTCCTCTCCTAGCAATAAGAGATCAAAGTATACCATTTGTTAGTGACATCATTCAATGAAAAACAGAAATTTCCATCTCAGACTTTACAATCAAATCTTCTACGTTCTTCCATAGAGTAAGTACATTTATGTGTTTTGTATGTTTGTCGGGACAAACAGTGATTCTTATACGGCATTCATGATTGCTTATGTATAAAACAGATACGTTGTGTATTGCACGGTACAAACTGAACTTTTAAAGACAACTGAGGTTAATCAGCATTTAAAGTGTCAACGCGATTTCCAGACACAAATATATCACCCGATCACTTAAAATGAGGTCACAGGAAGTCGCATAGATAGTGATGTTGGGTCTTGAGATTTCCACTTCTGCCTAAAGACCCCTCGGTCTAAAAGTACAAGGAATTTGCTCACATTTTCATTTCGGCAATGGTAAGTCTGATTATAATCCTAAGCAAGTCAAAACTGCACAGAAGAACGCACATTAGAATGTAAGTCTGCCTCTACACACTGCCTGCGCTAGCAGGAATTCTGTAGCAGGTGTTCGGACCAAGATATTTTGTCTGCCTGAATCTCACACACTCTTTTCTTCCCTGCCTATTATCACTGACTAGTTCCAACCAGCACAAGATGACGCTGTAGACCAACAAGTGTTTCTGACCTTCGAAACATTTAATATGTAATTCAAAAGCACAGTACAAATATTACCGCAGCTGTCTCTGCGATAAACATAATTTACGCACCACGTTAGGCAACCACAATGAAAGTAGTGTTCGTTGGATTGCCTGGTGTGACTGGCGCTGTCCCCTATTTGTGTGTGTGTGTGTGTAAATGGGTAAAACACTTAAGTGGGAACACACTGAAGCACGTACAACGTTAATGTGAAAGTGAGTTTTAATCATTTTAAAGTACTGGCATGAATACACTTCACATTCAAGTGTGTGAGTTATGCAGTACGTCCACATATCAAATTCAAGAAAGAACTGATGAAATATTAGTAAGTAAAGGTAACACTGTTGTCCATGTGCACATCATGAAGACATTTGGAAGAGTGGAGATATTAATCCATGCATTCTTAACCTCGGAACAAAATGAGAGGTGGGTGGTTAGCTTCACGCCCCGGCCACTTAAACCCCTGGGAAATAGATCCAATACCCATTGAATAAGAGACTAAACGGGCCCTAGGCCCGGTCTGGACGTTTTGAAGAACACGAAACATCCTGCGCTTTCGGGAATCGAACCATGGTCCGTCGTTCGTTTAGCCCGTATCCTAGTCTCTACACCGGTTCCTAATGTAACAGCTGGGTAGCAGTAAAATATTTTAGCACTAAAAGTAAAACTACCTGTATAGTTACCATGAACATTATGAAAGACAGCATGATTGGTCTTACATTTAAAGAAACGTTGCATCCTCTGCAGTCATTCTAGTGTCATATCTTTCTTACTCTCAAGTACAGAGCCTACCATACACTATAGAGTTGATCTACCAAATATCAATTAGAGACATGCTGTTTATTTATTTCCACTTGCCCGTCGCTGCAAATGAAAAGGCTACCGAATTATACAAATACATATTTATGTAATGCAAAGCACATAATCTTATCAACACACTTATGTAGTAAGGTTTCTACATTTCCTGACAGTTGTCAAAAAGGCCCTTCAATACGAAGTCCTGATGGTCAATTAGTAGAAGAAGACGTCACAAAGGAATACTGAAAAACGAATTGGGACAGATAAAAAAAGTAAAATCAATGCCTAAAACGAGAAAGTTAACTGTAGGATTAAAAGTAATAAAACTGGTGGCGAGAAGGAGAGTAGTAAATGAAGGATTACAAGTAACAAATTGATTTCCTACCTGGTCTTTGTTGTTGTGTAGATGCAGGACATGATGACGAGACAATGCCTCCTTCACACAGGCAGATGTTGGGTTTGATGCACCGACCAGGGGCACACGGCCGCGAGCAGATCGCTGAAAAGGCAATTAACAGGATACATTGAATACCAAACGTTATCGAGATAAACTACCACAACTTCGACGTTCATAGGGCCGTGCATCTTAATATTATTTATATAGTAAAATCCACTAGATACGCCAGTGTATCAAATTTATTTTATTTTGGAAATGACACTCTGCATGTTTCGGACGGTCTTTCCGTCCATCATCAGGAGTTCAAGACTGTACATACAGCAACAGGCATTTGTTAAAGCAGACGACAGTATTTGTTTGACAAATGCCTGTTGCTGTATGTACAGCCTTGAACTCCTGATGATGAAAAGAAAGACCGTCCGAAACATGTAGAGTGTCATTTCCAAAATAAAACAAATTTGATTCACTGGTGAATCTAGTTGGTTTTACTATAGAGACACCACAAATTCGTTCCACTCTTTAATTTATGGTCACATTGACGTGATACAACAATAGGCGAAACGAAACTTGGTCAAGATACAGCTGCATGGTAATGGATATTTGCGTAGCCTATCAGTTGATGAGGGCGAAAGATAATAGGATGGCGCAACATTGGTTTAAAGAGGCTTCATTTCTTGACGAAACGTGCCCCGAAAAGTTACAGTAGGAAAAGCAACACCACAGATAAAAACGAAGGAAGGCGAAATGAACCTGCAAAATGCACAGTGTGTTACAAACGAAAGGCCTTATCACAAACTAATGAAAGTTATTAATCTAATTGGTAGCCGTATTTTTTTTATTTCTCTACCTTATCTTAATTCGCTGAACTATATTTATTTGGAGCTGTTTCTCAGAATGTACCTACAACTTTGAATGCTGGGGAGATAAACGTAACAAATTGTAAAGAATGAGGAAGGAAGCGGTTGTAGTCTAAGCACACGCACTCTCCTGGGAATTTTCCTTAAGGAACTGAGAAGAAGTACTTTAAACGTAGCCCAATATAGACGATGTCCAAGCCGGGATTCAAATCGGGCACCTTTCGAATACGAGCCAGAAATCTAAGCACTTGAGCCACTAAGGTATTCGTATATATACTTATGATACCAAAAGTGAACAAAATTCAGTGTGGTGTATAAGTTATAAAGATAAATGGAAACAACAGATTTCATCTACATTCTTTACCAGGGCGATATTCTTGTATGTGAAGGCCATATAGAAAGGACAACGGTAGTAGTACCTCATTTGCTGCTGAAGTAAGGCCACAAAAGTACTGACATGCATAAGCCTAAACCAGCATCTTACACGATCTTTGTTGCATGAAAACTTAGATGGAAGTGAAGTAACTTCCAGTGAAGAAAATGAGTCAAAACCCAAGTTAGAATGCAAACAATCTGGGAAAAAAAAAGAACATTAGAATTTTTCCTTTTTGATGACATTTTTACTATTAATTTTGTTTTAATCCTTCCGTTTTAGTGATCAATCCTACGTATATTTATATTGCTCTCCTGTTACAGTGGTTAAGGTGCTGTGCTATAAAGCGGAAGGTCGCTGGTTCGATCCCAGCTGGTGTCGGTGGAATTTTTTATTGACATAAAATCCTTCCGATCGCACTATGGTCCTGGGGTGGACTCAGCCTCTAACAGAAATGAGTACCAGGAGTATTTCCTGGGGGTAAAGGCGGCCGGTGCGTAGGACTGACAACCTTACCATCATCCTGTGCCGATGTCATGTATTCTGGGAACCTTAACTTCCTGGAACCCTCTGGGCCATTCCAGGCCTGTAACGGGACTGATTTATCTTTACCTTTACCTTTACCTACTGTTACGGGTGTGAACTCTAAGTAAAGGTAAAGGTAAAGCAGTCCCTTTACAGATCTGGAGTGGCCCAGAGGGTTACACGAAGTTAAGGTTCCCAGATTTCACGACGACGGCACAGGATGATAGTAAGGTTGTCAGCCTTACGTACCGGCCGCCTTTACCCCCAGGAAATGCACCTGGTACTAATTTCTGTTAGAGACTGGTTCGACCCCAGGGCCACAGTGCGATCGGAAAGATTTTATGTCAATGAAAAATTCAAATGACACCATCTGGTATCGAACCAGCGACCTTCCGATTTGTAGCACAGCACCCTAACCACTGTGCTACCGCCTAAGTAAAGGAACTTACATAAATCATTAAAAGGTAATCTGAGACTCGCTGTGTTTGATAACTCCCATTGAACACTAAAGAATTGCAGGCCATTCTCTCATAATATCCTTCCTCTAGAAATATGACTGGGAAAAATTCTGACATTTTCTCACTGATTTCGATCAGAGAATACGTCATTACGAAACAGCAGACATTAGCTAATATGTCTGAATATTGTCACATTTATTTAAGGACACCGGCAACACACGCTTATACCATCATGGCTAAAATCGTATTGTATTTTGGCCTGACTCTTTTTGGCCCGTCACAGGACTACAGTGTACTCTCGATTATCTGGGGTAGTGGTGGGGAGGGGTGCACGGGAATTGAGACAAGCGGGTAATCCAAAATACATACTTTACATACACAAGCACCGGACAAAAATAAGTCTGTAATTTATTTATTATGTGGGTAAAACAAACTTAGTTTACAGTTATTGTTTACATAATTAGTCGGCGATTTTTCGTTTGTATTGAGGATTTTGTTCGATCTTTCTGGTTAAAAACCACGTTCTGCCCACCTTAGTCCTAGTCACTAGCAGCTTACAATCGTGCACGGATAATCGACAGTGCACTGTATTATCAATGGTTTCCAGCACAATAATACATAAGCTGTTTAGCGTTATTATAATTGGAATTAACATCTTTGTGTTACTGCTTTACAAGTCCTATGAGGGACAGAAACATGCCGACCGATCATAGAATAGGATATTAGCAAAAAGAATGCTGTATGGTGGTGGAGTATGTCAATAAATTTGACGTACACAAATCTGCGGTGAATCAAACATAACAGCCAACGTACACATCAACTTAAGGAGACCTGTTCGCGTAACAAAACTGCTGCCGTCGAAAAGCAATAGGAATAAATGCTACATATTCTGAGCTTGTGTTTGTAGCCTCAGTTATCCAGCATGTAAATCGCATGCGCCATGTCTGGCTGTACCATATTTTTCCACATTATCTAATAAATGGCACACTATCGGGGGGAGGGGGGGAGGGGGAAGTTATCGAAGCTAAAATGTGTTTTGATTTTCTCTACAACTTTTGTCTGAAACAATCATCATTCTAAGTAGAATTCAGCGACAATGCGAGTTTCTAGCAACAGTTACTTACGTATGACACAGAGTCCTGTAGACACTTTTATCGTCCATCCCGGGCAGCAATAATGTCGATACCTCGATCGACACACGTTCGGCCTGCAATACAAGACACACTAATTACTTCAACTGTGTTTTACCGTCACGGTGTACGTGTTAAGAGTGGCTGATATATTAACACTAGCTCAGTCGGTTAACACTAGGTGACGGGCTTGACAACCCAACGGTGGAATCGTGATTAGGTTCAAGTACGGGCAAGAAATTTTTCTCCTCCCCGATACGTCCACACGGCTATGGGGACCAACCAACACTCTATTCAATTTCTACAGCAGACTCTTTCCCCAGGGGTAAAGCGGAAGGGGCCTACTTCTGACCCCTTTCCTTCATCTTATACCGTGGTTACGAAATAGCAGGACAATACCTTTCTTACCCCACATTACGTGTACAGGGACAACTTTACTTACTTTACTTTGAATATGAAGACAGGGTATGTGACTACTTTTTTGTTGTTGCCCTTACATGGATTGAAGTTTTAATTAAGTTTACTTAACACAGAATATTCCTCACGTACAACCCTGTAGGGGCTTAAAAATGAAACTGCAAAGAGGAGGTATTCGCAGATAGCTTTGGGATATAAACAGCAAAGAACCTGGCTCCAAATTTCAATTTTAACCCATTTAAAACCAAAAGCGGGGGCACTACATTTATTACAGGGGGAACAACGGAAATTTTACATTTCAATCGGTCCATACAGTTGTGTGATTATTATAACAAAGCTATAGAAACAAAATGCGTCAATCACAACTTAGAGTTTTCTATTATTAATATATGGGGGGGGGGGGTTTTGCTACACGTTGCGGTCCAATGGAACCACATTCAGGTAAAACATATATCCATAATTGCTAAGAACAGACGCTGGGTTATGAGTGGCTTATATACAAATAAGGTCTCATTTGTACAATGAATCAGTTTATATTAAACGGTGGGGATCGCAGTAGCACAGTGGTTAAGGTGTTGTGCTACAAATCGGAAGGTCGCTGGTTCGATTCCAGCTGGTGTTCTTGGATTTTTCATTGATATAAAATCCTTCCGATCGCACTATGGCCATGGGGTCGACTCAGCCTCTAACAGAAATGAGTACCAGGAGCATTTCCTGAGGGTAAAGGCGGCTGGTGCGTAAGGCTGACAACCTTACCACCATCCTGTACCGTTGTCACCAAATCTGGGAACCTTAAATTCCTGGAACCCTCTGGGCACATCGGGCGGCCTGTAACGGGACTGCTTTACCTTATTATGTTAAAGGGTAATTTGTGTGTGTATAGATGTCGTTTTCCCCTATTAAGCTTTTATGCTAAGTTATGAGAGAATATTTTCCTTCTTAATTCCAAGCAATCTGTTGAATTTTCAGTTGTAGTCGAGGTAATTTTTGGCAGACGAAATGTGTGAGGGAGGAGGCTTATGTTCGTCTTCGAACGGAGCTAAGTTAAGGATTCTATATTACAAGCAGTTTTTAGTGAAAAGTTGTGGTATTCAGAAGGATTGCTGGTTCTGATTGGCCCTACGTTTAGGTGTAAGTTGGGGTAATGTGTTCACTTTTGGTTTTATACGTATAACGGTTATGGGGTAAGGAACATATGTTGCAATGTACATTGAGTTTATGTGTGCACTGTTGGATTTATATGTTAGAGCGTTGGGAAGCGAAAGAGAGTAAAGCAATGGAAAGTTAGTTGAGTGATTAAGCAGCAGAACAAAGAAGCTGAATATTATGGCCGACTTTCGAATTTTGTTAAGTTTTATATTTGAAGCCCTGCATAGTCAATAATTTTTTTTAACGTATGAAAGGCCGCTTTAGGGAGGAAAATTTGAGGTCTCTGTTTGGAGGTTTGCGTGAGAAGCATACAGTTTACATTGGACCTTGGGTGCCGAGGTTCCAAGACAAAATTAATCTGCACTATTTAAAGTACGACTTATTCAGTCTAAGCACAACTATTCATTTCTCATGAAAATCAGCTACATGTTTCGGCTAAAATATATAGCCATCATCAGGCTGTTCATGAAAACGAATAGGAAACAGTTCCCAGGTGTAAGAGTTTGAGATCTTAAACCTAACAATGTAATGGAATGTAATATACATAACATAACATAAAGGCACATCGTGTACCGTATATTGTACATAGATTATTAATAACTGTATGATTGTTTAAGTTTTAAAAAAGGCTGATTACAAAATGTATTTAAAAGATAAAATTAGTGGGTAAGTGTAGGCATTATTTGCAGAGATGACTTTTACGCGTTAGTTCCATTGTGCGGTAGTGTCTCATTGTGTGGTAGTGTCTCATTGTGCGGTAATGTCTCATTGGAATGCGATGATATGCTGTATACGAAGATAATGGATTTTTATTGTGTTTTTCTTATTTATGTGTTTAAAGACATGTAGTTGGATCTTACGTATGTTTATGCACCGGTATAATGCAAAAATGAATTTCTTCTTTTTACTACTTCGAATATGTTTCTGCATATTTTTACATGAGATTCACTTCAGACAAAATCTCCATATGGTCTTAGGCATGTGCTTGCTCTCTGGTGGTTGTGCAGCCTACTGCTGCTGTAGGCCGCACAACTGTTCCCACTGATAACAAGCTCCGGTCTTTCACGTCTTAATAGACCAACAGGCGGGCAAGGAATGAAGCCGATTTAACGGACCAGGGAGTAGTAGTAGTAGTAGTAGTAGTAGTAGTAGTTAGTAGTAGTAGTAGTAGTAGTAGTAGTTAGTAGTAGTTAACAGCAGTAGTAGTTAGTAGTAGTAGTTAACAGCAGTAGTAGTAGTTAGTAGTAGTTAACAGCAGTAGTAGTTAGTAGTAGTAGTAGTTAGTAGTAGTAGTAGTTAGTGGTAGTAGTAGTTAGTAGTAGTAGTAGTAGTAGTAGTAGTAGTAGTAGTAGTAGTAGTAGTAGTAGTAGTTAGAAGTAGTTAGCAGTAGTAGTAGTTGGTAGTAGTGGTAGTAGTAGTTAGTAATATTATAGTTAGTAGTAGTAGTTAGTAGTAGTAGTAGAAGTAGGAGTAATAGTAGAAGTAGTAGTAGCAGAAGCAAAGATAATGGTAATCTGTATTATTCCGATCGAAAGTCTCTGTCAAAGTGGGTTGCACTACCGCTTTGCATGTGGGAAGTACTGGGTTCAAATATCGACCCGGAGACAGCGTATTCTGATATTTCCGTGGCTTAACTCAGGAACTTCAGGCGAATTCCGGGATACATCCTCAAATTAGGCCACGGCAGATTCCCTAAACATCTTTTCCAATTTATCATTCACAACCCATCCTACATTTCGACGCAGTAGTCTGAAATGCTGACGGTGTCTTTATTTCAAGAATCACAAGCCAAGAAAGAAAATGGAAATGGAGACTCAAGAGTATTTAGTTAAGTTTAAGAATACGTTATATCAGGCATGGTATAAACGCCAGAGGTGAGGTACTCGTACTCTGTTCCCGCTGTACGACAACAACATCGACGACGACGACGACGACGACGACGACGACGACAACAACAACAACAACAACAACAACAACAACAACAGCAACTTCAACAGAAGAGGAATAAACGCACTATTTTCGTGGCAAATACAATAACAATAATTACCTAAAGAGTGAGCCACAGAATGCACGTATGCCTAATAACATTCTCATTTCTTACACGCCTGTAACATAATATGGGTTAAGAAGAGTGTAAATATTATCTGCTGACATGAAGTTATGCTTCGCACCGGAAACTCGTATTTGTCAGAAATCAAAACGAACTCAGTAAAGCACTGCTTCATTCAACAAAACAAATTTAAGATTCTGTAATCAAACTGAATATCGACATTACCCTACATAACCTTAGCAACTGACCAAATCGTTAAATAAAAGATCACGCTTAGTTTTGTCAACGGCGGTTCGTTCATCATGAAATTAAAAACCTTTAACAATTTTAATATACACTGTCTATACACCAAACACTATTTCGCAATTTTACGTAACTGTTCTCCGTATTCACTTGCTGTGGCAACAGCTTTCTTACTGACATCACACATATGTTTTAAGGTAGGTTTTACTCCAAATATTTCATACGGTTCTTTTCATTTCTGAAGGAACAGTCGATTTTCTGATTTATATTGGACCGACTTGTACCAATAATAAATTCGCCCACGAACCTTTATTAAGGGCCGCTAAGACCAAATTTTATCAAAATACCTCAGCAGGTTCGGAGACGACAAACGTACACGAATGGACTGATGCGATCCCTTCATATGACATTCATTTTGTACATTTCATGCCATACAACATGCTCGCTCGTACCACGCAGCGACCAGGAAATATTTGTCAGCAATGACTGTAAATACACATTGTTCAACGACTGTATCTCCTAAGCAGAATGATACGTTCACTGTTAGGACTTGCACTAATTTAAAAGCTATGCACTACCGATTCATTACCAACATAATCTTCATATTTTTACATTTACTCTTTGTATTTATTTTTATTTTACATTCTGTTAGTCCAATAGTGATGTGACCAATAATACATGGGAAGCTAGGAACCCCCTCTTAAATATTAGGTATGCCAGCTCATGTCATTGTTCAGTGGCTTCTTTATATAAGCAAGGAACTTAAAGTTCTTTTTGATTGTGTTAATAATAAGGGCATTCACATGCAATTCAAGATCTAGTATTAAATACATGACAGGTTTCGATGCAAATAAAATAATTCATTGGTCCCGAGTCCCAAGGATTTGTTACAACCGCAAAGTAAGATCATCCTCTAACAAGCAACCGCATATACATCAGTGCGGTCAGGAATATGAACGCCACAGACATAAGATCTTGTCTGGGCTAGAAGGTTGATTATAACACAGACGAAGCGAATACTCTATGAAGGTCTCGTAGATTTTAGTAGTGTTTAATCCGTAACCAATGTGTGTCTTTTAAATGACATTGTCAACAGCTAAGATTAGAATAACGTCAGGGACGAATGAGAATGGAAGATGGATGACATGATACTGACGGGGAAAACCGATGTACTCGGAGAAAAACTTGTCCCAGTGCCACTTTGTCCATCAATAATCCCACAAGGAATGGCCTGGAATCGAAAACAAGCCTCCGCTTAGACAGATCGGCGAATAACCGACGGAATCACGGTAGGGATAATGTTCATCTTCCGCTTGGAAAATGCGTTTAGAGTCAAGCTGCGAAATTTCAGGTTCTAACAGCGATGCTGATGAGGGTTCATGAATTATGAGATAATATTTTATGTTTATGGTTCCGTGCATCGCTGATTTATATTAATAATTGTCCAACGAGATGCAACACAAAGCAGCCTATTTATTATTCTCCAAGTTCACTCTATGTGTTTCGGGTGTCAACCACACCCATCAGGAGTACACAAAACTGTAACTACAGCCTCCGGTACTGGTCATATTTTTTGTGCAGCTACCTCCCTCCAACGTGGCCAAGCTAGCTTTGTGTTTTGTGTACTCCTGATGATGGATGTGGTTGACACCCGAAACATATAGAGTGAACTTGCAGATTAATAAATAGAATGCTTTGTGTTGCATCTCGTTGGACAATTATTAATATGAGATAATATGTTGTGTCACCTGGTTAAATAGTTACCAGCATTTCGAAGAAGCACAGTGCCTCCATCATCAGGACAAAAAGGTTTGAATCTTGAATGCAATCAACAGGATTGACCACTCGTGACTGGAGATACAAGGTCAACAAGAGTGGTGCCCAAATCCGAGACGCGAGAATGCCTGGGTAACTAAACTCTGTACCGTGACGTCCTCAGTATGGAACTTGCTTCATGTAACCTTTCTGGCCCAGAATTGTAAGATGGTTTCTGGTTCTGGAAAATATGCATTGCCCTACCCAAGAAGAATACATATATATATACCCTACAAGCTTTAGTGCGAAGCTACTATGATGTTACTACAATGAACATAGAAATTTGCCCCGCCTCCTCCTCCTTCTCCCCCTCCTCCTCCTTCTTTTCTTCTTCTCCTCCTCCTCCTCCTCCTCCTTCTTCTTCTTCTTCTTCTTCTTCTTCTTCTTCTTCTTCTTCTTCTTCTTCTTCTTCTTCTTCTTCTTCTCCTTCTCCTTCTCCTTCTCCTTCTCCTTCTCCTTCTCCTTCTCCTTCTCCTTCT
>Ga0123352_10009432_pt1 | contig 15259 bp, 8 predicted proteins | sample TergutLab28metaG_FD_89700 | JGI IMG/M metagenome (GOLD analysis project Ga0123352, IMG submission 89700) | Labiotermes labralis P1 segment gut microbial communities from Petit-Saut dam, French Guiana - Lab288 P1 | ecosystem: Host-associated > Arthropoda: Insects > Digestive system > Gut ... | reverse complement strand
GCTGTCTGTATAAAGGCAAAAGCTCCGGCCGACCACGTGTATCAGAGGAGAACGTGAGACGAATTCAAGAGAGTTTTGAGCGTAGCCCACGCAAGTCAACCCGTAGAGCGAACAGAGAACTTGGAATACTGCAACCAACTGTCTGGCGTGTGTTGAGGCGCCGTTTACTGTTCAATTGAGTCCATCTTTTTTAATCACTCTGTATAATAAGGGAGGTAACTGGAAAACATCATGTTGCTAACCGAGTGTCTAGAGACGTAAATAGAAGAGTACAAAACTCTACAGTTCAAGAAATACTTTTTGCTGTACAGACATTAGTTAAAAATCAGATTTTTTTAAGCTGTAAAAATCACCTGTTCATCGTAGTTGAATAAACTAGGTGAACGTGTTCCATAAATACGCTGTCCATTTACGTATGTAGCACAATAGGGCTAACCGAATAGGAAGCGACATTTGAAGTTTGTAGAACTGCAAAGTTTGCCGACTTAACTAACGCGCAACAGTAATTTAAACAATATAATATCGTCATGCGTTACGGCGTGGTTAGTGAATGACAAATGGGCTTTAGATGTTGTTGTCGTCCCCCACAAAATTGCTACAGCTTTATCATTACTCGGAGCGACCGTGTTACCGCGCACGACAGATGGAGATGATGTGCAGTGTACATCCATATGCGACCTAACATTAAGTGGATTGCCGAGCTGTAGGCTTTTTTTTATTTCCTTATTCGTGAACAATGCGTGATATCTGTGTACTGCATCAGTTCGGGTTTTGTGCTGTTAGTATTAATTTATTTTGTGTGGTAATAGTACACTTTGCGAAATGAAAGGAAAAGATAGGCAGGCTGAGAGATAGGCCTACAACCGCTTCGCCTCGCCTTCGGCTTTCTGCACTTCGTGCAAAAGAGGGATGACAGAGATGGGTAGGGCATGTAGTATATATCGCTCATTTGCGGCAATAGTGTCACAACTCAAAATATGTGATTTTTTTCAGGAGAAACGTTTAAAGGTTTTGAAGTGCTATTAAGTGCTATGAGTGCAACGACGACACAACTGCTCTCCAGTGGCGAGTTTTGCAAACTGCGTTATGACACTATACCTGTTCAAAATGCATCGGCAAACGTTTCTTTCTATACCTATAACTCAAAAATGCCAAATTTTGAGTTATGACACACTTGTCGCAAATGAGCGAAATAGAGGAGAGGAGAGGAGGATACAGGATTTTGGTCGGAAACCCTGAGGCAAAGATATCACTTGGAAGACCAAGGCGTAGATGGAAGGGCGATATTAAAATGGATCTTAAGGTAATAGAATAGGAGGGCGTGGACGGGATTGATCTGGCATAGGATGGGGGCAGATTGACTCGTGCGAACAGAGTAATGAACCTTCGGTTTCCATGACATACGGGGTATCTATCGACAATCTGAGGAACTGTGAGCGTCTCAAGAAAGACTATACTCCATGGAATTAGTAAGTTAGTCACTAAGCCAGTAAAATGAAACAGTTATTTCTAGCTTGCAGTTTTTTTTTATTTCGATAGTTGGTTGGTTCGTTAGTGCAAAGAAGGCAGAGAAAGATTGCACTGGCTTATACGGCAACACAAACCTAGGTACCTCCATTCGTGAAGGACTATGCGCGATGCTTATTTTATGTCAGTTACACGTAATAACCCGAAAGTTCTTCCCCGAAATAATAAAAGGCCGATGATTCAGGTCTTCTGGGATGTTACGCCCAGTTGCCCGAAGCGTGTCGCATCTCTATTAAGGGGCTATAAGTCCATGAAGAACGAGCCGCACGCTGTTCCGAAACGTCGATTGCTGTACCAGTCGATGTGGCGTAACATTCCAGAAGACTTTCTTCTTCAGCACTTACTGTGAGGACCTAACACCTGGCCTCTCGACGGTCCGCAAATTCTATAACCATCAAACCAACACAGCCTATCCACTTAGTTCGGTTTCTTTCCTCTCGCAATGCAAGATAAAGATCGCCATCTGGTATTCCCCGCATTTTTGCCACAATACCACCCCCAAGCCAACAGGATGGACACACATACAAGGAGGCAACACACACTTTCAAAAGTATATGTTTACCAGTTTACACGGCGTCACATTCAAGAAGAGCCGAATGTTCATTATAACCGCTGTGAGAACCTCAAAACTCGCCTAATAAAAGCCCGTCACCATAAAGTGTCCTGGAGTTGGTTATGTTCGGTTTGCCGAATCAAAACTGTTTTTTTTTTTTCGTATTTCCTCCCCTATAACAAATTTTATGACTGTTCCCTCACTTACTTGTCTCTCCAAGTGGTTACTTCCCAAGCTATCAGTCTGTAACATTATTTGTGAGTTTTGTGTTTCACCTGTGTGTTACACTTGACGTGTCTGTACATTGACAAGACTGGACGATCTTGGTTCGAATCCTGGCAGAGACAAGAGAGTTTGTCTCTTCCCTAAAAGTCCAGATCGACTCTGGGTTCTATTCCAGCTTCCTAGACAATGGGCATTGGGAGGGGGGGGTGCTTTCCCAGTTGGTAAAGTGGCCGGGGCGTGAATGCGAACACTTAGTCTAGAGTGGAGGTAAAGAATGAATGAAAACATGCGTCTGCTTCCCGTACATGCCTTCATGGAATGCATAGAGACAACTTTACCTTTTTAATGCGTGACCTTGTTAACCTCAGGCTACGTAATTACAATGCTTAGCCATGAGCTAGACGACCACGATTTCGATTGCCGTCAGAGGCATTGGTTTTTGTCTAGGCGATGGCTTCTTGCCGACTTCAGAGCCCATTGAGCCCCTATTCCAGATGGTGCCGTGCCCTTCCCTCGTGTTAAAGTAGGCCAGAGCGTGAAAGTCACAACTGGACTACATGTGTTGCCGAAGTTAAGAATGCGTGGAGTTATGCCTTCACCCTCGCGTTATAGGCTACACATTCCAGCTGTAACAACACAGGAAATGTATGTATAACTTAACATTGAGGTGCGTTCGCCTAACAATTGCAAAAGCCATAAGTATTAAGCATTTTGAGTGTGTGTCTGTATTCTTGTGTTAGGTATCCAGCCTGCAATGCCCGTGCCACCGTATTGTGTCATCTGCGGCCTGTCCGGCTTTTCTCTAATTTTTTCCCTATTATCTCATAAACGGCACGATTTTCGGAAAACATTTATTGAATATTTTTTGTCTGAAACACTTCGTTCTGAGAAGAATTCAGCGAGATATCACAAACGTTCATGGGGTTTCGTGTAAAGTACCCGTTATTCTTGTCAGATTTTAATGAAACTAAAGTTTCCGTGACATATTTTGGAAACATATAAAAATTTTAAATTTTATGAAAGCGTGTCCATTGGGATCCGAGTTGTTCCATGCGGACGGACGGACGGATATACATACATACATACATACATACGTACATACATACACACACACGTACGTACATACATCCATACATACATACATACATACACAGTACATACATACACACACACATACATACACACATACACACACATGCATACATACATACATGCACGCACACACACATACACACACATGCATACATACATACATGCACGCACACACACACACACACACACACATACATACATACATACATATATACATACATACGTGCATACATACATACATACATGCACGCACACACATAAATACGTGATGAAGCTAATACTGTAGAACGTCACTTATCCGGATTAATTGGGACGGCGAGCCATCCGATGTGCAGAAAATCTGTATAATTAGATTTTTCTTTGGAATTAGTCTATATTGGCAGTTTGAAGTCCGGCTGTTACTATTGACAGTATGTGCCTGCGTCTAAACTTTACGACCACGCCTGATTTGAAGTTCTAGAAGCCATAACACTATTCTAATGTACTAGATCCGATAACCGGTAATTTCAAGGAATGTTTTGTGGAATTCTCGACAAATTTACCCGAAGGTCCAAGCCGATCCGGATAATTGGCGCTCCGGATAACCAGCGTCTGGATAAGTGGAGTTCTGCTGTAGTCGCTTTTGGCAATTTTGCGAACGCGACTATAAAATAAAGACGAAATATAGAGACGTCCGTCTGAAATTCGCCTGCAGTTAAACTTATTCCTCAAAACAGTAAATGCATGTCCACTCCAATGTCTTACCGTTTGTGAGACATTTTCTGCCCGGCGTAACTTTAAAGCAGGTGGCCCACATTCTTTTTCGAGGTCCCGTGTTTGATTCAGTGCATAGATGCCGCCTGTCGTGACTGGAGACTTCAGTAGTTTTTTCAGTCAATCCAGTCAGATGTTGGGATAATGCTGTAAGGTAGGCCACGATCTCTATATAACGGGTGCAGGTGAATTAATATTGTCGATCATTCGGTTAGTTACTTGCTGTCATTCGTCTTTAATTTTGTGATTTTCTCAGAAAAATTTTCCCCCGTCTACGTCATGAAAACACATAGGAGGAGTGGAGGCGTAGCTTCACTGGTTCTTAACCTCGGCACTAGATGGAGGTGAGAGGTAAAATTCTCGCCTCCAGCCGCCTTACCCCCATGAAAGAGCTTTGGTACTCATTGAATTTAAGGCCGATTTCACCCCAGATATCGTCAGGACGATGCTGAGACGAGAAAAGTATCTTGCCTGTGCTGGGATTTGAACACTGGGTCGCCCGTCTCGTAGGCCAGTCACCGTGGTCCCAGAAAGTATTAAAATATACTCTTACGTTTTCATAGGACAACACTTTGTAGAATCTATAACATAACACTTCACCGATTTTTTGTCCAAAAATTCGCCTCTGAGGTTCGGTATGAAAAACTTCTACAGTTGCGGGTCGCTTTATAATAAACCCAGGCCCACTCTGTGGGTTCACAAACCACTGGAATGTAATCGACTTTAGCCCCAGCTCGTGTCGTAGTCTTCATAGGGGCACGTCTTCAAGAGAGACAGTTTTATGAAATACATTAGGATTGGAGACCACGTTAAATTCATGACCTAACAACAGGATGTATTTAGTTAAGCTATATAACTGTACAGAACGAAGCTCATTTGCCTGGATTTTTTATTAACCCAAATTCTGGACAAAATTAAATGATACCTGCTGGAAATAGTTATTGATAGTGCGTGATTACAACGAAATATTTAACTCTACAGTGTAGTCAGGCGACCGGGATAGTGTAGTCGGTATAGCCACATGCTGCGTGCTGGACGGTCGGGGAATCGAAACCCAGTGGGGGCAATATTCTCTGTGCCCGTCCAAAAATGACCCCGAGGCCCACCCAGCCTCCTGTACAATGGCTGGCGGGTCTATTCAGGTGGTAAAGCGGCCGAGACGTGGTGCTGACCACCCACCCCATTCTAGCACCGAGGTTGCAAAATGGTTGGAGGTATGCCTGAGCTTCCCCACTGTGCCTGGGTAGACATGCAGTGGAATTTTGAGGTTAGCCCATTTCAAATACTGAATTCGTCAGCAACAGGACCTGTCTATCCCAGTCTACACGATTTCGGTACTTTTCGGCGTGCCATGAGGCTTCTTGCGCAATCAGTTTCAGAACCCCTCGACGAATTCTGCTGCTCTCAGTATTAAGAAAAACTTGGCTTTAGGCTGGAACTCGAGCTGGATTATGCAGAGTAGCTTTGCTGTTGATAAGAATGGATTGTGATTTTAGGAATAACAGAAAGCTGGTGAATGTTATGGTAAATTTATTGATAGTTTTCGCACTTGACGCCTACTTCGATGGAACCGTGTTGAAAATGAGGTACCTGCTTCTAATAAAAAATATCACGTCTCCTTGACAAAAATCAGTCTAATGATATTTCTGAAATGTACGACTGTGTATTCTGAGAATCAAACGAAAACCATAAATGCAATCTGTGTGCGCCAAGTTACTGGACGGACAAGCAGCTAACAGGTTTTCTCGTATGCACCACTGAGCTGTGTAAAGGGCTGGCGTCTGTTTCAGATTTCATTACAATATAAGAATGCCACAGTTTCATAGATCCCATTTTCCGAGAATGGAATTTATGGCGTCCTGTTCTTGAATGCCAGTGACTAAGCTTTATGGCATGGGCTGGTGTTGAGGACAAGCTACTGTAGCATAGCGTGGAAGGATTTGGCTGTCTCGGAGTTACAGGCGTACAGTGAACAGTATGGAGTTCAAATCAACTGCTGGAACTATTGCGATGAAATTTTGTATGGTGAGTCCATACGAGACATGTTCGGGCTGGTGTAGGTCGATTCTTCTTCTTATTATTATTCTTATTCTTCTTCTTCTCCTCCTCCTTCTTCTTCTTCTCCTCCTCCTCCTCCTCCTCCTTCTTCTTCTCCTCCTCCTCCTCTTCTTCTCCTCCACCTCCTCGTTCCTCCTTATTTTCCTTATTCTCCTTCTCCTTGTCCTTCTCCTTCTTCTACCGCTTCTTCTTTTTCTTCTTCTTCTTCTTCTTCTTCTTCTTCTTCTTCTTCTACTTCTTCTACTTCTTCTTTAGCATTACAGCTTTTTAATTTCAACCTTGGCTTTCCTTACGACAGATGCCCATTCTGTTCTGCCGAAAGCTCTTGTTCTCCTTTCCACACGCATATTCTGATTTGCCTTCCAGGGACTACTGTCCTTTCGCGATTCATTCTTACAACATGCCCAAGCTATTCGAATGTACACACTTTAAATACGGTTACAATATCTGGAGATTTAAATTTATTACACATTTCTTTATTCGTTTTTTACTCTCCGACAACCATTTTCATATGTTTGCTCCAATATTTTTCCCAATACTCTCCTCTCCCAAGCCATTAAGACTTTCCATTTCTTTCGTTAGGGCCAATGATTCGCCACCCTACTTCGCAATTAGCCCTATTATTGTACTATAGAGACATTCTTAATAAGAGTGTTGTATATATCTTTCCTTTAGTGTACGGCCTTGTGCATTGTAACATTTATCGTCAACAATAAAACGTTATCTCTGTTTTAACCTCAGTAGTGATAATGCAAAGAAGCCTATACGTTTAAACCTTTCCACGTGTTCATATCTCTATCCAGTGAAGGTCAGTTATGACCCCAACTTTTCATGAAGTCCAATTTTAACGTGACAGGCCTTAAAAAATGTTCATAACGCAAAAAAATCCATAGCCTCATTTTACTAATTATTTAGAGACCGTTGACGGTATGATGAATATTCTACGGAAGAGAAGAAATACGATATAGTGTGTGTTGTTTGACTGTGCACTGTGCTGTGACGTATCATTAGGTGTGCAATAATAAATGTACGAAACGTTAAATGAGATGTCAAAACAGTAAATGTAGGGTGCAGTGAATGTGCCACATATGAATAATTTGTTTTACCTTGGCGCAACAGCTCCCAGTGAGCCATGGCTTCCTCATTATCGAGGCTTCACGATCACACTCGGACACAGTACAGTGGGTAGAACTCCTGTGGACGAGTGATCAGCCCGAGGCAGAGACCTCAACCTGACAACAAACAACGCTCACGAGAGAAAGACGTCCATGCCCCAGACGGGATTCGAATTCAAAATTCCAACAAGCGAACGGCCGCCGACCCACGCCTTAGACTGCGCGGCCATTGGGATAGGCACATTTAAATAGTGCGTGTACTTACGTCAGTGATGTACCTGTTCAGTGCTGTTATGTTTGTTTTTTCCGTACCTGATATCGTGTGTGTGTGTGTGTGTGTGCGTGCGCGCGCCATGTTGTCATCTGTAGCCCGTCCGGCTGTACAATATATTTCCACATTTTCTCATAAACAGCACGATTTTCGAAAATACTTATTGCACACCAAATGTGTGTTTCGATTTTCTCTACAACTCTTGTGTTCAGCATTTCTCATTCTAAGAAGAAATGAGCTAGATGTAATCATAAATGTCTATCGGTCTTCATGTAAAGTACCCTGTTATTCTTGTCAGATTTTAATGAAACTTGAATTTTCTCGATAGGTTTCGAAACATGCTGGTATCAAATCCCATGAAAAATCTGTCCAGTGGGAGCCGAATCTTTACATGCGGACGGACGGATAGATAAGAATGTCGAAGCTACTAGTGGCTTTTCGCAGTTTTGCGAAGGCGCCTCAAAATTGATTTCACACTGCTCCGAATTCTGAGCTCACATTCGTAAAATCAAAAATGTTCAGAAAGCTTTGTCAAATACAGTCAGGAAGGCATGTGACGTTTGGATAGCGACACAAACGTACTTGTTGCTAATCATTCAAGATTTAGTCTATTCAGATCCAAAGATTCATCATGCGTATTTTATAAGCGAACCATTACGTAGAGTGATTTAAATACAGTATTCTTATTTGACGTTCATATGATCGTGCATCGTGTTAAATCCTTATAATAAAACCAACTAGATACACTAATTTCTCAAATTTATTTTTGGAATAAAACTCCTGTCAGCTGTCAGTGAAAAACTCCTGATTATGGATAGAAGAACTGTCCGAAACATGTAGAGTTTTATTCCAAAAATAAATTTGAGAAATTAGTGCATCTGGTTGGTATTCTTAATTTATTTATACGCTTGCACGGCACCAAATTCATATATCTAAAAGCTGCAAGTAGGAAGTTACATTGAAGTCTCAACAGAATGACACGGGACTTTATTTTAACAACTCTTATTTACTCTGACGGTACTGTGAACTTGGAGTTAATCTTGTTCCAATATCAGGTACTTAAGTACAGGCCATATCACCAGCACACAATGTCGCAGCCACAACAAAATTCTTTATTATATTTTAATTTTTCTCCCACATATTTTGGATTTGTTTCATTATCAAGCACTCTTTAAAAACGAGGAAAGCACTCAGGTTTGGTACATAAAGAATGGAGTGTTTACAAATTTATATATTAGCATTATAAATGTACTTGTAGGGTGAAGTACATACTAAACTAAAAGCTGGCTATTACCACGTAGTGTATTATTACTGTGTAAAAGCATATACACCTAAACAAGGCTTCTATTTCGTTAGACAGGCCATTACTAAAACCTAAAATCATTGTCATACCATATTGTGTATACTCATTACATGCACACTTTAACGTAAAATGTATAAGGCCAATATACACGTGTGTAAACATTGTGACATTTAGCTACAGCCCATGAGTGTTTTGAAGAGCTCTTCATTACGGTGGCATAAAAGCCGAAACGATAGGGAGAAACTGAAACTTCGAGTAAAGTAAAGTATTTTATTGTGTTTGCAACATTTTTGTTCTGAGTATGTCTACCCGGAGTTACATAAATCGACGACACAGCCGTGTATGAGGGGCCGGTGTTTGCCAACGGCATGTGAAGTTCGTATCATGGATAAGGCCGATGGAGGACCAGCGTGCCAGCTTGTTTTAATGCTAGGAAGAATCGTCCTTTCACGTGTGAATGCTGTTTTCAGGACTCGGAGTCCAAGAAGTGTGAGAAGAAGGAAGTGTCGGGCCCGCCCCTGCAGACTGCCAGCATGAGTGTGCGAGCACTCATTGAAGAGAAAATCATCCAGAAGCGCATCACCAACCCTCAACTGCAGGGACCTCTTGGCCAACAACAGCAACAGCAGCAACAACAGCAGCAGCAACAGACGCAACCGCAGCAACTAGCTTATGCAAGTGAGTGTTATTTGTAGATATTTAGGCCTAAGAAGGACGAGGTAACCGGGGACTTGAAAAAAATACGTAATGAGGGGCTTCATGATGTGGATTACTCAGGGTGATCAAATCAAGAACAGTGATGGGCGGAACATGTGGCACTAGGGGATAGGATAGGTGCATACAGGGTTTTGGTGGGAAGCTAGAGGGAGAGAGACTAGTTCAAAGACGTGGACGTAGATAAGGGGGTAATATTAAAATGCGTCTTCAAGAAATACGGTGGGGAGCCGTGAGCTGGATTTTTCAGGCTTAGGATAGCAACAAGTGGCAGGCTGTTGTGAACAAGGTAATGAACATTCGGGCTGCACAAAATGCGGAGAATTTCGTGACTAGCTGAGGATATGTTAGTTTCTCCAAAAGGGTTCCCTTTCAGTGGCGGCCTCGATGCGCTGTAACCTTCAATTCTTCACTCGCTACCGGTGTAGATGCACGGTACAGGTATGCGCCGCATAACGCCGTTTCGGTCAACGACGGACCGCATATGCGACGGCGGTCCCATAAGATTATAATCTTATAATACCATTGTGTTACAATTGCCTACAGTATTCAGTACAGTAACATGCTGTACAGGTTTGTAGCCTAGGAGCAACAGGCTATACCATATAGCTTAGGGGTGTAATAGGCTATACTATCTAGGTATGTGCAAGTATACTCTGTGACGTTCACACAACGACGAAATCGCCTAACGACTCATTTCTCAGAACGTATCCCCGTCGTTAAGCGAGGCATATCTGTACTTTAGTGAATGCATTAACCTTTTGGAATTATTTTTTTAATTTTAACACACCCTGTATATAAAATATGAATAATACAGTAACCAAATACGTTAGAATTATGAAACAAACTGCATTTTGAAGAGAAAAAATGGAGAGCATATACCATATTTAAAATATTCAGTACCTATATTTGTTGAATAAATATATAAAATGTAACTTTAGAGGTTAGCGGTGCGGTACGACCACTATAGTTGACATTAGGCGTCAAAAGGTTAAAATCCTTTCTGTCCAGGGCTGTAGATGGAATATAAATTCCAGTGCCATTCAGGGGTCGGTCGATTGATTGGCTGGCTGTTTAGTTATTTTGTTTTACGCACTGTTTCTCAAAGTCTGTTAACAGCCGTAAAGAAATAAATCTGCCAAACTTACCGCTATTACTATTAGCGACATTTTTGGTTCTCCTGTAGCGAGTAAATTATGTGTTCTAACACTGGTTGGTTTTACCCAACTGTTTCAGAGTTACGGCTGTTATGCCGACGTGGCGTTAGCAGTGATATTTGACAGCTGTGGATCTTTCGAATGACTTAATGCATAATTTGCAATTGTAAATGTTCAGCGTGGATGACTGCAGGAAAGGTGCATTGTGACGGAAACAAATGCATTTCGGGCCGTCGCGCTTGTGTGTGAACAAGATATCAACCGAATTGACGCTCGTGTTTGTCTTAGAAATGACAGATTCATACATTATACAGTAGATGTATATTTAGAACACGGGAAACGGGGAAAGGGTATACCAAGTGCGGGATGTTTTACGTGTCTCTACAGATAGGCTGATTGATGGCGTTGATGGAATAAGGGCGTAAGTAACTTTAGTGATAAAGCATGATATATATCAGGTCTTCGCATCGAAGTAATAGAGAGATAACCGGTGGCCATAATTCAGCACTCGGAACACGCTGATGTCTGTTAATTGAGCTCTTCTCCCCTGGGCCTGTAAGTCGGTACTGTATTACTTAATTCGTCTTGCGAATATCAGTGGGAAAGCTAAGACCAGTTCGAAGATCATCACATTGACGCGCGGAATTTTTCTCTTTTCTTTGTTTTTCTCCTCATTTCGTAATGCTTGTTTCTGTCTTCGTTTTCTCGTGTCTGTGCTTGTTTTATTCTTCCTTCCATTTTTTAAGTTTTATCGTACCCTCTATATTCTGTGTTTATTAATTTTTCTTATACTTTTCCTCTTATGCTTCCTACATATTTCTTGTTCGTTCCTCATACATTGTTCCTTTACCACCTTTGTTGTCATTTGCATATAATTGCGAGTTTTAATGTTTACTTCCAAGGTTCTGTCAATTCCAGCTACTTAACAGCGATTAAAATAAGCCACTGTATATCGAAAACACGTATTGCCATTGACGTTAATTTCGAGAAAGTAACCTAAAATCCTGGCTTTCTTTGCGGCTGTTTGAATTGCGAAATTGCCCCCATCATTTTTCATCGTGATATAATTCCGACTCTGGTGTTTAATGTCGAGCAAAGTCTAATACAGAGGGTCGGGTCGCAGGAGCCCTAGTTATGTCGTTCAGTACCTGACCTAATGTAAGTTGTGCCTATATGTGCCATGAAAGCGTATGGGGGGTGGAAGATCTTAACCTTGACACTAGATGGAGTTAGGTGAGCGGTCTGCTTCTTGCCGCCGGCCGCTTTGTCCCCGAGAAAATAATCCACCGTGCCCATGGAGTTGGAGATCAGGTATGTTCAATAAAGAAGTAAACAAATATGTAATCAACTGGTTCTTAGGAGTGTAGAGTGTAGGTGTAGATGGGATTTGTGTAGCGTGTAGTAGGGTTCGTGTGATCACGGAAATTGAATATTCTAGTCCATAAACGGCATGGAATTTCTCGGATAAACGACTGTCAGCTTCTCGATAATGGCCCTGGTCTATGTATTCGATCACGGATGCTTTGTGAAATACGTTATTCGTGTCCAGCTGCAACCCACTTGTTTTCATTTTACATATGCGTAGGTGTAAGGATGTCACATGCGTTCTTCACCCGTAGAATGAGATTAACCTTTAAGGATGCAGCTGGTGTGACGCAGTTAACGGGCCGTTTCTGTCATAAAATGCAGTCTGTGGATGTTGTACAGGGAGATAATCGCTGCTGGTTTTGAGAACCATACAGAGCATTTAGGCCTAAATGAATTGTGTGGGCAAAACATAGAATTTTTTATTTTTAAACCTGGCTGTACGTATATTAACCGTTAGGCTTTAAACGGCTGAAGAACTGATATAACAGGCGGCGAGCAATTACATAACACATAATAATGCACGAAACCCCAGTAAAAGGTAAAGCGATCCCGTCACAGGCCCGGTGTGGCCCAGAGGGTGGGTAGAGGTATAGCTCTACTCTTCCATGACCGCGGCACTAGAAGGGGGTGAGTGGTCAGCAGCACGCCCCGGTAGCACTTTACCCCCAGTAAAGACCCGGTACCCATTGTATATGAGGCTGGGTGGACCACAAGGCCGGTCTGGAAGGACGGAAAATCTCGTCCCCACTGGGATTCGATCCCGGACCGTCCAGCCCGTAGTCAGTCGCTATACTGACTGAGCTACCCGACCCACGCACCAACACCCAGTAAATTTGTAAAATATAGACAAACCACAGCACATTAATGAATAAACGAAAAAGAAATTGACTAAAGACACAGAAAGTTTTTGATGTGCACAAACGCTAATACATTCTTCGACTTTGTGCTGTACATTTCGAAGGAAAGTTTTTATGTCAGTACCAAACAGACGCAAAGCTGACCTTGGTTTGCTAGTCGAATATTATTTTTGTTGAAGATAATTATTTAATGGGCGTTGGCTAGCCTCACTCCGTGGCAGATAAATTAAACTACACAGTTGTTACACTGAAAATTGCCATAATTCCTGTTTTGTGGCCGGAGGTGGGGGGAGGCACCGCACAGAACCGTGTAAACTTGCAAAACAGAAGCAACGTGACAGGCAGTGAACGTACGTCATATCATTGATACGCGTTTGTGAAACCATTGTTGCAGTGGAAAACAATAAGTATATTCTGAGTGTGTTGGGAGCCTTTCGTATCCAATATGCAATGCGCATGCGCCATTCTGTCGTCTGTGGCCTGTCCGGCTGTACAGTACTGTTCCGCATTTATCTCGTAATTGGCACAATTAAAAAAAAAAGTTATTGATCATGAAATGTGTTTTTTTTTCATATTCTGTACGACTTTAGTCGGAAACATTTCAGATTCTAAGACTAATTAAGAGAGATATCAACAGTGTATAGTGGTCTTCGTGTAAAGCACCTATTATCCTAGTCAGAATTTAATGAGACTTGGAACTTTCATCGACAGATTTTCGAAAATACTCCAATATAAATTTTCATGAAAATCCGTCTAGTGGGAGTCGAATTGTTTCATGAGAACGGACGGACATACATAACGAAGCCTGTCGCTTTTTGCAGTTTTGCGAACGCGCCTAAGAATTGCTAGCACAGTAGATGTACCAAAAATTAATTATTAAATTCGTGAGATGTGGATCTTATGTGCGCCCGTCTTGTGTTTATATTTCTCTTCGAATTCATCGAACCACCCGCACTTCAAAATCGTACCTGAGTTCTCTCTGACTATCAAGAGGTGCTGTAGGTGCTGTATTCAGTCGAACCAGTTTTTATCTCTTCGCGAATCAGCACAATAAAACGACTGCGGCCTGCTGCAGTCAAGAACATAACGGTGACACGTCTTTCCGCACCCCACCCCCCACCCAGCTTCCCCCCCTCCAAAAAAAAAAAGGAAGCTGAAAGCAGAGGTAAAAAAATGTTGCCCTTGTGGACGCCATGATGGCATATGGGGGAGAGGAGTTATACTTCACTCGTTCTTAACCTTGGCATTAGAATGTAGGTGATAGTTAGCTTCATGCTTCGGCCGCCCCCATCCCCGAGGATAGTGCCCCAAGTATCAATTGAATAGAAGGCTGGGTGGGCCAAGGGTCTGGTCTGAACACTTTGGAGAAAAGAAAATCTTTTGCTTGTATTGAGAATAGAACCACGATTTATCGATTGTCCAGCCTGTACACGTAGCTGTCCTAGATCTGACCGCAAGTAAAGTGTGCAGTAATAACATGTTTGATAGGTTACGTACCCACAGGCGTTTCACAGAAAGGATCCTCATTTACAGAACATGGTACACAGCACGCTACAGTACGGTGTTTCCCAGCCTATTTTCTTTTTCCACGGAAGAACCCCTAATATATTTTTCATATCCCGAGGACCCTGTGAGTATGAAAACGTTTAAAGACCAGAAAAAGTTGATAGCGGGAAGCGCAATTCAATTACTTTTCAATTAGTGCCAAAAAAACGTGTTTGTAACTGGCTTGTATGTACGTAAGTCACCTTATATTGCAAGAAAAAAAAATTAAATGTCTTCCCTGTTATTAGGCGCGTTCGCAAAACTGCGTAAAGTGACTGTTAGCTTGGTCATGTCTGACCGTCCGTCTGCATGGAACAAACTCGACTCCCACGGACGAATTTTCGTGAAACTTGATGTTTGAGTAATTTCCGAAAATATGTCTAGAAAATTAAATTTCATTCAAATCTGCCAAGAATAAGGGGTACTTTACGTGGAGACCTATGTACATTTGTGATATTCAGCTGAATTCTTCTTAGAATGAGGAATATTTCAGGCAAAGGTTTAGAAAAAAAATCACAACATACGTTTGTTATGTTCAGTGACTTTTTCCTGCCAATGGTGTCGTTTACGAGATAATGTGTAAAAACGTTTTTTTTTAAACTCATGGTTCCGTGCATCGTAATTCAATGTTAATAAAAATCCAACCAGATGCAAAAGTATGCAGATATTTATTTACTGCAAAGTCACTCTACATGTTTCGGGTGTCACAGCACCCATCATC
>Ga0123352_10009428_pt1 | contig 15265 bp, 10 predicted proteins | sample TergutLab28metaG_FD_89700 | JGI IMG/M metagenome (GOLD analysis project Ga0123352, IMG submission 89700) | Labiotermes labralis P1 segment gut microbial communities from Petit-Saut dam, French Guiana - Lab288 P1 | ecosystem: Host-associated > Arthropoda: Insects > Digestive system > Gut ... | reverse complement strand
GCCACATGCCCAGCCCATCTCATTCTTCTCGATTTTATCACCCGCACAATATTGGGTGAGGAGTACAAATCATTTAGCTCCTCGTTATGCAATCTCCTCCATTCCCCCGTTACCTCGTCCCTCGTAGGTACTAACGCAAGACCACTTTTAATTCATTTTAAATGTGATTTAAGGACTGTATATGAATAGATTCATTCTTACCTACAGCACTTCTAAACTGGCCCATAAATAGAACAGTAAGACGTAGAAGAAATAATAATTCAGCCAAAGATATATGAAACAAATCAGGTAGTACAGTGAGGATTACTCAACCACAGGCGTCGAAACGAGTTACGTCACTCATTTCAATACATGACACAAACTGTAAAAATACAGTTGCATAAGGTATCCCACCAAACCACGGCATGCATTTCTTCTTTTCCACGCGGGACGCATCCACCGTACACCTCGTTTTCCTTGATATTATCACGCAAACAGGATTTCGTGAGTGGCACAATCCATTGATGTGCAATTTTCTCCAGTATACTGTTACTTCCTATACTTTCGGTCCAAATATATTTTCTTCGGCCCCGTATACTTCAACACTCCTAGCCAACATTCTTCCCTTAATGTGACAGACCACGTTTCACACCCATACAAAACAGGCAAAATTATAGTTCTGCATGCCTTACTCTTCATTTCCTTAGAAAGCGAGCGGTAAGAATAAAGAATCTGGACCGAATGTCAACAAGATCTCCGCAAGTTCAATCTGTTCTTAATTTCATCACGCATGCCGTCATGAGAAAACGGTAGGACTGATGCGTGATATCAAGATGTTAATCTAATATTTATGTGTATTTCTCAGTTACATGACCACCTGTTTGAATGTAGGGTCTAAACTTAAACATGTATTTGATACACCACTAATATGTAACAATAACAAGCCTTTTTCCATTATCACTGAACACAACACTTGCGTTTCGAAAGCGTGAAAACACTAACCCAAACAATAAATGACTAAACCAAGACTTGCTTTCAGAGCGTTGTAATTGATGTGCTCTGTAATAATGGTTAAGTCCTGGTAGGTACATTGTCAATGTTTCTCATGTTAGACATGCATTATTCACGATACATTACTGGTTGTTAATCTAGCACACATGCAAAAAAGCAACTTCATTGTTCCTTCTTTCTATCATTTCCGATTCCTTGTTCCTACAGAGCGTGTATGACGAACCTTTTCGAGGCGGAGTGCCACAAATTATAAACACTGTAAGAAAACCTTGTAACTTACCTGTAGCATTGTTGGGTAGTGGAAGGCTGGAGCTCAAAACATCTTATGTCTGGTCATAATCAACAATCTTACTATATTCTACTGAAATTAATTTTGAAAAATACCGTATTTCGTTTAAATAGTACATACAAGCAGTAACAAAATTAGCATACTGCCCCATTAGCGTAAACACTTTTATTTATAAACAAAGACGCTAACACAGTCGATTCTATGCCACACAGCCGAAGGTTGAGTATTCCTTAACTGCATTTGGTTTAGTGACTTTCGTTTACTTAAGGAAAACATGGCGGCGTATCAAATACACTAGCATGCGAAGCAAATGCCACAGGTTTTTGTTCCCGCGCTAGCTCCCTTGGTATTATATTGCGGACCGGTATGTAGTTGGTCTGCTTACAGTAAAGTGAACTTGAATGCGTCACAAACACAGCACACAACAAAGCAGAGGGGTGTAGACCGTCAGTCACAACTAAATTTTGTTACGTTATTATTTATTTTTAATGCAACATGTTTCGGCTTCGGTACAAAAATCCATCAGGCGAAACTAAGAGTACCAAACAAAAGTTGTAATGTAAATTACAGCGAACAATTGTGTATATATAGTTGAGATCTCAACTTTACATTTTTTCCTCACACAAGATAAGCAGGGTTAATTAAACTTTTTTGAGCAGAGACAGGTTCCACATAAATAATAAAAAGATAGGTTTAAAACTGAACGGTTAAATGTTAAAATCAATGTCTAACACTTCCGAGTGGCAGAAGATTCTGTAATGTGTTTTTCGGCCTCAAGGGGGGACTACTGTAGTTCTGCGATAAGCTGAGTTAGATGTTCGTCTGGATATTTAACCATTCCTTGTTTTATTTTTAATAACTCTTCTTCATAATGTTGCGTAAGGGAAATGCAAGTAAGAGTACTTCTCGCTGGAGTGTTGTTACGTACGCCTCCCTTACAACATAGTAAGATGTCAACATTTCTTCAAATGGGAAAAGGCATTAAAGTATTTTCAGTAGATTCTGTAGAACACGACACTGAAATACCTGTGACTCTTACCTAAAATATAACGGAGATGAATCGCCTTAAAGTTAATGTACCGATTTAAAAATCTTCTGGGAAATACGAACCGAAATTAAATTAATCGTAGAAATCATCATGAATAACGTAACGGCTACTTTTTACAATTCTATCGACGCATTCCATTTTATACTTAAACTTCGGCAATATTATACATAAATTTTAAATGCCCTATCACGGCCAGTGTTGTAGGTGGTAAAAGAAAATGGCCGCCAAGAATGGTAAGTGGGAAAATGGTTTTCCTGATTTAAATAGATTTTTTTTCAATTACTTCATGGAACCTACCATAACAAAAAAAATCACATTAAAAATTAGGAAATTCTGATTTATGGTTACAATTCTGGAACGTTACCTCATTTGCTCAATTTCCTGGAAAACCGTAGGCCATATGGGGGGGGGGGCACATTACGCATAACATGTGTGCACTTTTTATCGATGTATTGTTAAAACGCCCAGAAGTTTAGCGACTTGCGATAAACACGTAGGACATGAATTCATTTAAAAAAATCTATTATTGTCCGACTTTAACAAATGGTAGGCCTCTGTGCTATCAAAATATTAAAAGTGCATAATATCAAATTCCAGGAAAATCTATGAACAGTATACAAGTACTTAGGTACAGGCGGACACGACGATGATCATTGGCGCAACTTAGCAACTTCTTATTGGGAACGAAATTCATGTTAAAATGTGTTCGCAACAGATGTTACGGTACTTACCTCAATCGATGGAGAAGAAACTAATTAGCTGCTGAATTAGGGGTCTTGCAGGATATTACACGAACTGCATTGCCGCATTTTATATAGTTCATAAATACAAACACGGCTACACAGTACGAAAATGATTAGTGCTTACGAATACCACTGCATTTCTCACACATCAGAGCCGAGGTAGTGTATCACAATGATAACGCGTTTCCTCTTCAGGTGTAACGTTCAAGAATGGAGTTACTGTTCTGTGAATGAGCTGCACTATCTGTAGACATGACTCACTTCCTCGTGGCTGACTGCTGTATCAAAAAAGGCTGCTATACTGTGTTTCACTTAGGACACGAAGAAGTGGAGGGTACCTGCTAGTTACTCGCTTGTGTAAAACAATTTCTTGTTACGTGTATTATACCGAAAATATGTTTGACAGATGCAACGACAGCAAGTTTAACGTAAATGTTCTTGGTTTATGACGAAAAACCCTACTGCATTGTACACACACAAAATTTCTCACAGCCCACGCACTCAAGGGACTGGCGAACTCAAACACAAGGGGGGAAAAAAAGACTGCGGGGTTGCGCTGCGACAGATGAAAAGGTATTAGTACCTGCCTACGTCGTCGTCCAACGGTCGTCCAGATTCAAAAAATCCCAGTCCGTGCACGATGCTCATTTTTCTTACAGATAGGCGGTCCATACACGGAAATCGCAGAGGTGGGGGGCACTTAGGATTGACGAAGAAAGGGGGGGAGAACTAGGGGTATATTTTTTCTCTACCACCGACCAATAGCATTTCATCCTACTCTGTAATTATGTGGTTTGTGAACGTCGTATAAACTGTTCTGAGGGGGGCAAGGAGAAGGGAAATATTCTTTTGCTTTCTTGAGACGCGTTAGAGGCTAGGCTGCCCTGGACAACCGCTGAAGCCCTTGACGCTCTCAACTAGCCCCATCTCACTCTGTCTTGGTCATGGTTCTTGATCTTGAACCTATCATCAAGTCAAGGCTGCGTTGCCAGACTTAATAAATTCCATTGACCATGGTTGAAATGCAATGTTAATTCACTGTGGCATGCTTCTCGAAAAATGAAGAATTTAAGACAAGTACAGTATTCATTATTTTATATTCACATCCTATATTTTCGAAGTACGGTATGCAGAGGGGAATAAGTGCAATTAAACCATTCAAGTACATTTGGGTCGATTGAAAATAAAATTGCAATATTACCCACAAATACAACTTATTTTTGCGATCGTTCACTATAGTTTCAGCAATACCTTGAAGAGGTCTTTCATCGCTTGGAGTTAATCGAAGCTCCATGATCACAACGAGACGTGAGACTGCTGCCCTTGAAACTTTCGCAATTTTACGAACCTTAAACTGTTCCTGTTCCCCAAACAGCACGGCCCTTAAAAGAATTCCGCTGGAACCTCTCATATACAACGTTCAACAAGAAATTTCCGGCGTTGCATCCAGCACACACATAACTGATACTTCATTAACATTTGATGAGAAATAAAATGATACAAGGTAAACTTGGAAAATTGTATGTAGTCAAACACAACTGTGTCGTATGAGGTTATTTAATGACTATATAATGGACAACTACATGTTTCGGCCTGTACTGGCCATCATCAAGTTGTTTTAGGGGAACTTAAGATCTTACTATAAGCATGCACGCGCACGTGGTGTAGAGATCTCTACATACGGGCCTTATTAGCAAAAACAAAAAACAGGAATCTAATAAAACTCAAAACAAAAACAGATACAGAAAAGTAAAGATGTATCTGTTTTTGTTTTGTGTTGTTTTTATTAGATTCCTGTTTTTGTTTTTGCTAATAAGGCCCGTCTGTAGAGATCTCTACACCAAGTGCGTGTGCATGCTTATAGTAAGATCTTAAGTTCCCCTAAGACAACCTGAAGATGGCCAGTAGAGGCCGAAACATGTAGTTGTCCATTATATGATCATTAAATACACCTCATGTGACACAGTTGTATTTGACTACATACAATTTTCCAAGTTCCACACACACAACGGGGATGACACAATTCCTAGATACAAGGTAAAGATTTTGGTTTCAGCTCGGCATAAAATAATTAAAAGCAGCATCTGTCTTGCTCGAGTAACACAGCTGAGAGATCGTTACTTTCACTTCGACAGTTCGTCACGATATAGGAGCGTAAGTCCTGCTTCGAATCCAGAAAGAATTCGGTTCGAATCCGACCCAGGCGGGATTAGCCTGAGAGGTTTTCCGATTTTTTTTTTTTTCAGCAGCAAGTACTGTCCCTCACCTTTCGAAGAAAAGTGACAACCAACAAAGAATATGGGAGATCCTGGATCTTTCTCTAAAGAGTGAATGAAGGACGTCTAAACAATGTTTAAAAGTCGCCACTGCTCTGAAAACACAATTTGTGTGCATTACAAACACCAATAAGTCGATGCTGTTTATTCTAACAGTCATACGTTACTCATAACATACACTCTGTGAGAAAATACGTTCGATTTTTAATATCAAAGCAGGTGGTACATATACATTTGCCGGACTTGCTAGCTGGAAGTCTGTGCGTGCAATTCTGCAACCGGACATGTCGACATAGATTTTATGAGATAAATCCTTCTCAGCAGCCCTCCGGAGTTGAAATTCATCAGAAACAAATATCATTGCTGTAGAGGTCACCAAATAACCCTTCCAAACTAGGCAATTCACAATTAATCACAAAATCTAATCCCACGGCTCGTTTCTCATGCTTCTTCTTCTTTTTCTTAGATGGCACTACACTCCAATGCGAACCTTTGCCTCACTTAATGGATTTCTCCCAGGCAGTTCTGCTTTTGACCTCTCTTTCCAATTTGTAATTTTGTATTTATTAATACTTGTTTGTATTCAATTCCACCATTTGTTTTTTGGTCATCCTCTTAGTCGACTTCCCTGAGGATTATTGTTAAATACCTGACTTACTTTTCTTTTACTATCCATTCTGTTAACATGACTAATCCAACTCAGCCGACTTATTCTGACAACCGAAAGTATATATAAATCTCTCACCAGCTGCAGTAATACTTTATTATATCGTTTTCTCCAATTTTCATTCACTATAATTACTCCATTTCTCAGGTTTCACATTTCAGTATTCTTGCTTCCTGAACACTCAGGCTAGTGAGCAATTTTCAGGTCCTGTAAATGTGGGAACATCCGTGAACAAACGTGACGTAGCAGGCCGTCGCCTGATGTGTCCCTCCCGCCACGTCTTCTCTCATTCTCCTCCAACTTTTTATTTTCCAAACGGTGCATCAGCTGCAACGACTGCCTTGCTGTTCATTGTGTATGTATTGTACTACTACTACTAATAGATGATCTGTGACTACTACTGTATACGAGCACACAAGGATTGCAGATCCGTCAGGCCACAGCGGAAATACATGCCCATGCAACCGAGTCAGGATCATACGTGCGCATCAGTCAGGAACTACACTTGACTCCTCATACATCCATGCATTAGGCCATGTGGGGGACGTTTGCAAAATAATCCATGGTGTTAAGAGTCTTCAGAAAATAAGACTCAACTGAAGAATGTACGACTCACGAAAATATTTAAATAGTCTTAGCGTTTGATTGTCAAAGTTATAATCTCTCGTAACTATACTAAACATATTGAAGGAAGAATGCTACAGAAAAGACTCTTTAATATGGGGGAAAACATAAATGTCCTTTATTGAAGGTTGTAATAAAAATGTATTAACAGAAAGGGGTTAATTAAAACCAAGAAAGAACGAATTAACTTCTCTTATCTGTATCATCAGTTGATGTAGAACACGCTGAATCAAATTTTGTGATGGCGACTGCGAAACGGGCAAAAAAACCAAGTATTGTAAAGGTCAAGGACGTTTCAGCAACAATTTTAAAACTAATACACTTATTATTATATATGCATATATGCTTGTTCGAGGGAGCTATTAATAATCTGAAGCCAACAGAATACCTAAATAATACGTAAAATTTCGTTTCCTGCATCTCCATTCCGAAGATCAACCGGCTACCTTTTTATAAACCAAACGCTGACACTGAAACTTCTATGAAACACACAAGCACAGTCTTTGGACATAAAGAAGTGAATTTTAATGTTATAAGAGGAGAAATAAGTCAATAAAATTTCCATTGTTTATTTGCAATGCATATATGTGAGGTAAAATTTACGTTTGAAGAAAGAGCGCGCGATTCACAGGGTGATATCCAGAATGTTCACAGTAAAACCGATTCATGGAAGCAAACTGGCAAGTTTCTTGTCGTCATTATCTATTGCTAGTATTTGTTGTGAGTCATCACTTTGGATTCTTATTCTTGTGACAAATGTCACACGATTACAAAATAAGTTAGGTAAATGCAATTACTGAAATGTCTATTCTGTCAGTCTATAATTTTAATGCAAAGAACAAAAACATATACAATGTTTTCCTACATATTTAACCATGTAAGAATCAGACAACCTCAACCGATGGCCACGTTTATCACTCTATTCTAGTCTCTTGAGAAAAAGATACGAAAGGTAAGCATTTTAGTCGGAAAGACTGAAATGACCTGAATGGAGCTAGGCTAATCTTAGCAACCAAAGCAGCCATTAAGTGAAGTAAGAATGAATAACTGGACCATATTTCTAAATTTAGACTGAAGAAAAAGACTCGCCAGCCGTTAATTTGCTCGTGGCAATTGAGCGAGCGTGTCTGAAATACTGGATACGAACATCAGTCAATAGTTTTTACCTATCGTCAGGTAACATGGTCTTTGTTGTTGTTACTGTTGTCCGCTGGACCCAGTTCCGCATCAGTTTAATCCAGTCCTCATCCTCGAAAAAAAATTTGCCTAACACGAATTCAGACATGTCTATTATGTCTCATTTTTCAGCGTGGTCCTTACGTGAGGTGACGCAGAGTAATGCTTGCATTTACAATTTCCCGCGTTCCACAAAGTAAAGTACGCACATAGAAAGTAAGGAAAAACAGGAGCACCATTTCATAAATAGTGATACAGAGATACAGGTAGGATCTTTTAAAAATATGCAAAATTTGAGTTGAACTCAATAATGAAACCCAGGGCTTACCACCTGTTTCAATACAGGATTTTAGTCAAGCTGATATATCTACGAATATCAGACATCGTAGTAGATTAGGCCAACAGATAACCATCTGTATTCATGGAAGGAATGAGACCTACAAACGCTGATATCGAACTGAATATCCTTCTTAATATAATTCTTTGCATTCCTCATCTACATCGCTTCTCTAGCGTTGCTCAGAAACCTTTGTTTCCGTGGCACCTGAGATATGAGTCTTCAGTCTCTTGAAGAATGGGAATGTGGGAATTTTCCTTTCTGAAAAGCTGCAGTTATTCCCTTCACCATCTCTCCTTTCCTTGCAGGAGGTGTAGTTTGGTTGATATGGAGTGTAATTATTGAGCATCGGTTGCTTACGCTTCCCGCCATTTCTCCTGCCTTGCTGGCGACCTAAGAAACTACGATGGGGGGATAGATGTAGACAGACAGGAGGGGATATTCTTCAACCAGCAGAGCTTGCAACTAAAGATGACCACAGCAGTGTTGTCATATTTCCACGATACACAATATTTCCTCAGCGTGTGCGGACTGCACGCTTAATATGAGCGTCTTGAATTATATTCACCCAAAGTGCAACACTTCAAATCTTGTGATGCAAGTTGTGATGCTTTCACAGGGCATTGATGTACATACAAGTTTTCTGGGATATTACATAGTAAAGAAGGTAAAAAATGCAGTCTTCCCATTCCACGCCACGAAGGAATATTGGGACAATGGAGGTATAGGTCCACACATTATTAACCTCAGCACTAGATGCAAGTGACTGGTCAAGTTACCGCCCCAACCGCTTAACCCCCGGGGGGGGGGAACCTTGCTATAATTGATTCCGTCGTGCCAACTGGTAAACTATTACTGATATTTCGGAAGAACGGACTGCCTCGAAAATGAAGGCAGTAAGCTTCTACGAAACTTCTGTGAATATTTATCAGGCGACACTACGTGACATCTCAGAATACTTAGATCTTGAGTTCTTACCCCATCGCCATCTACTTTTTATTTTAAATAGGTAATACAAAATGCACTAATTATCCTGGCAATTCCTGGACGAAATACAGTTATTTTCGGTATATGTGGTGAATGACATTTTCATCATAAGCGAGAGAAATAAAAACAGAAACGTGAGAAAACTGTCGTTGCGTATGTAACATACTCTCAATTTCAACTTAGTGTAATTATCAAATTAATTTCATGTTCATAAGTAGCATTAATGGGAAAAAAAACAGGGTTGCTGCCGAATATGACATGATGGTCTATTGGGAAATGGAGGTATAGCGCCACTCATTCTTAAGCTCGGCACTAAATGTAGGTGAGAGGTCTGCTTCACGCTCCGGCCGCTTTACCTACTTGGAAAAAAATCCCACGTACCAAACGAATAAGCGGCTAAGGGGGCCCCAGGGCCGACCTGGAACAAATAAGTTCCTTGCCTCAGTCGAAATAAATTCCTTGGATATCCTGTTCACAGCCTAGTCACTGTACCGACTACGCTCTCCCGGCTCCCATAAATTGCCTGTTACAATATAAAAGATATAAAGTGACAGGAAAAATACTGTATAAAGAAGGAACATGCTCTTACGTTGTACTCCTCACAAGATAAAATCAGGACGGTTAAATTAAAGAGAATGAATAGTGCTGGGGCACTGCGGCGTGCATGAGAGACCCAGGAAATACGAATTATTGGTTGGAAAACCTGAAGGAAAGACGCTGCTATGAAGATCTAAATATGAATGAGAGAACAATATTAGAGTGGATCTAAAACACATAGGCTAGAAGAAGGCAGGCTGGGATGTTGTGACTCAGGATAAAGAAGAGCAAGCACAGTAACAAAAGTCTCTTTCCACAAATGAACGGGAATATTTTTAATTGCTGAATGACTGCCGGCTGCTGACGGATGTCTCCAGAGATTTGCAATATAAACATGGGACCGGATAAAATTGTCCTTCTGCCATGTTTAGATAGTATTAGTAATGGAGCTCTTTACATGTTACATTTTTCCTACAATGTATTGAATACAGGCAGTCCTCGTCTTACTTTAACGTTTTCTTTTGCTGGCAGCTGGCGGGATCTTCAACGGCCAGACTCCCGGTCATTTTAATTAATTCTTGTGGGGGGGAAAACGTTTCCAACTACGTCGTTTTTGTCTTACGTTGCGACTTTCAGGAAAGCAACTCCAAAGTTAAATAAAGACTTTCCTGTTCTGCACATAACAACTAAATTACAAACATTTATTTTTATGGAAATACAAGTTTCTCTGCTCATGGACTATGTATGTACGTATGTATAAACACTAACAAGCGTCGAGTTGTGCCCAAATTTTCTTGACCGTTGCGTTGAACACAGTCAATGGCTGCCGTCCCTCGGCTTTGGTGACGGTGGTTCTTTGAGCAAGAGTATAAGTCTGTCTCTTAGTTTAAGTTAATTCCATGGAGCAGGGGTCACCTTCAAAAGCAAATAATCCCTTAGATATTTTTCCACATATTCATGGAAGTCGATAGATTTTACTAAGCTCCGAAGAGACTGCCACTTGTCCCACCTTGACCTCTCTTTCCCAAATGCCAGTCTTCCCTCCAAAATTTCGCATTCAAATGTCCTAACAAAATTTTGAAGTATATCTCAGGGAACTGACTGTCTGCTCTTCTGACTCTTTACCGTATATGTCGTGCCATCTTTTTTATTCTCAGTTCGGGATGCACATTCGAAAAATATCACACCTGCGACATCTTTTCGCTGTGTTATATGACATGCTATCACAAACAAATTCTACTCTTTGAATTCATTCTATGATTATTTTATATTCACTAAAGCTTTCCCTATTTGCTTTTATATTTCCTGTCCAAGTCGAAGGCCTAGTGGTAACATTTCGCAAATGCTTTACGCGGCGGGGTTGCTAGTCCCATTCTCAACTCCCAAGGTGGAGGACAAAGCAATGTCGGCTGTCCGCGAGTACTTTTGGTCTTCATTGATATGTGGGGAGGTAGCCCATTATGGGCGCAACGAAAATTTTTCTATGGGTGGGGGCGGGGATGATCCTGAGTGTATATAGAATTTACGTTTGATTTTAAAAACTGTGTTACAAAAAGATGTCACAAATATAACTATAACATAACAGGCACCTAATTTAAATCACAATGTCAAATATTCACCCTCTATCTCTCTCTTTTATGTTCCTTTAAGACTTCTTTTGGACGACTGATTTCAATTTTCTTGTGGGTAATGAGAAGAGTCAGTCCATCAAGTGGATCTTGTCCGGTTCTGTTTCGCGGGTGTTTTTATTGGCCGCAGTGCAGAGAAAATTTCTCGCTAGTACGTATTTGTCGTTTTCGCTATAGTCACGAAAGATTGTAACAGGAGGAAAATACACGGATAAAATTTTTTATCGCAATGACCAGGGGCAGTTTTGGTGAAATTCTTGAAGACTGCTGCTGTAACGTTGCTGCCACATTTTTAGTTCCCCCTCCAGTATGACATCGATGCACTCAGGAAGACACATATTATAAAATCTTGCAAGCGCCGCTAACTTTCAAACTTGGAACGGGACCCGAAATCCACATCAACAACGGACAATAAAACCACTTCATCTTGGCTTAGTGAAGAGTGAAAACTCTATCTTATTCAAAAAGGTCGTACATCCGAAAGCTTTCAAACAGACAAAACTGCCCCTGGTATAGTAACAGGCGAAGACTGCAAATTTATGACATACCTTTTTGTTATTCGAACATTAGGCGCCAACAAGGCTCCGTACTGGGTAGGATCTGTCTACACACTAAAACCTAGTACTTCCTGTGTCAGTTCTTTACTTGTTATTTTGCCAACTCTCTGAAAAGGACCTACAATTAGGAAGCGCATGTAAGGTCGCTGGGCAGTCAAAATATAAAGCGCCTACCTGAAATTTCTACTACACAAGAATCAAAACCATATGCTCTTGTAACCCCACTTCAAAATCTCGCAGCCGACGTCTAATTAGGTTACAGGGAAAATTAACACTGGGGAATATGTGTATACTTACTTACGTACTTACTTCATGGAGCAGAGTCCTTCTTGAGAAGCTAACCGGTTTTCAGATAGACACGAAGGGGAATACACACACACATACGTTTTCGTAAGTTTTTATTATACTTTTGAATGTCCCAATGTAGACCTGCTAGTTATAGGAAGATCTTAGTGGCTGATTTGGCTGCAGCGTGTATTACGGAACACCTTTGATATATTCGGTCTAAAAATTTGCGTTTTTCAGATTTCGCTTTGGGGCAGCCCCCCTTGAAAGCGCCAATGAAATCCGTGGTAGTGGATTGTGGAGTGTGAATGTGGCAATTCCCCAGCTGGGAGTCCTTTGGCCCAGTGAAACTTCGTTATAAAAATCAATTATGTGTACGGAACCATCACTGTATTCTGAGGATCTAACAAATAAATTCTTTGACCAGAATGCTATTATTTGTGTTTCCAGCATACGGTTCACATGGTTAACACTACCATATTAGGGGACAAAGAATTTCTGTTCCACCAGTTTTCATCAACCCCATTTAGCATGCTGCTAGACGCGGTTTCGTCAGATTCCTTGTTAAAGAAATCGTTGTAAAAGATTTGAAATTGAGGGTCGAGGCATGACGTCAAGTAGACTTAATACTCTGGTGTACTTATGCATCAGAAGTTGCAGTTCGTTTGTTAATTTTTTCATTCACGGGGCTAACACAAGCAAATTGTTAGGACAACAGTAGAAGTTGGGTTAAATGCCCTCGAAATGAAACTACTTTTGATAAATACAATGAAAGCGGAGGTTAATCTGGCACAGGGTAGAAAGAGGTGGCGGATCCTTGTAACACGATAATTAAACTTTGGTTTCCATAAAAGGCGGGGAATTTCTTGAGTAGTTCAATCAGGAAATATTGGCTTCTCAAGAAAGGCTGCTCTTTCAATTTCGGTTAATAATTCTCGTAATTACTAGTATCGACTTAGGTATTTTGGTCGCCGTAAGCACATCTTACGCCCCCCCCCCCCCTTCCAACAAACCATCGGCAAACACTCAAATCCTTTGTGAAGTTGGCACTGTACTTTGTATACCTGTTTCCTGACTTTGTTTCTTATGCTTGAGATCTTCGCTTTTTGTTCTCGAATAAGCAAAAGACTGAAAACTCTTCTGCGCATGACTACTGCGTAGTTCGCTTAGAAGACCAAGTCGACCATGATAACCGCAGCTTCATCTCTGTGCAACTAATGGAGGAGAGCGCTGGAAAGAAACGAATTAGGCTAGAGCAGAATGGCGACCTTACCTACTTCCTTGATGCTGGAGATGTTCCAGCCTGGTTCGGTAGCTCGGCTGATTGCCGTTTCCACATCGTTTCGTACGATTCATAGACGACCAGTATTTAAACACATTTTACACGCTCGCATACATGATAAACACTTGATATCTCATCCGATTTGGTTTGACTTTGTGTGACGGTCGTTTTAACAGCCTAATCTACCTACGGTCACTAAAGTGTTACGTTCACTTGAAGGATATTTGCCACTCCTAACATAAAACAAACCCCTATTCAAGAACATAACACCACACTATAAAATTTCACTACAAAGGTACTGTAAATGGAATGTGTACAATTCTTGTCTTCCATAATTCCCGCGAAATGTATTCAAGCAGCCATACCAGCATGTGACTTACATACCTGGCGTGCTTGCCCCCCTCTCTCTCTCTCACTCTCTGCCATCTGCGGGAAAAAATGTACACCAGTAGCCTCTGTCTGACTAGCAGTCTCTATAACATAGTAGTTCGGGGAGTACCACTTCACTTACGATCAAGCGCGTTAAGTTTGTCACAGAAGGTATAATCCATATACGAACATAAGACGGTCTGTATAAGCTATTGAAATACAATCAATGGCGAAGGAGGTACCATTGTTAGTGAGTTGTATTTTTAGTTTCCATGTTAGGTGCCTACAGTATTAGACAGGTAAAAGGTTTGTTTTCACGTTGGCGACGTATTAGTCTTCCAGTTATGATCGAAAGTAGCCGTAGTAATCTGTGCCCAGAGTACAAATGCTACAGTTTCCTTGAATTTCGGTCCATGTAACTTTACAAAGTACAGCCCTTCTTGCTGAGCAGAAAATTGTTGCAATTATGGGTGGTGTAAAACTTAGAATTTCATGTAGGGGTTTATTTGAGGAATAAGAGATTTTATATTTTCCATGCCAATATATATTTTCAATGTCAGTAAGAAAAAATATTTTCAAACAAATTCATCCATATTCAGGATTTAAATAAGGCATAAGCACCATCTTCATAGACCAAACGCCAATCTTTAATGTTTTTGGAAAAATGCATTCTATGCTGGCATCCATATTTTCAAGTTTACCACACAGTCACAAGTTTTAGGAATCCTACTTCTCCATGGTGCAGAGTCCTTGAGAAGCAAACTGGTTTGCAGCTAGTCAAGAAACTCCCCGCATTTCACGGAACCCAAAGGTTCATTACCGCACTCTCAAGCATCTGCCACCTGTCTCTATCCTGGGCCTGCCCAATCCAGTCCATATACCCACATCCTAATATTATCCACCCATCTACGCCTAGGTCTCCTATCCAGTTTCCCCATCAGGACCCTATACACCCCCCTCTCCTCACCCATACGCGCCACATGCCCAACCCATCTCATTCTTCTCGATTTTATCACCCGCACAATATTGGCTGAGGAGTGCAAATCATTTAGCTCCTCGATATGCAATCTCCTCCATTCCTCTGTTACCTCGTCCCTCCTAGGTCCAAATATTCTCAACACCATGTTCTCAAACAGCCTTAGCTTCCTTTCCTCCCGCAATGTCAACGACCAAGGTTCACACCCATACAAAACAGGCAAAATTATAGTTCTATATATCTTTAGCTTTCAATTTTTAGATAGCAACCTAGAAGACAAAAGATTCTGTGCCGAATGACAGCAAGCACCTCCCGACCTCAATCTGCACTTAATTTCTTCCGCAATACAATTTTGATTTGTTAAAGTTGTTCCCAAATATTTAAACTCTTCCACCCTCTCGAAGGTAGTATTATCAATCCTCACACTCTGAATTCATCCTGCATTCTGATCTCGAGACATGACCATGTACTTAGATTTATCAGCACTTACTGGT
>Ga0123352_10009426_pt1 | contig 15266 bp, 7 predicted proteins | sample TergutLab28metaG_FD_89700 | JGI IMG/M metagenome (GOLD analysis project Ga0123352, IMG submission 89700) | Labiotermes labralis P1 segment gut microbial communities from Petit-Saut dam, French Guiana - Lab288 P1 | ecosystem: Host-associated > Arthropoda: Insects > Digestive system > Gut ... | reverse complement strand
TCGGGAATTGTGGGAAATAGGCAGAGGGTATAATGTGGTGGTGGTGGTTCAGCAGGACGACCTGCTTAACTTGTACACGTGGTTCCCCTACTCATCACACGACAACTGTGCTGATGTCAAGAATGTAGTGCTTGTAAATCAGTGGGTCATGGAAGGTGAAGGGGAATTTGTGAGGGAAGGATCACTCTATCCATGTAAAATCCCTTCGAACTTCCACGGCTGCGCTGTCAATTTGTCATCCCTTTGGAAAGGTGGCATTGAGGACGAAATTTATGGCCAGTATTTTCTGGTTCACAATATTACAAGTAATTATGTCAACAACTTTCCTAACGACGGTCAAATCTACGAGAAAATCTCAACATGTCTGCACAAATTGTGGGATCGTGAGACCGACATGTTGTTTGGAATATTTCCACTTGTAGTAGAAGATGTTAACAATGCAGAACCGATCTTTCCTTATTTCTCCATGAAACTTAACTGGTTTGTTCCCTGTCCTAAGCCCCTCTCACGTATTCGAAGAATTTCTCACATTTTCTCCCCCTCTGTGTGGGTTGCTATTGTAGTTGTCCTGTTCCTTGTCACTGTCGCTTCGAGGTGTCTCGCAAAGCAATCTAAGGACATCCGGTCATACACTACAATGTCAAGCGCCCTGTACAATATTTGGGCTGTGACAGTCGGAGTATCTGTGAATAGGACGCCTAGGAGTTCGAGGTTAAAGTTTTTGTTTGTTGTTTTTGTTTTGTATTGTTCTGCCATCAGCACCGTTTTCCAGACGTTCTTGACGATCTTCTTGGTAGATCCAGGATACGAGAGTCAATTGACATCAATGGACGAAATCGTTGATTCAGGAATAGAATTCGGTTACCCTGATTTTGTCAGTGATTTGTTTTCTTTATCCTCAGATTCGAGATACAAAGAAATTGTTGCAAGAGCTGAAATATGTTCGTCTTCTGGGTTATGCATTGACAGAATTCGTGAGACAGGCAACTTTGCCACTTTTGCTCCAGTGTTTAAAGTACAGAATTACACAAATACTATCAATGACCACAGCACCGTTTGTCTTCTAAATGACGATGACTACGATTTCTTTTACGTAACGACTTACGTGCAAAAAGGTAGCTTTTTGCTTGAATCATTAAATAAATTTGTGTCCCTTTATATTGAATCTGGAATGATTCACGGGAAGGTAAGAGACAGTGTATATATATCTAGGCCAATCCGCAATAACACGGATTTATCTGACGGATATTTCGTTTTTACCTTCAGTCATCTGCGTATCGCTTTTCTCATCCTCTTATTTGGTCACGGTGTTGGCTTCCTTCTGTTTCTTTGCGAAGTGTTGTACCACTTCATACTCAGATACTTTTCATTCTGTAATCTAATCGTGAAATCATCACAGCTGGTTTAGCTAATTTTGTTATTGTTCATAGGAGCGTGTTGGATGTATCGAAGTTTAAATAATTTGTGTTTTATTTTATAGCTATTTGCCATTTGTTGTTTGAATTCAATTCAACGCACTTAGTAGAATTCTTGATAAATTGCACACAGTATTGAGTGATGTTGTTCAGCTCATGTCAGAATTTACGTTTTCGAATTTCTCCTGCTGGTGTCAACACATGAGGAATCAAACACACAGTGAGATGTCATTAGCTTTGCCAGACGCATGCTGTGAACATTTTCCGTCTGCTTTTGATTTGTTACTGCTGGCTAAAATCTTAGGTAGGAAGACACAGAAATGTGCAATTGTACATGAATTTCTGCCATCTTTAAGTTGTGACTGAGTGTAGAGTGGTTGAAGCTCGTAGACATTGCAGAGGATCCTTGAATATGGTTCATGTTACTGTTGATGGTTCCAATAGGGTCATTTCATTCGTCGGTACCTTTTTCCATAGTACATGGCGTCATTCCCCAGAAGGCAGGAAGGTGCATATTAATTGCTGTGAATTGCTATACTCTGGCATAAATTTGCCTCGTGATTTGTATGTCTCCTAACCTTGGACATAGCCTGAACTGAGGCTGTAGCTGTACATTGTGAACTGCGAAACTAATTTGGAGGTCAATAAGCAATGAACTGTAGCATGTGGAGAGTGTCATGTTGTGGGGCTTGATACTTCTGAACCGTTACCAAGTTCTCTGACAATAGACTACTTAAGATTAGATTTTTGGTACAGTTTGGCCAATGTTGTGATGACAATGTATAGTTTATTTAATTTTGTAACCGTGTGGAAAGACAGATTTTAATTTTTTTGTTTCATTCCTGTTCCTTAATTTGTGAATATTTTTTCAAAATTTATTCGTGTTTACACACATTACTGACTTTTATTCTACGACAGACTAATTACACTCTTCGTGGCCAGTCTGAAATTTCATGGCACATTTATGTTTATTGGACCGTGCAACATCTTGATAGTTGAATAAAGGTAGACCAACTTGATGTCACTTGCTTTACTATTTCATTATTTAATGCTCAACATGTTTCGAATGTTAGTACATCCGTATGCAGGCTGAAGCACTAGTGCTTCAGCCTGCATACGGATACCACACCACCCCAGCCAAACCACAACGTAACACCAACACACATCGAACCAAAGCAATACAACCCATGAAATAACTCAATAAGTAAGTCGCAAGCTCCTGAAGACGGATGTACTAACATTCGAAACATGTTGAGCATTAAATAATGAAATAGTAAAGCAAGTGACATCAAGTTGGTCTGTATTTATTCAACTTTCATGGCACACATTTCTACATTGCTAAGTAATTCTCATACAAACGAAAGTTAGACTTTAACCCAGCAAAGCATTGTTTCACAATATGTGTGTATTACTCTATTTCTTACAAAATTAAATCCTCACATTAGTTGCTAATTATTTCCCAATATTTCCTGTTTGATACCAAAACGCAATGACTCTACTTTAATTTTCAGTCAGAATGCTATGTTTGACTTATAATTACTCTGACATGGAAGTGTGTCCAGCACTTTGCTGAAACCACAAAGATAGGGTGCACGGACAATCAATGTGAAAATCCTTACACGTCTGTATCTGTATTTGTGAACTAAAGCTGTAATGTCACGGGCTTTTCAGACGCGTTCGCTAAATGGCGAAAAGCAACTAATTAGCTTTGTCATGTCTGTCCGTCCATCCGTTCGTCCGTCTATCTTCTCTCTCTTTCTCGTGCCCATGTAACATCTCCGCTCCTAGTGGAAGGATTTTCGTGAAATTTAACATCAGAACATTTTTGGAACATCTGTACAGAGACGTCGGTATTTATTAAAATCTGAGAAGAATGACTCGTAACTTACATGGAGACCGATGTAAATTTATGATCACATCTCGCTTAAGTTTTCTTAGACTGAGAAATATTTCATACAAAATTTCGAGAATATCACACTTACATTTCGTGTTAAATATTTTATTTTTACAGAAAAACCTACTCTTTATGAGGCCACGGTTAAAAATATGATACAGCCCAGAAAGATGTGATTTTCCTGCAGGGCTACTAAGGCAAAAGTACAGACCCGAACTCAGAATATGTAATACTGTTCGGCGAATTCGCCTCATTGTTACTGTAAACGTGCATTGCCTGTGCTGTTACGAATATAAACTTCATTAGTTGCAGTCAGTTCAGTATTTCTTAAGCTACACTGTGATATTTCTTAAGCTACACTGTGATATTTCTTAAGCTACACTGTGATATCCTAACTTCTTCAGACCGATCCAATAAACGAATTGTTAACTTCTTTAGTGAGAAGCACTTTTGACGTTTCAGGGAGTTATAAGGCAGAAATGCACGTGACTGAGAAGCCAGAATACTATTGCTGTCGTAGTTTCTGCCTATAATTTTACGATTTGATGTGTCTATAGCAGTAAGTTTTCCTGTTAGAACCTGTCGTTATATGACAATGTTTGATCGGGTTGCACAAAATTTCATAGAAATGTATCGTCAATAACTTCAGTGTCGGTTACACACAGTCTGTTGCTTCGAGACAATTGTGACCACAAACGAGTTTGATGAATCGTTTCTTTTCTGCACATAAAGGCAGCACTTTTCTTCGCAACCTGCTAACCGTCTTGTAATTGTTCATCTTTACTGTGTATTCTAGATCAGTTAGTCAATAAACAGTAACAACTTACATATTTGTATGCTGGACGTAACAGATATATTTTATTTTTCCCCTGCATTTTTCGAACTGTAAAGGCTTCTTGAGGAACTTCGGCCGTGTGAAATGTTACACATTACAGCTGTATCGCTGCACACCCACCCTTAACAAGCGGCATATTGTCGGTCCACTCTAGAGCACTATGAAATAGAATATGTAGTCATACTTCAACACTACACAGTGAAACTTGTTAATGGTTAATATGTTTGTATAAAGAAGGAGAACAGTACGTTAATTGTCGAATATGCCGGTGGAGCTTCAGTTGCTTTTTGAGATAAATAATAAGCTCTGGACTCCCTACACTTAAACACAAATATATTACAATACAATCAAACAGCGTATCCTCTCCTAAAACCCAGTCGCCATGCTTTTTTCATCACAGCTGCCTGACGTCCTTTGTACTTGCGCCTGGTATGTTTCTAGATGTCCATAGTTTATTCGTAAGTTATATGTTTGGTGCATTTTTACCATAGGAATTGTGTTTCTATATGTAATGTAGTTGTTGAATTTCCTTAAGTGAACACTTTTATACTATTCATAAAATGGTATATTTAGGGCCGATTCACACTATACGTCACGTTTCCGTTCCATCGCGGAACGTCACCGTTCAGTAAAATTTTCTCATGTGTAATTTAAATGGAGATGTTCACACTGACAGGAACGTCTCCCTCACGTCTCAGTTCCGTTCCGACGCCGTTGCTGAGCGAGAATGTTTGACGTGACAGAACGGGTCCGAACCGGTCCGTACCTGCTCGATTCCGATAATGTGAGCAGTCTAACGTCTCCTCCACTGCACTTCGAGTGTTTGCTTGCAACGAGTGCTGCCTGTTTTTGTCTTCAGAAATTGATGAAAAATTAATAGAATTGGTGCATAAATGTGAGGAATTATATGACACGTCAAATAAGAAATATAGTTGACAGAGTCTGGAAAAACTGTATATTATAAATGAGCCCAACATTGCACTCTTTTATTCTGTCAAGACACAAATCCGGACGGAATATTAAATATTTGTTTAAATTTGTCCCTTACTTCAACAGCACTTCGGTGGGCATTACCTCCTTGTTTTGGTATTTTTGTGTGATTGTTTTGATCATTTGCAGAACTTCCTATATCCTTCTGATTTTCTGCTTCTGACACACTTGTGAACCCACATACGCTTCTTTTTGTCTCTCAGAGAAGCATTTTTCTCTTCTTCATCCAACATCAATGCTATCGCTGCTAATTGCCTTTTAGAAAACGAATGGGGCTGCATATTTGACGGAAATTATCGCAGGCCTCCTATCACATGCTCTTCTGGAAGGTGACTGAACACGACGTGCAGTGTGAACACAGACCATTCTGACGGATCGAAGATGGAACGGTGACGGAACGGAAACGTGACGCATAGTGTAAATCGGCCCTTATTATTGTATTTGGTACTAGCACTTTTATTCTCGTGTTGTTACACATTTCTGACAGTTTAGTTTTGTGTAACACAATTTCAAACTAAGACGCCTCATCATTTATCGGCCCACATATTGACCCATTGTTCTTTCCTGTAGACTTTTTGGTGGAAAGTGTCTTTCAGCGATTAAATTTTAGCATCTAAAAATCACTTCCCGATTCCCGATGAGATAATTATATTTTTCATTGACTTTATACTTCTGGCCGCCCAATGGCTCTTGGATCGGCTCAGCCTCTAACAGAAATGTTTATCAGAATATCTTCTGGAGGGGGGGGGGCGGGTAAAGCGGCCGGTGCCTAGGGCCGACAACATTGCCACTTTCAGATGTCGATTGTATAGAAATGCCGGGCATTTCAACCTTCAGGAGTCCCAAATGTCTGTCCAGCCCTGTATAGCAATAGCTTTACATTTAACCCTTCTCCCACATGTAAGACAGACATACATAACATACTCTCTTCTGAGAATTCAGTGTTAAAGTAGGACTACAGTGTATGAAAGCAAGCGGTATGTTTGAGTTATAAGGACAAGGTTTTTGCTAATAACCCAAGCAGTTTAGACATAAGTAATTAGTTATGCTGCATGTCGAAACACTAGGGCTTGTCAGAGTTGGGAGGACCTGCTATAACTGGGGCTTTATGGGTCACAATGTGCCTGTCAGTCAAGTGACAGACAACAGACCCTGGTACCCCACTGAGCTTCCTTTCCATGGCTACTGGGGAATAGGAGCCCCAGCTAGAAACTGACCACTCACCTGGAATCTGGACAGTGGTAACCAAAACATATAGGTTGACAGTTAATGCTAAGTGTTTTGGTTTGATTCTGGAGTTCCAGCAGCTTCTGTTCATCACTGGTACAACAGATAACTTAAGATCATCATTATTAGTAAGATGTAACTATCTGTCCTTTAAATTAGATTTTTTCCCATTACCTTTAGCCTGGACTGTGGGGATTTGGGACAACTTTACAACAGGAAGAAAATGTTTAACAAAATAATCGCTGTTTATTTTGATGTGTGCATAAAACACTCAATCAGTAAGCAGTGCGCAGCAATTATACTGTGTGTGTATATAAGTCAGTGTGATTTATCCTTTCTTTGGCAAAGCGCCACATCTTGTACTATGTGATGTTTCTTGGTCTGCACGTGTAAAATTCACAATTAATGCATCTACATACATATGTTCCATGCATCCATAGTTTATAAAAATAATAATAATGGGTTGAGGTGTAAGTCATTAACATACAAAATATACAAAGTAAGCAATGTATACAGAATCAGTACAGTGTAAAATGCTGTAAACGGTTTGTATAGCACATTATGGATCACCTTTACATATAAGAAATTCATCTAAAAATGGAAAGCAGTGTGTATTTGAGTGTTGTCTTGATGCTGCTTTAAATTGTGCCTTCACATCCTTAAGTCCTATGAAACTACATGGTAAGCTGTTGAAAATTCTGATGCCAGCAGAGAATGTACTTTTCTGGCACATAAAATTTTGGCATTTTGTCTATGAAAATGGCGTATATTCCTTGTATTAATACTGTGTCCAGATGAATTTGTTTGAAGATATCCTTCATCATTTACATTGAAATTCATTATTGAACATATATATATATATATATATGTATATATATGTATATATCATCATGGAATGGGTAAAAATCTCTTAATTGTTTAGGCATACTTCTACATGAAGTTCTGGTTCATGCACCAACCACAATTCTGAAGATTTTGTTTTGCAAAGCAAATTTCTTTCCATTGTTGGACAAATTACCCCCCATAATTATCCCATACTTGAAGATGGAGTGAAAATATGGACAATAAATTGATTTGAGAGTGTTAATGTTACTGATATGGAACACTGACCTAACTGTAAACCATGTTCCTTTGTTAATAGTTTGATCAGATGATTCTTAAAATTTAGTTGGTTATCAATTTTTTTAATCAAGAAATAAAAATAAAATCAAATGTATCAGAGACTTGTACTGTACAGGGGCATCAATTACTTTAAGAAGGGTTACCAGACTAGAACTAATATAGTGAAGGATGAGAAGGGAGATAGGGTTACAGACTGCCTCAGTGGTTTGGTGGTAGGTGGAGGAACCATTATTCTCAGATATTCAATGTTCATGGAGTTAGTGATGTTAGGCAGACAGAAATACACACAGCATAAACCACTAGTGCCTGAGCTGTGTGCCTTTAAGGATGAGATAGCTATTGAAAAACTAAAAGGACACATATGATCAGGTACTGATCAAATCCAGCAGGATTGATTACAGTGGGGGGTAGAAAAATTCACTCTGAGATCCACAAACTTATTAATTTTATTTGGAATTAGGAGGAATTGCCTGAGGGGTGGGAGGAGTTGATCATTGTACCTGACTATAAAAAGGGTGATACAACAGACTGTAATAATTATAGAGGCATATTATTTTGCTAACTAAATACAAAATTTTATCCAACATCCTGCTGTCAAGGTTAACTCCATATGCAACGGAAATTGTTGGGGATCTTCAATCTGGAATTTGACACAACAGATCAACTACTGATCATATGTTCTGCAGTCTTCAAATACTTGAGAAAAAATGGGAATACAGTGAAGCAGAGCATCAGCTATTTATAGACTTCAAGAATGCTTATGATTCAATTATGAGGGAGGGCTTGTATAATATTCTCATTGAGTTTGGTACCGCATGAAACTGGTAAGGCTATTAAAAATGTGTCTGAAACGTATAGCACAGTCCATGTAAACAAGCATTTGTTTGCCTGACATGTTTCCTATTAAGAATGCTTTGAAACCAAGAGATACTTTATTGCCCTTGCTTGTTGACTTTACCCTAGATTATGCCATTAGGAGGGTTCAGGTAAACCAGAATGCATTGAAATTAAGTGGTACACATCAGCTTCTGGTTTATGCTGATGATGGTAATATATTGGGTGGAAGTGTACATGCTATGAAGTAAAATACAGAAGCTTTAGCAGCTGCTAGTAAGAAGAGTGGACTGTAAGTAAATACTGATAATACTATGTACATGGTCATGTCTGAAGAAAAGGATGTAGGATGAAATCACAGTTTAAAGAATGATAATAGTTCCTTTGAAAGGTTGGAAGAGTTCAAATGTTTGGGAACATCCTTAACAAATCTAAAGTCTACTCAGGAAGAAATTAAGAGGAGACTGAAGTCAGGGAATGCTTGCTAACATTCAGTGCAGAGTCTTTTGTCTTCCAGTTTGCTATAACAAAATTTGAGTATTAAGATATAGAGAACTGCAATTTTGCCTGTTGATTTGTATGGGTGTGAAACTTGGTCGCTCACATTGAAGGAGAAACGTAGTTTGAGAGTGTCTGAGAATAGTTTGTTGAGGAGATATTTGGGCCTAGAATTTACGAGGTAACGTGGGAGTGGAGAAAATTACGTAATGAGGAGCTTAATGATCTGTACTCCTCACCTAATGTTGTTTGGGTTATCAAATCAAGAAGAAAGAGATGGGTAGGTCACGTAGCATGTATGGGGAGAGGAGAGGTTTATGCAGGGTTTTGGCAGGGAAATCTGAAGAAAAGAGACCACTTGGAAGACCCAGGCACAGATGGGAGTTGTAACCGGCCAGGGTCCATAGTTCAAATCTCGTACTAGGCAACCAAGAAGGTGAGGAGATAAACTGGTCGTCGAGTGTTGGCTAGTTTTTATATTGAAAGGGAAGAGGTAAAGTTTGTTTGGTGTGCACACGTGCACTTGACAGGCTATATAACTGAGATTGCTGAGTTTCCCCTCCCACATATGAATTGATTGATTCTCTGCGATGTCAGCTATGGGCATTTGTTCACTGATATTATCTGTATCACTAAGGTTTATGCAAGTGTTTAGTTGTTCGTGGAAATGTTTTTACACTTGTGTTTTTTTTTAGTAGCGTGTTTTTTGACAGAGGGGAGAGAGAAATAAGGATAGCATGCTGAAATCTTTCTTTTTCCATATATGATATGATGTTTGCTTACGAGGCAGAGTTGTAGTCAGATGTATGCTATTGACGGTTGTGAATACTAGATGAACAACAAGCAACCAAAAGTTGGTGGTGCTGGAATCTCAGTGAATACAGAGTACTGAAAGAGCAAAGCGGCTTCTAATTCCTCCTGTATATTCCTTGAGAGGGATCCGTGCCTACGACGAGCTACAAATAGTTGTAACTGAAGTCAGGCAAGTCAAACAGACGGTTACAGTGGGTTATTTTAAGATAGATCTTCAGAAAGCTGGATGTGGAGACATGGACTTGGTTGATCTGGCTCTGGGTAGTGACATGTGGCAGGCACTTGTGAATGCGGTAATGAACTTCTGAGTTCAATAAAATGCAAGGAATTTGACTAGCTGAGAAGTGGTTAGCTTCTCAAGGTCTCTGCTGCATGGGATAACTAGGTAAGTAAGGAAGGCATTGAATTAAAAGAACTTAGCTGGTCTTTATGACAATTAAGACTGCTATCAGTAAGTGGTAAAACTGTATTGCTGTAAGCTAGATAAGAAGCAAGTATTCTCATAACAGCCTCATGTGTCTGATAACAAAAACATGCATATTTTATTGTTCAGAAAGGAGGGTATGGCACCCTGCAGCAGGCATATATGCTGTAGTGAACTTGGTTTTATGTCTATTGGTGAGAGGATATATAAATTCTAAAATGAATCAGTGACCTGTCAGTATGGCAAGTGGCTACAGTGATGTGGTTACAGGTGTGTTAACAGTTTGCATGATGAATTTATCAACCAGCATGATGTGAGACCAAGTTACATGTGGACTGTTGTGAAAATCTGAAGTTTCATGTACATTCCCTGAGCTTGTGGTGGCAGTGGTGTTGGCACGGGTGGTGTTGGTGGTAGTAGTGATATTAGGTTTGTGCTTATTTGTGTATAGAGTGTTTAAATGTGATGGTGACAGACTGTTTGTTTGTGGTTTATTTGATGTGTCAGTATCTCAGCCACTACAGCACAGACTGATATAATGATCAGTGAATAATGAATCTGCATGGTTGTGGCAGCAAGTGAAATGGCCCAGTTTGATGTTCTGTGTCAGCATTTGCCTGAAGTTACACAATAAGTGATGAGTGAGTAGTGGAAATAATGGAAGAATGAATGGATGAAAATTAGAAACACACACACACACACATATATATATGTATGTAACATTATTTGCTCTCCTTATTGGTATTTTTCTCTTTTTCCTACTTATCAAAAAACAATGGATACAGTGTCTCCATCCCAGGGGTAAAGAAGCCAGGGATTGGCTTTGACCACCAACACCCACCTGGTGTAAGGTAAAAGAAAGAGTGAAGCTATATCTTTATTTCTGCCTCTGAGCATTAATGGCCCGTTTTAGGGAGAAATTTACCTCACAGAAAATTCGCTGCATATGTATTTCAGAGACTGATAAGTTGTTATCGTCTAGGGAAGTGGTCAGTAGTATTTAATTTGGTGGGTGTAAAAAACATAGAATATATTGTGTGGTAAAACAGCAGAGTTTTTAATGTTGAATCAGGTGGTAGGTATAGTAACCATGGTGCTTGAAACGTTGATTCTATTGTTTCAGTTCTGTTCAGGCTACCAGTGAGTAAGACATCCATACTGATCCTGGCATTTGGAATCACAATTGGCTTTAGTTTTGCGTATATCCTGATGGTGAAAACTTGTTCATCGGAAGAGTTCCTGTTTTCCCCATCTAGGTATATTATTTGTTTGACAGTGGTAACTTGTCAAGAAACTGTTGCATGGTGGGCTTGATTATGCGGGAGAATTCCTTTATTGTTGCACTGATAGGAACTCTAATAATTTATATAAACCAAACACTGATCAGACTGTGTGCTGGCAGGATGTGTTGACATGGAGTTTTGTAGATATGTATCAGTGTTTTTGAGGAACGTGCCCCCTTCAGTTTTACTGTTGACCCTGCAGGTGGAGGCAGTATGTTCCTCTCGAATGGCAGTACTTGCCTATGAACATAACCACTACAACCATAATTTGAACGCTCACTGCATTGAGAACTCACATCTCAGAACCCAAGTCCTTTTACACTAACCAACAAGGTAGTACAGTGGTACTGGTCTGGACTTGTGTTTATGAGGCATCTGGTTTGTATCTGGTGGGATTTATATATACAGTGGGCCCTTGATAGCTGTTGCTCAGAAGTGTTAGATTACCAGAAAAATGTAACGAGAGGTTCTCAAAACAGTTATTTGCAGATTGTATGACTTAGTTTACTTTATTTCTATACTTTTATTTAGAAGGGATGCGAGTTACAGTTCAAACAATATACAGGCATTCATATTATGTGTTTAAAGCAATTAAATGTGGTAAATTGTATGAGGTTCTTGTAGTGGTGTTGCCAAACATTCAAGTCATTTGTCTTGTGATGGCGTGTCATTGGGTGTTTAGTTAGTGACATTTTGAAGGTTTATAGTGCTTTCATCATTAAGCATGACCAGTGAGAACATTTTGAACTACTCACCCACCAACACAACATCATATCCCAGAAGACTTGAAACCTCTAAACTACTGTTGCTCTAGCCCCTATTGATATTTGCTTACCCTAGAGATGAGTTCATTGCTCAATTTCATGACTTCTCTGGAAAATTGTGCTGAAATAACACCTTATTATGTTGCTGTGCATCCATTGCTTGTTTGCTTATCCATTGCACTTTGGGGGAAACTTTCAACAAAGAGTGGTCAAGGGCTAATTATTTGATGATAAATTGTACAACCATTGATTTTATTTCCAAGACAAAATTAAAAAATATGTAATTTTATAGAAAAGCAAGAGAAAAATACAGAGAAGTAAATAAATGAAATAAAGTGAATGCCAACTTGATGCAACTAGGTAATTTTATTGATGTATTCTTAGCTCGACAAGTTTTGTGCACATACGCCCATCATCAGGAGCATTAGATGTTGAGTTGCAGCATATGGCTTTCAGCACCAAGTTTTTGGATGGGTGATGGTAGTGAGAGCCATGCATGGCACCATCCGCACCATACACACGACCTATGCAGTGGCTCTCAAGATCACCACCCATCCAAAAACTCGGTGCAGAAAACCATATGCTGTAACTCAACATCTAATGCTCCTGATGATGGCCGTATGTACCCGAAACAAGTCGAGCTTAGAATACATCAATAAAATTACCTTGTTGCATCAAGTTGGCATTTCACTTTATTTCATGAGGAAGATGCACAGTCAAACAACCCTCAAGAAGTAAATAAGTTGTATAAGAAATCTTAAATTTTGAATGTAATGATTTAATGGGATGTAGCAGTTATCAGTATAAAATATTTTGTCCCATGACTGAAAGAGTAACAAAGAATGAGCAGCTCTTAGAATTTCACATTGTATATTTCTGAGAGTCACAGGTTTTGGAAATCACCAGTTTATTGATTGTGAGTGCTTTTTATTCATTATATTGTAGTGGGGAGTAATATAGTGGAAGTGGAGGTGTAGCTCCGCACATTCTGAACTTTAGCACTAGGTGGAAGTCAGTGGTGAAGTTCACACCCCAGCCACTTGAGACCTATAGATATAATCCCTGATATTCATTGTGTGGGATACATGATGAGCCCCATAGTTGGTCTGGGTGTGTAGGTAAAAATAAGAACTTCCATCTGTGCCAGGAATCAAATGCAGACCAACAGTCCTGCATTCATCTTATAAATATAAATGTAAAGTTAATACACACTTGTTTTTTATGTTTGTTGGACCAGGCATTATTGTGATAACTGAAGAATCAAAAAACCAACTAGATGCCATTTGATATTTTATTGTACTTCTTATAGACTCAAAATGTTTCAAGCATTACTATGCCCATCGTCAGGAGCTCGCGACTACAATGTTGTTCACCACATTGGTCACTTCGTTCTTGGTTTGCTGTAGGTTGCAGGTTAGGTGCGGTTAGGCTGGAGTAGTGTCCGGGCTGCAGGCTAAGCACTCCAGCCTAACTGCACCTAACCCCCAACCTACAGCAAACCAAGATATGTACAATTTCAGATTCACAATACTAATCAACACTAACAACACATCGAATTACCAGTCCACTAATGAAACACACTACGCACAAGAGGACATTATGATCACCACACATAAAGGATCACAACTATTAATATTGTAGTGCCTCCCCAGTTGGTACCCTGGCCTAACTGGACCTGTCTCGAGGAGACACTATTACTTAAAAGGATGCGGTTATTGCCGTCGGCGCCGAGGTCTCTAACTTTTGTGCTGCCACCAGCCAGACTTACAACCAAATTTAAGCTGTCGAAAATCTGGCGAACTACTCCGCCACAGAACGAAGTAAAATACAAATTGCACTTGTCTATATTTATCACTTAGCTTATCTAATCTTTCAGGGACATCAGTTAGTAGTTATGTTAGTCGAATTTAGTAACTAACCCCCAAAATTTATTTAATATAAAAAAATAAAAATATACAAACAACCATAATTTACACTGTCGCCATATAACAAATAAAAATTTTAAATTTAGTAACTGTCCAAATACTCGTTTCACGTTCCTGTATATAGTCCAAAGTATACGGGAATTTATAATTAAATTTCTAAATAAATTTTCCTAAATAGTCGTTTACCTAAATTGCTCAATTCGCGTCAGTTCACTCAACAGTTTTCTAATACGTTCAACACAGCTTACCCTGTATATTTAGCAGAAGCCTGCGTCCCGTACACATAATTTAAAGTCTTCTTTGGTGCAAAAGTCAGAACAATCTTCACGTTAAACAAACACACAAGTACTACGAAAATTTCCACGACAATGAGGGCGTTTGCCTAGTTACAGTGGACTATATAAAGTAAGGCCGCTGACACATCTAAAAAGAAGTGCGTATTCTACAGTGCATTGCGCTGTTTGCCACGGAGAAGTTCACTCAGAGTTCGTAAACTCCGCTACTTTACGACAAACAGGAAATCAACGGCTAAGTTGCACATATCTGTGGGTGCAGTGCACTGCTATTGTCAGCATTCACGAGCTTGTCGCGTCTGTGCGCGACTGATTTTTAACTCAAATCTAAAGTAACTTGTTCATTTATTACAATATTAATAGAAACACATTAGCAGCTACAACCAAGCAACAAAGAACTTCGCATTGAACATACACCACCAAGAACCTTAATTTTACATTAACGCTACGCCCACTATCTTTACAGAATGAAACAACCAATGTGGCAATCAACATTATGGTCGCGAGCTCCTGATGATGGGCATAGTATTTCCCGAAACATGTTGAGCCTATAAGAAGTACAATAAAATAATAAGTGGCATCTAGTTGGTTTTTATTCTTCAGTTAAAACGCTTGTTTTTTTGCAGGTTAGGAAGCAGGTTTATTGACTGGTATAAACGCAGTGACAGGGAAGATGGCCTGGGACCAGATACTGGGGAGATGGGAAGACATAGTTCTGATGAACTGCATCACATAAGTCAGTAGGGGCGTGCTAACAACTGACAGATCCACGCAGAGTTATTTCTCCACTTACCCCAAAAGTTAATTGCAGATTGTGCCAGTACTATTTGGAAGGAAGTAACCAGGTCACACTAATTAACGTTCCTAACTACTTAATATTTATTATTACACCAACAAATGCACATATATATTTTTAACCCCCCCCCCCCCCCGGCCCTCCCGCCCAAAC
>Ga0123352_10009423_pt1 | contig 15267 bp, 4 predicted proteins | sample TergutLab28metaG_FD_89700 | JGI IMG/M metagenome (GOLD analysis project Ga0123352, IMG submission 89700) | Labiotermes labralis P1 segment gut microbial communities from Petit-Saut dam, French Guiana - Lab288 P1 | ecosystem: Host-associated > Arthropoda: Insects > Digestive system > Gut ... | reverse complement strand
CCAAAAAGATCTTCACTCAAGAACTGGAAGGGACGAGAAGAGGGAGAAGACGCAGGAAAAGATGGAAAGAGGAAAGAGAAAGAGATCTTGAAGTGCTGGGAGTGAGAAGATGGAGAGAGTTGGTGGCAGATAAAAAATGGAAGGACACTGTTGGACAGGCCAAAGCCCACAGTGGGCAGTAGTGCCAATGGAAGAAGAAGAAGAAGAAGAAGAAGAAGAAGAAGAAGAAGAAGAAAAAGAAGGTTCAAACCCCCACTACATATTTTACATATTATAACGTTTTCCTTATTAAATCACTTCGTAGCAGTTTACAAGAAAATTCTATCTAAGTTATGTCCGATATGAATGCCTCCTATGACATTATATTAAAATTATGGTGCAGAGTTTAAGTTGGAACAATTCTGCAGCACAATTACTCGCGTCTTCCACCAATAAAGGAGTCAATTCAATATCCCAGTAATGTTACGGGTTCTTTTCGCTTATTGCCTGCATTAACTTACTTGCTGGCTAATAGATTTGTGTATTATTTACAAACAGACAGTTTGACGTGGTACCCTAGCAAAGGCGCCGATTCCTCTTGCGAGGGGTTTTATCAGTGTTCACGCGGGATTCATAAACCCGGGAAACGCCAGAACCTGGGCCGCATGGGCCTAGCAGCGCCATGGAGGTATTCAATTCTTGGGCGTGTCAGTGAAGTATGTAATTCTTCCGGAAGATTTGCCTTATATATCAAAAATCCAACTTGGATTATTGATATACAGATCAATCGAGTGCTGGCAAGAGATAGTTCGGTTAGACCTATCCAAGCCGTTTCGAATAAACAGCTTCCTTTCTGGAAAGGTTTCAGATGTTCGGAAAACAAGAAATTCTCCCGTAAGTTATGAAACCCAAAAGTTAATTATCGTGTCAAAAATCACAGCTGGTTCAATGCTAAGAATTTTTCTTATCTCCAATGCATGTTATATGTCCTGCCTATTTCATTTACACTGATCTAATAATATAACATAATATGCCGTGAACAAGAGAAAATACTAAGTCTCCTTTGACAAATGTCTCCAGATCTGATGTATATTGGACCGTGCATCATCTTGATAACTGAAGTATAAAATCCAACTAGATGCCACTTATTACTTTATTATGCTTATGTTAGGCTCAACATGTTTCGGGCATCATTATGCCTATCATCAGGAGCTCACGACGATAGCGTTGGTTACCACATAGGCCGTCTGGTTCTCGAGTTACTGCTGATTGGAAGTTAAGTGCAGGCAGGATGGATGAGTGTCCGGACCGAAGGCTGTAACACGTTACAGTCTGCCTGCACGTAACTTCCAACCAGCAGCAACTCGAGAACCAGACGGCCTATGTGGTAACAAACGCTATCGTCGTGAGCTCCAGATGATGGGCATAATGGCGCCCGAAACATGTTGAGCCTAACATAAGCATAATAAACTAATAAGTGGCATCTAGTTGGATTTTATTCTTCAGTCTCCAGATTCTTTGCATTTATTTCCTCTCCCTCGAGTTTATTCTTCTTAAAATGGCTCTCATAATAGATATTTCTCCTTTCGGCTGACAGATCATGTTTTGCCCACATACAAAAAAACGGATACAATGAATTAGTTTTATGTTTAAACATTCCCATTGTTGAATTACAGGTACAAAAATAAAATATCCCAAAAACAATGGCACAAAAAAATCGCCATTTTAATCTGTAAATCTGCGGATCATATTTCGACGCTACAATTTCGTAACACAAAATGACACAACCACCTTATTCATTGCGTCCCATATTCATCAGTATTGCCGTATTCAATTACACTGGGACAATTGCAGAACTGCAGGCTTTTGAGTGACGCATTTCGCTCGAGGGCTGAGTGGAACAGCATGTAGTGAAGCGCTGTATTTGGGCAACGAAACTGAAGACTTGAAATAAATACAGAGGCTGTAATGCCCATTTTCAATGGCCATATGTACAATCATGCGTACCGCGAAAATCCAGCAGGATGGATGAGTGTCCGGACACTCATCCATCCTGCCTGCACCTAACTTCCAACCAGCACCAACTCGAGAACCAGACGGCCTATGTGGTAACCAACGCTATCGTCGTGAGCTCCTGATGATGGGCATAATGGTGCCCGAAACATGTTGAGCCTAAATAAACACAATAAAGTAATAAGTGGCATCTAGTTGGATTTTACTCTTCAGTTATCAAGATGATGCACGGTCCAATACACATCAAATGCACAAACATGTAATTCGTAGATACAATTAGAATTATTATAAAATATTTAAAATTGCTCCAACGTGTTTCGGGTCACAAGGATCCATCATCAGGGAGATCTATACAGTGCTTGGCTAAAATTACAGTAATGGTTCTATCGTGTCCGTTGATATGGACGTAGTCGGTGTTATGGCAGCATATTTGCCCGTGGTTCGATTGTGTACTGCACAGTCTAGAGAGGCACTTTGTGTGTACTGCAGAGTCTAGAGAGGCACTGTGTGTGTATTGCACAGTCTACAGAGGAACCGTGTGTGTACTGCACAGTCTAGAGAGGCACTGTGTGTGTACTGCACAGTCTAGAGAGGCATATGCTGCCATAACACCGACTACGTCCATGTCAATGGACATGATAGAACCATTACTGTAATTTTTGGCCAAGCAATGTATAAAGCTCCCTGATGATGGATCCCTTGTGATCCGAAACATGTTGGAGAAACTTCAAATATTTTATAATAATTCTAATTGTATCTACGAATTATATATTTGTGCATCTTTTGGATAATAAAGTGTTTTAATTGTCAATGATGCACGGTACAAACACGAAGACAGTTACTTGTTAACTTCTAAACGGACATATGAAAGGGGTGCCCTGCAGGAAATACACTGAATTTTTCTGACCTTCCACATATTCTACGTGTGACACCACACATTTCAATTCCAAGTCCCAAACTGCCACCAGCAGCGTGTTTATTCTTATCACTACAAAACACTTGGTGCACATTTTACGGAAGACGGGAAGGAAGGAAACCAGGAGACAGAAGCATAATCTCTCATACGGATCCAATGTGCTACGATAACCTACTGTCCTCAGTGAACGGTCACAGTTCACCCTAGAACAGACCATGAAGGCACAGACGGGAAGTAGAGGTATAGTTCTACTCTTTCTTTAACCCCGGCGCTAAACAGGGTCGGGCGGTCAATGCCAAGCACCGGCCACTTTTCCCCCGGGAAAGAGATCGGGTACCCATTGTACAGGAGGGTGGGTGGGCCCCCAGGGTCATCTCGACGGCTGCTGAAAATCTCACCCTCCACCGGAGTTCGATCCCCGTACCGTCCAGCCCGTAGCGAGTCGCTATACCGCCTGAGCTATCCCGCCCTACACACTGTCCGAAATGTCAGTGACAAATAATGAATTATCATCGGATAATTGTAATTGAACCTTTTATTCTGACGCATTCTTATTAATCAATCTGTGTACAGCAAACACTAAAATGTTCCTACAAAAGCCAGGGCTTAGAGGCCCATTAATTTCTGAAGTACTGCGCTCGAAGGGATATGGCTGACCACGCATATCAGTTGCTAAGTTTATTGGAAATGTAGCTGACGAGCGCAAGCAACAGCCGTAAGGACAACAAATGAACCCTACATACGTATCAACGATTGATATAAAATAATATCACAGAACGCATGGTGAAACCTGTCAAAGATTGCTTTTACGTCTTATGCTGTGTTTGGTGTGTGTAATATTCCTTTCAGTAAACCGATACGACACCTGCTACAGGGCACAGGCAACTACGTTGCACACCTTAACATCACCACCGTAACACTCAGATTTCATAAAGCTTACACGCTCATAAATCACCCATTTGCAACCCCCCCCCCACCGCCCTTCGCACAAAGAATTAATGCACATGTTTGGAAACCCAGTGCATTATTAACTCAGGGAATAAGAATTCATTACATACCACTGAGGTCCTCTGACGGACTCGGCCCCACAGCGGCAGAAATCACATTCCGGTCCAATGTTCCAATCAGTCTGACAATCACCAGCTTAAATTGGCCTCAGTGGTTTGTGACGTGTTCAAATGGACTGACCTTAAGAGGGCGTCCCACGTCAGACACTGGAAACTCAAATTCCAGGCCATGTGGAAACCATGAACGACAATCCTAAACACGAAACAAACCTGGCTGAGCGTGTATGTCGAAACGTAAACAGTAAACATTCCAGTCTAGCTAAGACAACTGCAAACTGCACCTTCAATCTCGTGCATTGCCATATCCACATCACTGTCATCAAAATAAGGCCATTGGGGTTGGGAGGGGGTTTGTGTCGGGGCTCCAAAGGTAAAGATCACTACAATTTTTGTGGGGGTTTTCAGACTAAAAAACCCTCTGCAATAAATCAATGAGTTACATGCTTGTAGCCTTAGAATCAATCAGTTTCATGTTTAGAATCAATCAGTTACATGATTGTAGCCTCAGAATCAATCGGTTACATGCTTGTAGCCTTAGAATCAATCAGTTGCATGCTTGTAGCCTTAGAACCAATCAGTTTCATGTTTAGAATCAATCAGTTACATGCTTGTGGTCTTAGAATCAATACTGCTGGTACTCATTTCTGTTAGAGGCTGAGTCGACCCCAGGGCCATAGTGCGATCGGAAGGATTTTATGTCAATGAAAGAATCCACTGACACCAGCTGGGATCGAACCAGCGACCTTCCGATTTGTAGCAAAGCACCTTAACCACTGTGCTACCGCGGTCCCCATTTAGAGAGATGGTAACAGAAGTTAAATTTAATTGTGCTGCTTCTGGGTATAGAGTTGAATAATATCCCAAAAGATTTCAACCCCTAACCAGTCGTCAAAATGGTGGCTAGCAGTGTTTTCCGTTACAAAGAATTGTAACTCTATAACGGTGAGGGATGAGTCAGTTGGAAATACTCTCAAAAGGCTAACAGGTGCCTATGCAAATGATATCTCTGGCTGAAGCAATGTGTTTGGGCGTTCATGAACAGTTTCTCGGTTTGCTTTTCAAACACTAAAAGCTACATAAGCAAGAACTTTTATCAGAAGCCTCTTATTGTCGTGAAACGCAGCCGCTTATTGGAAGAATAACACAACCACGAGTGATTACAAAGCCGATCCCAGCGGCCGAGCGGTCTATGGCATAGGTCTGTGGCCGCTCGCTTGCTGGGATTGCGGGTTCAAATCCCGTCGAGGGAAAGGGAACTCTGTTTCTTGTGAATGTTGTGTGTTGTCAGGTAGACGTCTCGACGGCGGGCCGATCTCCCGTCTAGAGGAGTTCTACCGAGTGTTGTGTGTCGTTGTATGTGATCAAGCACAACACTATTCCTCTACTTCTATAATGGGTAGGTAGGCAGGGGACGACTAAGAGAGAGTGGAAGAAAGGGGGTGTCTACAGGTAAGTAAACAGGAAAATATAAGAAAGAGTACGCCCTAGAACGGGTCATGAACGCCCAGTAAGGGTGTACAAGTATAGCTCTACTCTTCCTTTAACATCGGAACTATATGGGGATTGGTGGTTAACGCCATGGCCCGGCTGATTTATCGCCGGCAAAGGGACCCGGCACCCTTTGTACAGGAGCCTGGGTGGGCCTCAGGGCCGATATGGAGTGGTGCGGAAAATCTCGCTCCCACCGGGATTCGATCCTCAGGCCGTACAGCCGGTAGCGTGTCGCTCTGCCGACTGAGTTATCCCGGCCCACAGCAGGAAAATATAAGCGATGTAAAAAATAATACAAAGGACAAATGAATGTTAGTACAGCGTTATTAACAGAAGTGATATGGAAATGGAAGGCGGTGCAATTGAGGAGGGCACTTTTAGTCAAAACGTAACTAACTTATGATGATGTGTTTTATTTATGCTGACGACATGTTTCGGCCCTTACAATGGGCGACCTTCAGGTCACAAGACATATATTTGAGGATACTATACAGTGTGAATCTTAAAACAGGATATACGAAACTATAATTCAAAGAGGTTTCGTCGTTGTTCAGTTTCCCAAAAGTATGCATTAATAGTCTAAAATCTGGAAATATAACATATACATAATAATATTATTATTCACTGGTAGTTTAAAATCTAGAATATATAATGGAAACGGAAAAAATTGTTATGCTTGTAGTTACACCAAAGATATTTTTATTTTGTGTGTAAAAATTGTTCTTAGATTGGCAGTAACCTGTTGAATCGAGCTGTGATGATCTTATTAGATTAAAGGATAATACAGTAGTGGAGTTATTGTCTCCAGTATTCCTGGGGTCGTCTGTCTTGATGATTATGATATAAATAATTAGATGGCGTTTAAGTTTAGTTCTTGTGGCATATGTGGAACATTCCTAGTTAAATAGATCCATCTACGTTCCAAGTCATGGAGTTGAGTAGAATCCTGAGGAGATTATAGTTTCGTATATCCTGTTTTATGATTCACACTGTATGGTATCCTCAAATATATGTCTTGTGACCTGAAGATGGCCCATTGTAAGGGCCGAAATATGAGGTCAGCATAAATAAAAAAACTTAAGTTAGTTGTGTTTTGACTTAAAAATACCCTCCTCAACTGCACATAGAACAGTGATGAATTCTAGTGTACACGATGGGCTACACATGTAGCTTGGATAGGGGAGGTGAAGTCCTTATTGAAGCACCATGTGATGAAGTAATGAGGGAGAGAACATACGGCTCCACGCATTTTGAACCTCGGTAATGGATTAGGTAAGCGGTCAGCTTCATGCTGTGCCTCCGAACAGCCACCGATACATTCACAATTCTGCCACAAATGGTTCAGGCTGGTGTCCAACAACGGGCTTTGATATTAGCGATGGTGGACCTTGAGATTTTACTGTACCTAGCAAACACCGTCACGAACCAGACAAATGGTGCTGGTCAAAGTCACTGCTAAGGAATTCTGTTAAAACTAACCAATCGGTCCGCACAGGACGATAACAGGTAACATAAAACACTCTGCATCACGAAACTGGACAAAATACTTCCTTTGTTTGTCATACATAATAAACAATAGATTCATGAAAGTTAGCTCTCAATTCTAAGGGCAATGGTATTTCCTATGTCGATGAAAGTCGGCAAAAGAAATTAATTCTGCCACAGACGCAGAAGTGTTTGTGAAAACATGTGAAAAAGGGTGGCGACAGGGGGGGGGGGGCAGCCTAATTTAATGCGCACTTAAAATATTCAAATGCGTAAACCATGTCACTGTAGGCCTACAGACTGAAATGCCAGAGAATTTTTCAGCATGATGTTATTTCCGTTTGGGACTGAATTTCATTTAGGAATAAGAGTCTGAAAACAGTTTCATAACGAACAGCGTGCGCAATGCTGATGTAGTCACGCACTTATACACGAGCAGAATGAAAACTGCGAAGGTTTTGTTCTTTTCATTCTTCATGGAAAAGGAGGAGGGGAAAACCCCTGTAAAATTCCAACATGCCACTACACTAACACAAAGCTGCGACTGAACTGTGTCTCATAAAACGGATCCAGAATACTGCCTTGTCAGAAAAAAGGAATCCAGCCCGAAAAATGCCACAAGTGGTGGTGGAGAAGGATACAGAACCGATCGTGTGGCAAATGGAAGCATTAACTGGAATCAACGGTGGCAGGAATATACTACAATGAATAAAAAGAATTGGATTCGTCAAATCTTGCTTACGAACTGCCTTCTAAAACAGTAATTGAAAAAAAGATAGAGGGGAAGATAAAAGTGGCGGGGAGACGAAGCATAAGACGTTAGCAGCTGCTTGATGACTTTCAGGAAACGACAGAATATAGGAAATTTAAAAGGGAAACACTAGATGCACTCTGTCGAGAACTAGTTTTGGAAGAGGTTATGGGACCTACGTATGGCAGATTACAGAATTATTATTATTATCATCATCATCATCATCCCTGTTATCACCTTTATGCAGGGTATTTACAATTATATGCCTGAACCAAACCATGTTTCTAGGGTATAAAGTGTCGCAGCTGTTCTGTATTTACAATTCGTTCTACATGTCATGTTATTTCGCCCGTGAAATATGTTTTGCAACGTTACATTAGCACTTTCCACAGTATGTGTGCAGTGAACGATACTGTTATTTTTTGCAGTTTCTTAATTTCGTGCTTTCCTGGTATGTTGCTCAGGCATTGTGTGAGTGATTTTGATATGGTTCCAGCCGCCCCTGTTATTACCGGTACCAATTTTGTTTTCACATTCCATATGAGCCGAATTTCTGTTATGTGGTCTTTTATATTTCAAAATCTTCTTGGCTTCTTTCTTTATCACATTTCAGTCCCCAGGAATTGCAACATCTATTAACACGCATGTTCCTTGTTTATTATCACGGATTGGCTTTATCATCATCACCATCATCATCTCCTTCATGCAGCGTGTTTACACTTATATTCCTGAGACAAATTACGTCCCTAGGGAATACAGTGTTGCAGCTATTCTGTTCTTACTATTCATGGTGCTTATATCGTTACTTTTAGTGTTGAATCTGTTGTACTTTTACAATAGTACTTTCCGAAGTATGTGTGCAGTGTCCAATATGGCTGTTTTCTGGAGATCCTTGACTTCATGTCTTCCTGGTATGTTGCTCACGTGTTTTCTGAATGACTTTGAAATAGTCCCAGTCGCATAATTTTATTATTATTATTATTATTATTATTATTAAAGTTTGGTGCCCCCGGCGCCGCGGTGTGTGTGGGCACCTTATCTAACCGAGTGAAATAACATAAGAATAAGCCAGTACGGCCTTCATTATGATGGATTCTCAGAAATCCAAAGGGAAAGAGTGCAGATAAGTTTATCCTTGGTTTAATAAATGCCAACATCATGGCAGGATTAGTAGATAATGACCCGTAAAGCAGTGGTCAGGTCAGAGGCCACCTCTAAATTCGAGGAGGCAGAAAGATAACAAGGCGCAAGGCCCATAATGAGCAAACAAAATATTTGGCGCCATCTTACAAAATTCAGTCGCCCTGGCGACATGGAGCTCGTGATTGTGTAACCCAGCTGTACAAGATGTGGAAGGAAGTGGTCTGTGTCTCATTTAGGATATATAATGTCAATACCTTTGTGACGAAACGGTGAATAACGACGAAAACCCTCAGTAACGACTACCAATCTCAAGGTCCAAACAGATTAAAACGGATAATGAAACTCCGGGTTACAAAAAAAGAAAGTAGGGAATTTCTGATTCATTCTCCGTAAGCCGGTGCAAGCAGCTGGAAGTTACAGCAGATAGGATGAGAACGTCCAGCCTCTGGTTGCGTAAGCATCGTTTTGTATTGCTTTTTTATCGGCTATCGGAAATAACGGTTCTTGTCCGGGTTCGGGAAAACTGCTCCATTTCCCGCCAGGATACACCCTTGTACAGGTCGACTAAAGCAGACTGCATATTGGACCACCGCTGGCCTGTATTGACTCCGGAAGCAGTCGTTTCTTGCCCGTTTATAATATTTATTCTCGCACCTCATCATACAACCAACACAGAATATATATAGACTTCAATCACAAGTACATTTACTTTTCAACACGTACACGTTTCGAACTTTTCGACCACGTTCAGGGAGACCAGGTTTTATTGGTTGCACTATTACATGGAATATGGCCTAACAGTAATTGTACATAAAACAAAACACCTGAAATGTTCCAGGAGACAAGACCAATTAAAAGCCATAAATATTGAAAACAAAGAAATTGAACAAGTTAGATCATTTAAATATCTTGGGTCAATAATAAATACAGACAATAAAATAGAAGAGGAAATAAAGGAAAGAATTGCTCTAAGAAATAAAGCCTTCTTTGCAAATAAAAAGAAATTTCAAAGCGAGCTTATATAAAAAAAATGCAAAACTGAAATTATACTTCTCAGTAATTAGATCAGTAGTCACATATGCATGTGAAACATGGATATTAAAAGAAACAATAACCAACAGACTAATGTTTTTTGAAAGGAAAATATTGAGGAAAATATTTGGCCCAACTTGTGAAAATGGATCCTGGAGAATAAAAACTAACGAGGAATTGGATAAACTAATAAAACACGAGAACATAATAAACTTCGCCAGATCGCAAAGGCTAGGATGGTACGGTCATATTGAAAGAATGCAAGATACAAGAATGGTCAAAGCAATACACGCCTGGAAACCCATTTCAAAGAGGCCAAAGGGGAGACCAAAGATACGCTGGGTGGATGACGTTAAAAAAGATCTACAGAGGTTAAAAGTGCCAAATTGGAAGACCCTTGTCCAGGAGAGAGGAAGATGGAAGTGGTTGGGAAGGACAAAACTCTGCACTAAGAGTTGTACAGCCGTACTAAGATAAGAAGAAGACTATTACATGTAATAGGAACACGCGGTGAAAATGGGTTATGAGAGCTGTTCTCATAGTCCAGAAATATCACCAAAACTCAAAATTGGTTGCAAAAGGTGCTTCGAAGTTTCACAAGCCGAAATTTATCAGAGCGCGTAAGAAAAAACGAGAATCTTTTGGCAAAACGGACAGAATTACTCATACAGAACATGTAAATGCCACGTGTGGGCAAAACTGAGAAACTTTAATGCGTAGCCTGTTGGTGTATATGGTAACCATCCAACTTTAAAAGGTTAAAGATGGTAGAGGGGCGAAAAGAGCTGTGATGCGATGACTGATAACCTTACACATCGATTTCTATCAACAGTGTAGCCGATCATTTTTAGTATAGTTGTTTCTTAGGACCGCTGGCGTCAGTTACGGACGGTTCATGACAATGCCTTGTAGGTTAATGTCAACGTGTATTCAGGACAGTTGGTGATAGGTAGAGGGGAGAGATTTAAATGGGAAAACGTTAGGAGCTGATAACGGACGCTAGCAGTCCAGTAAGTCGCGTACGAGAGGTGTGAGTGAGGGAGTACAAGTGACTGTATTATTTTAATAAAATATCATTTAGTTGTTTAACTTGAAGCAGCACACCTTTTTTTACTTTATCAACAATAAATTGAGTAAATAAAACAACACCTAAAAAGAAATAATTAAAACTATATGTGATTCGGTGAACCACACCAGTTTCCCGAAAGAGGGTCACCGACCAGACTGAGCGCGTCGGGACAACAAAGTTACAAAGGGTGATCGCGTAGAACACAGAACAGGGAAGATCGTCTCACGACATGATCAATGCTACATCTGGGCTGTTCTAAAAAAAAAAAAAAAACCGAAAATACATGCCCTGTAAAATTTTATGACCTACCTTCATACATCCGTTAAACAGGGTTTTATATGCGTAAAACGGACGCAATTTAGTTTGACCAAAACATAATAACATCTCCGCATCAATTTCATGGACTGCATTAGCAAGGGCCTCCGTGTTTTAACCATATATTCATATGAGGCAAATTTTTATAGTGCCTTGGACTCTATCACCAATTCCTTGAAAATTATTATACAACAAAATATCAATAAACGTTGCCAAAAGCCTAGAAACAAAATAAACGAATATGGAAATAATGCAAACGAAATTTGAAATATGGACTCTGATTACAGCCGCATGCAGCTGACTCGAATTTCAATAACTGCTGGCTTCAAAACACACAACAAAGTCCATGCGAAAAAAAAAATTAAAAGCAGTGAATGTGAACTCAAAATATAATTGTTTCTAAGCCTTTTGTTGAAAGTTAAGCACAATTCATCATCAAGATTGGTTTCATACACCAGCTGGAACTCTTGAAAAGCCCAGGCTTTCTGTTCGTTGTTATAGGTCAATGGTCTTTTCTGTACATCAAGCTCACGACTACTACAAAGTGCTATTTATTGTATTATTTCCACAAAAACAACGGTTTCCAAACGTACTGCAGTCGAGATTGACGTTGGAGAGAAAAGAAATGGGGGTGTAGTTAGGGAAATGGGGACTGGAGAATGAAGCTGCGTGGGGTTGGAGGGGTTGTTTCATTGATTGCAATCCGGTACTCGTTGTTTAGACCATGGGGTTGTCGTCTCCGGGAAACGGGAGGAATTTAATTAGGCCGAGAATTGTGCAGAAACAAGCAGCTAGTCGGGAAGAGGTTGATATGGGTCAGCATCATTCTCGAGACTTCGGACGCGGATACTTGGAATTGTGGACGTTCGAATCTAGCTTGTTTTTCTAAATGCAAATTGCTGTGCGAGTTGAATATGTTAGCAAAGGTGCTAAATGGGATAAATGAAGTTCAGTATGAGGGGAGAATATATCGTACATCGGAATAGGGGCTGATCACGTAGTTGTTTTAGAAGTGGAGAAGAACATGAAGCGCCAATAAAGGAGCGAGAAATGGGATTAAATGTGTGTGTGCAGTGGCGTATCCAGGAATTTTGTTCGGAGGGGGGGGGGATTCAACAAATTCAGTTGAGGACAGAGGACAGAGAACGTGAATCTGGGGGCGGTAGCCCCCTACACCCTACTCAAGGGTTCTGGAGGCAGCTGTAATTTGGTACAAGAAATTTCATTTCATATGGTAAAAGTTTCTTAATTTTTGGTACTTTACGACTATTTACGATGACAACCAATTTGTCATTTCTAATGTAAAACAATTTCGGGGGGGGGGGGGTTGAACACCCCAAACCCCCTCTGTACGCCACTGTGTGTGTGTGTTTGTGTGTGTGTGTGTGTGTGTGCGCGCGCGCTCCAGAGAACACTGGACAGACTGCACTACCTAATAAACTAACAAATTCACTAACTGCACTATGCAGAATATTTATTTAAAAGTTCGCTCCAGATCAACCGGTCAAAAATTTCTGTTTTCTGTTTTCATAAAAGCCCAAAATTGTGCGGGTGATAAAATCGAGAAGAATGAGATGGGTTGGGCATGTGGCGCGTATGGGTGAGGAGAGGGGGTTGTATAGGGTCTTGGAGGGAAAACTGGAGGGAAAGAAACCACTGGTGAGACCTAGGCGTAGATGGGTGGATAATATTAGGATGGATCTCTAGGAGGTGGGATGTGGATATATGGACTGGATTGAGCTGGCCCAGGATAGAGACGGGTGGCGGACGCTTGTGAGTGCGGTAATGAACCTTCGGGTTCCGTGAAATGCGGGGAATTTCTTGACTAGCTGCAAACCAGTTGGTGCTCAAGAGGGACTCTGCACCATGGAGTAAGTAACTTATGTGCCATAGCACAGTATTCCTCTCACGTAACATCATGTGCCATGTTACGCTGTTTCTCCCTTTTTGTACTTCAGAGCAATGATAGACCATGCCATACTGTTAGCCCGAGTGGCACTGTCCGAGATTAGGCACAACGTATGCGGAATTTCTGCTGGCAGGCCAAGTGGCACTACGAGATACCCGTAGGCCTCGGAAATAACTGTGACACTGCATCATTTCACTGTCTCGCAGACTTTCACTCAGTCATCGCATAAATAACCTTTGTCCTCGGTGCTTACCCGATGATACGATACCTGGTTCCGTGCCAACAATGCTACATACGACCATTCGTCCCGTCAGATAAGTGGCGCTGAACGTAAGGTCACAGACGCGAGCCTACCTATAATGTTAAGGTTCAACTGGCCAGTAGACGGATTCAAATTCCCTCCAATAATTTAAGCTACCATTTGGTTTCTATCTCCAAGTTCTTTCAGCGCACATACACACCGATCATTACCCTGCGTACTTAAAGTGATGTGACGTAAGCCTGAAGAAGGGGCCCTGCAAAACTCAATTAAAAAAAGAATCTTCACCACATTCAAGCGCCATGCTGATATGTAAATGTGTGTGACACATGCGTGAAAACACACATACACTGGCCAATGACATAACCGGACGTGGCAAGGTAACTCTCCTTAGTGGAAAGTCTAGTCGTGGATAAGCTAAAATTCCATGCATGCACGCCAAGTGCAGACGATTACGCTACTTGTGTTTGGAAAGGGGCACTGCCCTACTGAAATAAAAACAGCCGACATCACGTGACAAATCAAACGCCCCCTTCCCTCCCTAGAAGAGTAATAAGTATTATAATAAAGGCTGTCTAACTGCAGACACGTGGGATGAGAACACACAGTCCTGCTTCTGACTACACGTGTTCTTATAGTAAGAGGTCTGCCAGGTTATTGTGCCTATGTATGAATGCATGGTACGTTGTCTTTGGGTGCCGGCGCCAAAGCGGTCGGGACGTAAAGCTGCCCACTCCCCGAATCTATTCCAGCGGTCCCGTGGTCACGAACTCGTGAAGCTCTACCTCCACTTCCCACATGCCCTTGTGGCATGGTGCGTCGCTAAATACTACCAGCTTTACCTGAACGTATTTCAGAATAAGACAACCGCCATTTGAATTTCATCCGCAGCTCATGGCTGTCAATCAGCTCACCTCCCCAACAAGAGAACGATCAGGGTGCTAATGCGCTAACGTGACGTCAGTAGGTTATATTACATTCCAACTGGATTTCTGCGGAAAAAACCACCATATTTTTGTGTATGTAATTACAGGCAGTCCACAAGTGACCATGACTACCCACGACTACACAAGACTTAAGGCTGCACTATACTGCAGAGTACAATAAAGACATAGTATTCCCCGTAACACACCCTGACGGCACAGAGGAAACAGTAGAGGCAGAGCTGTAGGCCTACTCGTTCTTAACCTCGGTGCTGGATGGGGGTGGGTGGTCAACACCTCGCCCCGGCCACTTTACGCCCGATAAAGAGCCCCGATACCCACAGTACAGTAGGTTGCGTGGGCCCCGGGGCGACCTGGATTGGTACGGAGAAGATAAAATCTCTTGCCCCCATCGGGGTTCGAGTCCTATATCGTCCAGTCCACAGCGCACTCGCTAGCGACTGCGCTATCCCGTAACCTAATATTAGCACTACACTGCGTGTTACACTAGAAGCAATCGTATAGCAAAAACCATAATCAGGGCTCAAGAAACAACCACATTTCCCTCAAATATATTGATATCACTCAATCCTAGTTATCTTTTACTCATTTTATCAATACAATTTCAATAGCTGATGCTGTCGAAGGATTGGTGAATGACCTGCAAATAACGTAGGAGACAGTGGTCATGAGATAAGTCACTTGCCTGGAGTGACTGCCAAAAAAATATCTCGGTCAGGGTACAACGACATTCGAAACAGAGACCTCCCAAATACTAGTATGACGCAAATTCCGAATACACGCTGCTGCACGCTTGCCAGCCCACGGGGGGGGGGGGGGGGAAGTAGCAAAACTCGCGCCTATATATTGTGTTTTAAAACTACAAAAGAGGGCAATATTTCTCTGTTCAATTTT
>Ga0123352_10009422_pt1 | contig 15268 bp, 8 predicted proteins | sample TergutLab28metaG_FD_89700 | JGI IMG/M metagenome (GOLD analysis project Ga0123352, IMG submission 89700) | Labiotermes labralis P1 segment gut microbial communities from Petit-Saut dam, French Guiana - Lab288 P1 | ecosystem: Host-associated > Arthropoda: Insects > Digestive system > Gut ... | reverse complement strand
TTAGGACGGATCTCCAGGAGGTGGGATGTGGGTATATGGACTGGATTGGGCTGGCCCAGGATAGAGACAGGTGGCGGACGCTTGTGAGTGCAGTAATGAACCTTCGGGTTCCGTGAAATGCGGAGAATGTCTTGACTAGCTGCAAACCAGTTAGCTTCTGAAGAAGGACTGCGCCATGGAGTGAGTAAGTAAGTAAATAAGTAAGTAAGTAAGTAAGCTGGTTTGTTATAAACCTGTGTTTAATTTACAACTACGGTGCTTTGTATTAATGTTACACAGTGTAGAACTTCGTGATGTATAAAGCGCTGCCAATTTTGTTAACAGTAACGCGGCTTACGAGATTGGTGCGAGAAACACGATCTCTTTCCGTTTACGATATCTCGATTATGATCGATTTTAACTCTGTTAAGGGACGGCGTGAAGTTAAAATATGTGTGTTTTAGAACACGGAAGCTACGTTCGGTCTGAGATTACCTTACCCTATGTACAAGATACAAGTTAAGATTTCACTTAGAACAGGCCATGAAGGCCCAGAGGGGGAGTAGAAGTATAATTCTACTCTTTCTTTTACCTCAGGGTTAGATGAGGGTGGGTGGTCAACCCCACGCCCCGGCCGCTTTGCCCCCGGGAAAGAGACCCGCTATCCGTGTACAGGAGGCTGGGTGGGCCACAGAGGCCCGTCTGGACGTGTGTGGAAAATCCCGCCACAACCCGGGGTTCGATCCCCGGACCGTCCAGCCCGTAGCGATTCGCTCTACAGACTATTAATTAATGTTGTTGCTTCTGTTCTTTATGTATATCTACGCAGTAAAAGTCTGTCAGTGCATTTGTGCTGTCAGTGGTCGGGCTTGTTTTCACTTCGAAGGAACACCATCGGACGTCCCAGTTAAAGTAGTTGTCCAACCCTGCTCCAGTAAAAGGATCCGCCTGCAAGATAATTTGTAATTTAAGATAACGTTTCGTACTCATAATTTCATTTAGTCAGCCGTAAATTTTAAGTTAACTGGTTTAGCGACGTGTACATTGCATTTTAATTACCCATTGTTCAGTCTGTTACGTACAAAAGTACAGACAGTTTTCTTGCAATAGATGTTACATAAATCAGTGAAGTTAATCAGCTAGGACATATCGGACACTCGTTGCAAACACAAATCTCATGTTTTCAGAAGTTACACTAACTTCAGTTTACAAGTGCATGCTGTCCGTTTTACAGTACGCTACGAAGTGAGACGTGGATTTATACGACATTTGTTTTATGACTTTACTACAGATATACCGTATATTCTTGAATCTAATCCGCACTGGCTTTTGCCGATTTATTAAACGAAAAAAAGTTAGTTCGCGGTTCTAATCCGCACCTTTCCTTCAACCGCCCCTTGCCTACAAGGCAGACTGATTGAATAATATTGGATGTTAGAGTCCAGTTGAAACGTTATGGCACACGGTGACGCACGGGAGGGGACGTGAAAGGGAAACTGGCGAATGGAATGGGTAGCCAGTACCCTTCACACTACCTCGGAACATGGTGTATCCAGCATTACTACCGCTGATGCGCACACATTGGCTGCCAGTAGTCGACTGAACTGACGCCCCTGCCGATTTAAATGGACTCGTCCGTTTCGCCGAAAGACGAAGTCTGGTTTCTGCGCGTGTGCCATCATATTTCAGACGCACTCTACCAATGCTTTAACCGTTATCCGACCAACGCGTCGTGTGTGAAGTGGCCATTTAACTGCCAGAGGTACAAACGCACCACAGCTGATGATAGGACTGGGTGACGGATAACAATTCAGTTATGAGTGATGACGGCGAGTCTGATGAATAATAAATTTTAAATATTATATAATGTATTATATATAATATAATATATATTATAAATAATAAATTATTGTATTGTATTGTATTGTTTTTACGTCACGTACAGCGGCTCTATCATGTTTCCAAAATCCAGCTCACGACCGCGAATCTAATCCGCACGTGATTGTAATCCGCGTCTGAATTTTTAGCCCTCTGAAACTGTAAAAAGTGTGCGAATTAGATTCGAGAATAAACGGTAATTTAATTTATTCCTTTGTCTATTGCAGTCTCATAAACACAGTTAATGCTTATTTTTAGCGAAACATGAAATCGGTGCTACAGTTAATTTCAGGACATTTAACCTCGACCGTTTATGGAGAGAGACTGAACATGAGCTTTACTCTTTATCCGCTCCTTGTAGGAGACGTATCAAATGAGCACACAATAAGGGGATTTTTTTTTTCAGTGCCACTCTTTGTTTTACCTCCAAAACAACTTGAATTTCCATGAAATTTGAAACCGAAAATCTGGAGTAAAATCCATTGTGTGGATTTGTTTTTAATAACTTCGGAATAACACATATTTTACACGAGGCGGGTGTCGTTACTGCCACGGGGTGTCAACCGAATTTCAGTTAACAAATATATCGTATATATCAAATGTTATAAAAATAACTCACGATAAAAATATTATGTGACGTAGACCTTATATTGTAACAATATATCCGGACTGTTGTTTGTGTACACTACGTTATGAATTTAATTTAATTTAAAAAATGTCAAAAAAAGTAACATTTTGGACTTCGTACCTTTGTTGAGCGTTGGAAGTTCTTAACTTACGTTCGTTATGTACCCTTAAATTCCTGCACATAAAAGTAGTCAATGCGCACGCTATGAAGACATGTTGGAAATATTGGGATGCAGCACCACTCGTTCTTAACATTGGCTACTAGATGGCAGTGAATGGTCTGCCTCACACCGTGGCCACTTTACCGCTGGAGAAACCCCCGGCACCTGTTGAATATGAGACTGAGTGGGCCGCAGATCCGACATGAACGCTTGGAAGAAGAGAAAAGTCTCTTACCTCCTGCCGGGAATCGAACTACTCTTCCTTAATCCTTGGTATGATGCGGTATTTCAAATAGATATGTCACAGTCCAGATATTAAGCAACACGACATGGTCGGCGCGCGGTCAAATCTCGTTAGAAGCACGGTCCCCTATGTGTGGATTAGCCTTAAAAATTGAAACACCTTGTGATTTTTGACCCCAATACCTGGAATGAATACTGCATGTTTGTAGACTTTTTCTGTGTTTAGATTTGTAACTTTTTCTTCGGCCTCTCCAGCTGTACCATATCTTTCTGTGCCTATCTTATAAGAGACGAGGTATTTATGTAAATGTACGTAGATCTTTATGTAAAGTGCCTGTTGTTATTCGATTTTCTCCAAATTTGATTTCGTTTATTAGGGTTTAGAGAAAAATTTCAATATAAGTTTCACGGAAAGTCGTCCAGAAGGAGCCATGTTGTTCCGTGAGGAGTGACTGAGATGACCAAACTAATAATAGCTTCTCGAAATGACCTGCCCCTGAACGCACTGACCATTTGTTCTTCTTGGAACTTATTATGTAAAACATATTCCATAGGTTTTGGGTTCAGTGTGGTGCGGTGAGATTCTAAAATAAAAAACTCTCGAGAGATGTACGCATGCGTGTTACTTTAAAATTATAGCAAAAATACATATTGCGATATAAACGTTAGGTTTTATTAATAACATCTTATGCCCCGTCTAGACGTGCTCTCGAGTATATACCCTACCCTACCCTACGTAACTATAGTATATGTAACTGAAATTTTGTATCCTTAGAAACGGAAAACTGGAATAGATGAAATGCCTTTCCATTCTGCCCATAGATCGCATTATCTAAAGCTAAGCTACCAATAAACGGTAGGGGAGGCAGCAGGTACAAGAGAAAGGGGTGTATTATTTCTTTCTGTCTATGTTTCTGGAGATGTGATTGCTATGGATCCAGCTTCGCTGATTACAGGTCTATTTCAACTATATGTGGATCTCATATACTTACAGCCTGTTGCTTGCACTTTGTTACAGACTACACTCGTTGCACGGTTAAAATGGCCAACGACAGTCCATTGGCGTCTTACTACATAATGGCGTTTTTCTTTGAACGTTTGACAGTCACGTAATAGTCATGAATTTACCGCCTTTATGTAATCCATGATCAAAACAGTGCGACTTCGGATACATTTTAATATTGTCGATCCATTTAATTTAGGTCTCCCGAGTGGCTTCTGCCTGTTGGATTGCTGATCAAACTTGGCGTGCATTTATTATTTTTAGCGCTTGGGCTATATATCACAGCTGTCTTACTATCCTTGATTTAGTTATTGTAATAATATCATGCAAAATATAAGAATGTGTCTGATTATGAAATCTTATTTATTCTTCTCCTTCTCTGTTTAGTTCCACCTATTCTCCTCAGCGCCTTTTATTCTAACATGCTCAGTCTGTATCCTTCAGATGTTAATTCCACTTGACATCCATCTAAAACAAATTTAAATCCAATGATTGTCCACGGTGTGATGGTTTTCCCTTACCCAGAACTTTGTCCACATATTCCTGTCTCTAGTATCTTCTTCTATCTGTCCATGGTTAGTCTTACTTAACCCAACAATCTGTCTTCCTGCCTTCTTTCTTGCTGCTTATAATTTTCAAAGTGTCATTTATACTCCAGTAAATTAGTAGTGGTGCTTTTTTTCCCTATAACGTTCTGAACTGAAAGCAGCTATTCCTAAACCTAACAAGTTTAAAATTTTATTCAAGCTATAATGTTGATGTGTTGCCTCCATACGCGGGTACAGAGGCTGTGCTAAAACTTGCGAGTACTTTCTTTATTGTTGCACAGTGCACTTCATAGAGTCACTTTAATTATACCAACTAATGCACTTATATACAAATTTTTCACACTAAAACACTTAAAATTGCTCCAACATGTTTCGATCCTAAGATAATCTTCAGGGAGCCATATTGTTCCTTGCTAAAGTCACATATTAAAACCACTCGCAGTTAATTTCCTTATATTAACAGGGTGCTGGGGCAGCATGTCGTACTGTGTTGAGAATGCACCTGCCTATGGGTGTGCGTCGTGTGTTATGTTGCCGCAATATCTTACCAATATATATTCTGTAATAACCTATTAGCCGGTCCCAGTGGAAGCGCTGTCGAAGGCGTAGGTCTGCGGCCGCTCGCCTGCTGAGATTGTGGGTTCGAATCCCATCGAGGGCATGGATGTCTGTCTGTTGTGAGTGTTGTTTGATGTCAGGTAGAAGTCTCTGCGTCGGGCTGATCATTCGTCCAGAGTAGTCCTATCGAGTGTGTTGCGTCGTTCTGTGTGATCTGGAAACCTCGTGAATGAGGAGGCCCTGTCCCACGGGGGGCTGTTGCATCAAATAAAAAAATATAACCTATTACAGAATGAATTATTCCAAGGCCAAATAACAGGGCTCATGTCGCTAAGGGACATCAATAGGTGCCCACGACTTCATAATTCTTAGATTTCTGACCTTTGTGACCTCAAGGTTTTATAGCCACTCTATGCCTAGAGGCAAATTAGTGTGAACGACCTAAATGCCGTGCACTATGTACATCTATGTGTTTGAAGGACCAGCGGATCGGATTATTAAATTGGTACTCTCAGCGGTTGTGGTTTGATTTTATATACAAGTACGATTATTTGTGAATGGTGTCAGAATTTTCAAACTTTAGACACCCTGAATGATTGTAAGTAAAATTTTCATTCCTGATTCATGTTAAACGTCACTACTGCATGCGCTTTAAAGCGCTGCTGTAATTTTGCACCAGGAAGATACAAAATGTGTTATTTGTAGTAAGTTATAAATACTTTTGTTATTAATGAGGTTTCTAAATAGACCTTAAGGACTAATCGTACTAAGCTTAACTAGGGATTGGGTACCATTCTTGCCCTTTGCTGTCATAGATATAAACCTGTGATAAACCTTTTGTACAGAGGATTCGACGTGTGATGTCGGTTTGTGACAACAAATTGGTATCATGGAACACTGAAAATTTCGGTACCTGTGGAAAAGCTTTTACTAGCCTTGCTATATCAAAATTCAGTTTGAACTATTGTTTATACATGTGTTTAGTCCTTAAATTTGACGTTTGTTTTCCTGTCTAGAAATGATAAATTGAACCCAACTTTGCACTTATTAACACTGATGTGCGATAACAAAGAATTTTGTGTATTACACGTACAGTCGAACACAACTATATTTTTACCTAGTAGTACAGTAAGAATACAACTGTATGTTTCGGCCGTATATGTGGGCCATCTTCAGGTTGAGATTCAACTTACAGATCAGCTATAAAAGATGTGTGGGGTGTTTGTTTGGGGGTTAGGTGGGGTGGGGGACGAGATCTCGTCCCCCACATATAGGGCCGAAACATATAGTTGTATTCTTACTGTACTACTAGGTAAAAATATAGTTGTGTTCGACTGTACGTGTAATACACAAAATTCTTTGTTATTGAACCAACACAACGGGAATGACGCGCCTCAAGATTGACGTGCGATCCTTGATTATGCTTTCTTTCCTATCCCACCGGTGTGTGATGTAGTAAAAAAGAATACACGATAGAAAAAGGAAGGCATAAAATGTGAAGAGAAAAGGGGAATTTTGACGAAATAAAGAAATTGAATGAGGGGCTGCGAGGGAGATATGTACAGCACAATGAAGGATAAAGGAGACAGTAAGGAAGGAAAACAGGAAAGGAGTAGAGTCGGCTGGAAAACATGTTGGATGCACAAGACTTTTGTGCCAATTTTATCAAGAAACGGCTGTACCGGCTAAGTATATGTGGCATGATGGCTTATTACTTTGCACGGAACATATCCCAAATGAAATGCGAGTAGTCAGTACAGTGCGGGGCACGTACGATCAAATGATTACAGAAAAATACAATCGAAACAAGCCTCATAATAAAAATGGACAGGACGGAATGGTAATAAAAACACACTTGACCTCTTCCTCGGCAGGTATCATTATTGAACCAATACGTGATCTCCACGTAATAAAAGGAGACAGGAGAACGTACAATCGTAGCAGTACGGGTAAATAAGTGGTTTAAGCAGGCAGAGGAGCTTCTCCTATAATAGCAGCTTGTGGCCACCCATTCAAAAACAGACTTTTATTTGCAGAAACCTCAAGGCGATTCGGTTTCTTCCCACTGACGCCAGTACAAAAGTTTTCTTATGTTTTCTTATGTTTTTTTTTCCATTCTTTATGTAATGACATGCAACATTTACCATTTCCCTACTGTAAACGATATAACTCTTATAAAAGGATTATTCTGCTCTGAATAGGTTTTTAATGTTGTGTCAGCGTCGCTTTTGTTATCTTGCAGACTCTAGGCAGCTTAAGCCTACTGCTTATAGAAATCAGAACATTACAATAAGCGTGTTTAAACAAATGAAGACCATAATATTTGAGCTCCTCGCGGTTATGAATTCAGATTACGGCTTGATTTTAGAATAATAAAATCCTGTATTTTGTAAATAATGCGTTTATACGTGCTTGAAATTTTATAATTGAATACCGGTATTTTATTTTAGTTCCGATTTGCGTTGTTGAAGGTATTCAGAAAAACAAAAGTAGAATGAGATGGGAGGGCGTGTAGCACGTATAGTAGATATGCATACAGAATGTTAGTGGTGAAACCTGATGGAACGAGACCACTTGGAAGACCTAGGCGTAGATGTGAGAATAATACTAAAGCGAATGTTCAAGAAGTGGGATGAGGGTCATCGACTAGATTGTTCTGGCTCAGGGTAGGGATGGGTGGCGGGCCCTTGTGAACGTGGTACTGAACCTCCGGGTTCTATAAAATGGGGTTAAAAAGGTAAAGCAGTCCTGTTACAGACTTGGAGTGGCCCAGAGGGTTCCACGAAGTTAACGTTCCCAGATTTCGTGACAACGGCACAGGATGGTGGTAGGTTATCAGCCTTACGCACTGGCCGCCTTTACCCCCCAGGAAATGCTCCTGGTACTCATTTCTGTTAGAGGCTGAGTCGACCCCAGGGCCATAGTGCTATCGGAAGGATTTTATGTCAATGAAAAATCCAATGACACTAGCTGGGATCGAACCAGCGACCTTCCGATTTGTAGCACAGCACCTTAACCACTGTGCCACCGCGGTCACCCGCTTCATGGGGTTAGTTCAGAAAAACAAAGCGGTGTTACACCAAACGTTCTTGTATGTAGTCTGAAAATTTTTGTGTGACTTTCTCAGTCTATGTTCTTTACTCATAGACAACGTACGGACGTAATTTATTGGGATCGTGCCTCGGACAGAGTTTCTTGGAGAGGCTTCAATAACTGGCTTCTACGGTAATGGTAACGATGAACCTCAGTGTACTGCAGCCACAGTGCAGTTCTTGAACAATTTTAGTAGCTGTCCGTCATTCAGGTACAAATTATTTGTGTATCTACAGTTTCTTTGGTAGGGTGGTCAAATTTTGTAGCTGGTGGGTTGCAAATGAGTCAAGGAATATCATTCACATGCTTGTACGCACGGGCGGGGAAGCGAACGCAAGCACGCACCCACGCACACACACACAAAATTATGATTAGAATATCCCATCGAAACATTCCACTAAAAAAAAGGAAAGAGACAAGTTGGGCATTTGATATTAGGGCGTGTAGGAAAATACGTTTGCATTGGAATAACTGAGATGGTTTTTAATTTTCCGAGTCCTGGCATAACATAATTATTTATGTAGAGTAAATGCATGGCTAAGTGGTATTTCGTTGTCGTATTTAAACCGTGAAAATATCCGGTCCTTTGGCACCGCGACGTCAATCGACCGTAATTTGCGGGCTGAGGCGAGGGCCTCAGAATATGGAGGGCTGCTGAAAATATATTGAACGGGTAGTCTGGAACAGACGACAAGGGGTGGTTCTTCAGTTTGGGCGTTGCGAGGCAGACTAACGGCTTCTCACCGCAAAACGTAGTTAGCTACAAAACGTCACCAGAACCTCGGAACTGGACGGACACACTGAGAGGATCTGAACAATGAAAAAGTGACAGGGGAAAGAAATAACATGTGAATGTGTGGCTTAGATTAATCGGAATAGTGTGTGAAGGTATGATTAGGATTAATCAGAATAGTGTGTAGGTATGGTTTGGAATAATCGGAATAGTGTGTGAAGGTATGATTTGTATTAATCGGAGTAGTGTTTGGAGGTATGATTTAGATTAATCGGTATAGTGTTTGGAGGTATTATTTGGATTAATCGGAATAATGTTTGGAGGTATGATTTGGATTAATCGGTATAGTGTTTGGAGGTATGATTTGGATTAATCGGAATAGTGTTTGGAGGTTGGAGGTATGATTTAGATTAATCGGTATAGTGTTTGGAGGTATTATTTGGTTTAATCGGAATAGTGTTTGGAGGTATGATTTTAATTAATCGGTATAGTGTTTGGAGGTATGATTTGTATTAATCGGAATAATGTTTGGAGGTATGATTTAGATTAATCGGAATAGTGTTTGGAGGTATTATTTGGATTAATCGGAATAGTGTTTGAAGGTATGATTTGGATTAATCGATATAGTGTTTGGGGGTATTTTTGGATTAATCGGAATAGCGTTTGGAGGTATGATTTGGTTTAATCGGAATAGTGTGACAGCGCTCAGTGGTGGCTTCTTGTGCACACTATAACAATTTTGGAATATGGTTGTTCGGTTGTGACACTGTGTAGTTTCACAAGCAATTGCCACCGTCTCAACTGTACCTGCTGCCTATATCCTCTGGGTACAAACAAGGCAAATTCAAATTCATACCACTTTGGAAAAATGAAATTTGTGACGTACTGAATATTTGGGTTCATAAAAGACAGGAAGTACATTTAAAAGTTGAGCGACTCTTGTTTTCTCAAGCACAGCTCTCTATCTTACGGTTATTAATCATAATAAGTAATCGCTCATTAAGTTTATCATAGATTACAGATTATTTTGACTTGGTATCATTTCTATCTTTTGGGTCTATGCCATAAAATGCTAAACTAAAATTTATAACTTTGTCATATCTGTGCATAAAGGCTAAACGCGTCTCATTGTGCTTAACCCGTATGAACTGGGACAGAATAAACGGGCAGAAGATGAAGTAGTTTAACTTTCTCGTTAGACTACTCGCCATGAATTAATCTCCGATCTTAAACCTATGTATATATGTTAAAGCAAGCATGAACACACAGAGTTTAAAAAAATTTAAACCTGACTTACCTCCTTTAACTGGAGTTTTTCATGCGAAAGAGACGGCCTTCAGGCGATAAGATTCATCTGCGGCTTTGCAGGAGAAATTGTTTCAAATGTTTCAAGTCCGACACCGCATGAATATGCTATGCACTATAGAGTGTCACGTATGCACAGTGACTTGGACGAGAATGTGAAAAGTGCATTGATATTAGCGGTACTTTTTTGCAAATAATGTTTTCATTAAAACAGGACAGGGCGTAACCGTCTTAATTTTTTTTATGTATGAGCCGTCTGTACTCAGAGTGGTTATTTATTTACTTCATAAAATATAGTCTTGTACATGACGCCATATTTCAAAATTAATTTTCACGGCACATTCACAATTGAAGATTAATATCGCTGGAAATGAGAAACAGGAAATCGAAGTGTTCATTAAATTATCTTTATATAAAAATGAAGTTTTTACATTGATTATTTTTATCGTTGTAAAGTGCATTTTGATATCTATAAAGTTCACACACCAACAAATGCACTCTTTATTAAACTGGATAAGGTTCTAAAATTTTTACATTAAAAATCACTTCGACTTGCTCCTACGTGTTTCGGTCTTTAAGCACAACCATCGTCAGGGAGCTTTCAACAGAGCCTAGCTGAAGTTATATTAGATTAAAATTCGATAATAAAAAAAAACTACGTCGCTCTATGTTATGCGGTGCTGTGGCAGCATGTGTGGTGTGTGTACTGTTCGTTGTGCGAGTGAGCACTCAACACAGCGAACAGTACGCACACCATACCTTGACATGTTGCCACACCACCCCATAACATATACCGACGTAGTTTTTTTCCACCGAATTTTAATCTAATATAACTATAGCTATGCTCTGATTTAGGCTCCCTGATGATGGTTGTGCTTAAAGACCGAAACATGTAGAAGCAAGTCGAAGTAATTTTTAATGTAAATTTTAAAATTTTTTTCAATTTTAATAAAGAGTGCATCTGTTGGTGTATAAATTTTATGTATATTACTACATTGATTATAAATATCACGTGAAATGTTTGTTAACACATATCTCTGCAGCTTAGGTAATTGCTTATGAGTTTAAAATTACGTTTTTACTTTACCCGTATATCTGAGATTGTACAGGGGTGCCGATAAGTCCTTAGTCCGACCAGGAAGGAAACAACCTAATGTTTATGTCAGAATGGCGTGAATTTCCTTCGGCGCCTTGCCTTGCAGGGGGGGGGGGACTTGATGATATCTCGCGTCTCGATGTTGTTGAAATCGCGCGCGTCCCTGACATGCTTCCGAACTTGTTTCCTTCCTGGTCGGGCTAACGACTTAAGCACCCCTGTATATATAAGGTGTTTTAAGATTTTAAAATACTTATTAGCGATTTATACCACTTTATTCTCATGAATGATATTTTGAACGTGTGTATATGCTACTACTAATGATACTCTAAATGTCAGTTTTGGTCTTCTTAGTTTGTTCAGTAGATCTTTATCTGTTTTAATGCACATTGCGTAACTTTTGTACTTAGTAACAGGTCATATGGTTGTTGCCGGGTGCTTGGAAATGGACTGAGGTTTTAAGAGGCACTTCCTGTTGTTAGACTCGTAACTGGTAATTCTTTACAACTTCTTGCAGAAGACACACCCGCTCACATATCTGTATGGTAGTTCGGATTGTGTATAACTTTGAATGAGGCGGTAATGCCTATTGTCATATGTACTGACGCGTTAACCTAAACGAATTCGCTAACTCCACAGAGTGAAGAATTATCGAGAAGTGTGATGGGCCCCGCCTCCTTATCATATGCAAATTATGACATGTGCATTTGTCTACCGCTGCTGTCCCGCAGGGGCTGGCAGTAACATTCAGATACGTTCTCTTTTATTTATGGTTGGATTTGTCCGAGTACTGGTCACCCAAGTTTGTAACCCTTCTCGCGCTTCTAACAAGTTTTGTCGCTTTGAGACCAAGATTTCTTCGCTGTATATGTCTATATTGTGATGTTATCAGTAAAAAGAAACCTGTCCTGCCATCTCTTGACACCATAAGCTATTCATTTGCAGTCTGCTGCAACCTAATTGGTATGTTACAAGGATAACAAAAGAAAGTCCTCTTAAGGAAATAATTTTTATGAGTTTTATGGTCTGGGAGCTTCCTTTATGTAGTCTTTAAGAAGTAAAGGAAGGAAATCAGTGACTGTGAGCTAGATGATCGGGATTTGATTCCATAAAGGCTATAAATTATTTTCTTGCTTCTGCGCACAGATATGCACCGAAGCCTAGACAGCATATCCTATACAATGCTTTTCATAGAGACTTCTTAGAGAAAACGTCATCGAAGTGACCACTCTACTTTCATCTGGTTTCGAGGGAGGTGGGCGGGACACGTAGCACGTATGGAGGAGAGGAGAGGTGCGTGCAGGTTTTGGTGGGGAAACCTGAGGGAAAGAGACCACTTGGAAGACCCAGGCTTAGATGGGAGGATAATAGTAAAATGGATCTTCAGCAAGTGCGATGGCAACATTTACTGGATTGATCTGGCTCAGAAAAGGGACGGGTGGCGGGCTGTTGTGAATGCGGTAATGAACCTTCGGGTTCCATAAAATGCTGGAAATTTCTTGACTAGCTGAGAACCGATTGGCTTCTCAAGAAGGACTCTGCTCTGTGGAGTTTGTTCGAGATCTTACATTGCCCAATAAGTGAAGGGTAGAATAACATATTCTCGGTAATGGTTATTGTATTTCCGAAACTAAAAGATTATCATTAATCCCTAAATATTGCCCTGTGTCGTCTACATTCAGTTACCCCTGTTTTACCCTCCCATTTTCTGGAATTTTTCCCCATGGCGCAACAGCCCTTAGTGGGCCAGGCCTTCCTCATTATCGTCACTTCACGATCACAGCGAGACACCGCAACTGGTGGGACTCTACTGGATAAGTGATCATTCCTAATCAGTGATTTTATACATGGCATCACACGACACTCACACGAGACAGACGTCCATGCCTTCGGCGTGATTCGAACCAGAAATTCCAGCAATCGAGCGGCTGCAGATCCACGTCTTAGACCGCGTGGCCACTGAGATCGTGTTTCGGTGGATAGCTCACAAATTAGATCGTTAGGCACAGAAAGTGTGCTTTATGCACGTAAAGAACTGTGTGATCTTCATTGTCATGTGTGCAATTTTAACTGCTGATGGACTAGAGGTGACTGACGTCTTCAAACATCGCAGGTTTCGTGTTTGAAGGATGCGTCGATAATAACGTTGCCTAGACAACAAGGCGTAGGGACACGAATGATAAAGTGACAAGCCACTCAGGTCTACAACTTCTGTGTAAGTGTATCTAACAACACTTTTTATATCCTACTTGTCTTGAAATACCTTGGGCAATCGTGTCGGAGACGGCAGCACATCGCATGATACCCCCGAGCCCAACCAGCTTCGCCCGTCACAAAAAGCAACTACTGCAGGGGGCGAGGAATCTAAGGGACTAGACTATTATGGTCTTCTTAGATCAATACATGAGAGCTATCTTGTACTAGGGAGAAAGTTCAGTGCTCCAGAAACTAATTTTAAAAATTTCGGTTTTCAGCACTGTGAAGAGTGATTGTGAGTGAAATGGCGTGTGAGACCAACTAGATGCAATAAATTATGGTTTATTAACAATCCATTAGCTCAACATGTTTCAGGCATCATTATGCCCATCTTCAGGAGCGCAAGACCGACATTACTGCATATGGTATTCATCACTAGATGTGCTGGCTGGAGTCTTGGGAAGCCGAGAAGCAGGCCATGTGCACACGGCCTGCTTCTCGGCTTACCAAGACTCCAGCCAGCACATCTAGTGCTGAATACCATATGCAGTGACATACGGTCTAGCGCTCCTGAAGATGGGCATAATGATGCCTGAAACATGTTGAGCTAATATATTGTTAATAAACCATAATTTATTGCATCTAGTTGGTCTCACACTTCATTTCATATTAAGGATGCACGGTCACACGAACATCAAAAGTAATTGTGTGTGGTCTCGAAGACTGATTGTTATATTTGGAATATCGTCTGTCCGTCGTTTTGTATGCATATAAGCCTTGGTGTCTTGAATCACTGTAAAAACAAAGACTTGACGTGCTTTACATTGTGTCCTTGGGGATAATGTTGGAAGATACAAGGAAATAAGATATTATAGTTTTATTGATCAGATAGACTGTGTGGTGGTTGTTAAATCCATAGTAACAGTCTTATTAAATTTTAGCTATCAGTATCAAACTAAGATTGGCAACATCCTTCGACCATGCCAGTCATCAAAGGCAGAATAAAAAACAGGGTTTGATTAAATGTGTACTAAAATTAGTTAAAATTTCTCTGCTCCAGCGGATCGTTGATGTTTGTTGGTGGATGGTATACACAAGCTCGGTAAAGGTCGTGGTTCGGAATTAGACCCTACCAAGATATGGTTTAATATGGTTGTTGTTTGACAACCTTATGATGCCTTTGGTGTTGTGGGTTCCTAATATTAATATATTAGGCAGAAATTACTATATTGCTGTTTTTCGGTAAATTGGCAGTATGTTGTATGACAACGTGTATGTTGTCTCTTTTGTATATTACGGGTTCCAGTATTTATGGTAGAGTCATTCTCTTCAACCACACACTAGCAACTAGCTGGAGTAGAGAGTTTTTAAATAACTGCAGTATATATTCTATCAGTACCTACACTTTATTCTGTTTGATACTAAAAATAGACACGAATCAGCTCTCAATCATACGTCAGTAACTTCTGTAAACTCAATATTTATCTCAGTAATTAACCAACTTGATGCACAAAATTTTTGTTTTCAAATAAGTTTATTTCATGCTTCTACATGTTTCGAGCACATGTGCTCACCATCAAGAGGTCAAAATTGTATTATACAGCCTCTGGTATCATCACACCTGTAGGTGGCAGTCCGGTGCACAGGTTGAGAGAGGACTCTCAGGCTGTGCACCGGACTGCCACCTATAGGTGTGATGATACCAGAGGCTGTAAAATACAATTTTGACCTCCTGATGATGAGCGCATGTGCTCGAAACATGTAGAGGCATGAAATAAACTTATTGTAAAACAAAAAATTTTGTGCATCAAGTTGGTTAATTACTGAGATAAATATACTGAGATGCAC
>Ga0123352_10009420_pt1 | contig 15271 bp, 10 predicted proteins | sample TergutLab28metaG_FD_89700 | JGI IMG/M metagenome (GOLD analysis project Ga0123352, IMG submission 89700) | Labiotermes labralis P1 segment gut microbial communities from Petit-Saut dam, French Guiana - Lab288 P1 | ecosystem: Host-associated > Arthropoda: Insects > Digestive system > Gut ... | reverse complement strand
TGGCGGACGCTTGTGAGTGCGGTAATGAACTTTCGGGTTCCGTGAAATGCGGGGAATTTCTTGACTAGCTGCAAACCAGTTAGCTTCTCAAGAAGGACTCTGCACCATGAAGTAAGTAAGTAAATGATAGTTCTTCATACTTCTGTTAACGGACTCAAAAACGATTTCGTTCACGACGTCATCGAACACGTTGGCGTATCCTTTAGAAGACATGAGAAAGGATTTCAAATAACATATCCACATATGACACTTTGATTATGCATTTTCCTATGTTTGGGAGAGGTAAATTCACGGCTTCTTAAATTCCTATGTCTATACTGGCACCTTAACTTCACCTGGAAATGCCCTTATACATGACGCCTGCAGCACAAATTCACATTTCTTTAGTGTTTATGTGATTAATGGTCAACGTGACATTTCTCCCCTCCCAAGGTGGGCTGGATGAAGGCGGAGGACCAGACTATCTTGACGCTTCACAACAAGGTCGTGACGCACAATTCACGGATCAGCGTGACGCACGACAATTACCGTACATGGCAGCTGCACATCCGTCAGGTGAAGGAGAGTGACCGGGGTTGCTACATGTGTCAGATCAACACCAGCGTCATGAAGAAGCAAATAGGCTGTGTCGACGTTCATGGTAAGTTCTAAGGCAAAATTCAAACCACGAATAACTGCATTCGTCGTAATCTGACCATAACTGCATAACTGCATGAGGACTTTCTACAAATCTTATTCCCATGCAAAGTTGGAGGTCAAATTCTGGACCAAATACATTATTATCGTTTTGTGCTTACCCAGACGACATAAAAGTAGGCCTACTTTAAAATAACACTGGTCAACAAAACTTAACTTCTTTTTGTCCCACGAACTTCTACAGGAGAACTTAACAGTACTTTTTGTGCTGAATTCAGATATGTATAAAGAATTTTTCTATCAGGCAGGGTTTCAAAAATACGGATAAATTTTAATGTGCAAAATAGTACTCAATTATTTCACCAACCACTGCACAAATAGCAAATTTATTTCGTTGTACAAGTTTTACAACGAAATTAAACTGTGACTACTTCTAGTGTGACTTTACCGAGGAATATATAGCTCCCTGATGATGGTCTTAGGACCGAAACATGTCGGAGCGTTTTTAATATTTTAATGTGTAAAATTTTATACAGTTTATATATGTGCAGTGGTTGGTGCAATAATTGAGTAACTCGACAACATGCACGGTGTAACAATAAAAATATACAAAATAATACTTTAATTGCTAATGAAACAGGCAGAAAATTTCCTCTAAATGTAGAGGCCAATGAATTTCGCCGGTATTTGGCATAAGGTACATCCCTCTTCAGTGTCCAGCAATAGTCTGCCAACATACTTGAGGTCCACTTGCCTTGTTACGGCTTTTCCATTGTCATAATGTCTTGGGGAAATTTTTCACCTTGCTCGTCACTGACTTCACCGAGATTTTCTGGGAAAAATCCAAGTGTGACTCCGGAAAATGGATTTTCAGACTAATGTTGCATCCCATAGCTTTGTAAGAAGTCAACAGGTCCTGCACAGCATCCTGATAATATACTGCTTTGTGATTTCCTAAGAAATCCTTGCAAATCCTCTTAAATGACAACCATGCATGTCCTTCAGTCTCATTCAGGTTTTCATCGAACTCTTTGTCTTGCATCAGTTCCATAATCTGGGTTCCTATAAATAAACCCTCTTTGATTTTTGCGTCACTCATATTTGGGAACGTATTCCTCACATATTCGAATCCACGACCGGTTTTAACCATACCTTTCACAAAGCTTTTCATGAGGCCCAGCTTTATGTGCAAAGGGGGCAGATAAATTTTCTCCGGAAGAACAAGAGGAGGATTGACGACATTTTCTCCCCTGGAGTCAGTGATGTTCGTTTACACCACAGTTTATTTACATAGTGATTCTTCTTGTCCCGGCTGTCCCACTCGCACAGGAAACAGCAGTATATTGTGTACCCGAGTTGCATTCCCAGTAACAGTGCCACAACACTGAGATCACTACATAAATTCCACTTAAATTCGTCATACTTAAACTTTCCCAACAGTAGCTTCATGCTTTCATAACGTTCCTTCATGCTGGCTGCATGAACCAAAGGAAAGGAGGGGAATCCATTTCCGTTGTGGAGTAGAACCACCTTCAAGCTCACTTTTGACGAATCAATGAACAAGCGTCATTGATCTGGGTTATATTCATGGCCAAGAACTTCCATAACGGAACAAACATCATTGCACAACACGACACCATTTTCTTTGGAGAAGAAATCCTTGAATTCTTCATGGCGTCCGCGGTAAAAACACACCTTATCGTCCTGGCGCAGAATATTCCGGCCCTTTAATCTGGAGCCTAAAAGTTCAGCTTGCTTCTTTGACAGGTTCAAACCGCTGACGTTGTCATTCAGGTCCCCTTAAGTCAGCAGGTGTGGTGCATTGGGAAAACAGGCTAATGCAAATGTTGGATCACAAACCATGTTTTTGTTAGCTTGGCTTATATCTTCATCACTTGACTCACTGTCACTCAGCGAAAGGTGTGGGTGATAGAGAAATTCTCGAAACATATTTGAATTCCGCGTCCAAAAATACATCAGAAATAGACGTTTTTCCTCATGGGACAAAATGTTTGTTGACCAGTGTAATCGTTAGGACCCAAGGATAGGATTTATGAGGCTTTGGATTACCCAGAACGCGGGACGAGTTCATAGATCGGGTGAAAGTGGTCATGGTTACCGGTGGAATTTGCGTTGGGTTCTTACAGTTTCAGAAAATGACTGTCTGAATTAATATTTAAAAACGTATCGTGTTTTGTATCTTGTTCAAATTGTTCACAGAAATTGTTCTCTTGAAATGTGAAATGCCTTTGCAGTAACCCTGTATTAATCCAAACAGCCGACATTAAATTATTAATTTAGGGTTTTAGATACAGTGTCTTACTTTATAAAGAGACCATATGGAGCGAACATAAAGTGCAAATGTTAAAGCTGGTTTTATATCGGTGGTTAGGTAGGCAAAGTGGGGAACGGAGGGAAGGGGAAATACCGTGCTGCTTGACACAGTATGGCGCAGAGGGCGCTGCATACCAGTAGCATGTGCTGCGTTAATGACTATGCAGAGGAACGTTAATTATTTCGGCAAGTTTGTATGGAGTTCGTAGTTCCTGAGAGAAAGGCTTCCTCCTTGCAACGATACCGCCATATATATCGTGTCTGAACGTCTGATTCATTGTATCGTCAACATGCTGTCTTGGTTAATGGATTTACTGACTTCGCTGTTTCTCTCATTTCAATGAAATGTACCAGTCCTATTTGAACATATCAGTGTTTCAGTACTTGAAACTCTACTTGCGCCTAGAGTAGGTCTTTCCTCGGTAAATGGAAAAGCGTCATAGATATGCCAAGCCCTCGGCCACAGTGGTGACGAGGCATGCTGTTTGGGGAGTGGTGTGAGGAGTAGACGAGAGATTTAATATTGGGCGTACTGTCTGCTGTTGGATTGACACCTGCAAAAGCAACCAAGTTCACTCTAACTGAAGATAAGTATTAATTATGTGACTAATTTTGTGATGAGTATCGAAATTTACTGTCATAATATTTAAAGCGAATTGGACATTGTATTACACCAGACCGATCATCCAATATTTGAATGTTCTGCCCACAAAGAGCATTTCAATATTTTATGTGGATCTCAAACAGCGATTTTTTTTACTGGTTCCTGTAACCGAGATGGAATGTCTTTACTGCGCGATACGAACTGAACCTTGAAATATATTTCAGGTTAATCTCGTCTTCAGATGGTTAATAGGGGCCGGGATAACGTAGTCGGTATAGCGACTCGCTACGGGATGAACGGATCGGGGTTCGAACCCCAGTGATGACGAGATATTTTATATTCCCCATATCTATTCGGTCCGGCCGTGGAACGCACACTGCCTCCTATAAAATAGGTACTGGGGTAAAGCGACCCGATCGTGGCGTTAAAAACCCACTACCATCTAGCGTCGCGGTTAATGAAAGAGTAGAGCTATGCCTATATTCCCCTCTTTGCGTGTTACGGAGGGAACTTACCTTTGAACGTTGTTACGGAATGCAGCCTTAATTATGCCTACTGGATGGCAGATATTCTCTAAGAAGTTGTCATGAATAATATATCTGAAATTAAAGACAGGGTACTCGTACTGGAATTCTTAATACTTGAACTGAAATAAATTTTGCTATGTTGTAGTGAACTCCAAGTCATTATTGGCTTCGAACACTAGTGACTGAACATTTTCTCTTGTTAGTTTGTCGATGTCCCGTACAGGAATGAACTACGCATGGATCTTGTTCGGCCACTAGATACGAGTTAATTATTCTTTCAACCTAAAAAATCTGTACAGTCTTCGAACTCGGACCTCATAGCATTCATTATTCTGTTGTAGATATGTTATTAATTATATTTGCTGACAAAAGGAACGTAAAACAAGTCGTGTATTTTATTTAAACTAATATACAGGGTTATTCAAAATGATTGTCGGGGTCATACACAATACAGTGCAGTTGCAAACTCATGTGATTTCTTTATATGGGGTTACGTCAAGGATCAGGTTTATGTTCCTTCTCTTCCCGCAAGTATCCCGGAACTGAAGGTACGAATTAAAACCGCCACTGAAACCATCACCGCTGACATGCGGAACGCACTCGATTATCGTGTTGATGTTTGTAGAATCACAAATGGTTCACATATAGAGTACCTGTAAAGTTTGTAACAAACGCTTGGAGTGTTGTTCTATTAAATGAAAAAACACATATACTCCTACCTCAAGTGTATTGTGTATGACAAGTTGTTAAAACCCCGACAATCATTTCGAATAGCCCTGTATTATATTGGTACAAACGAGTAGTAGTATAAGCTATCATTCGAGATAAAATGTAACCGGAACGTCAATAATCACAGCATATATGTCGTCGTTTAGAAGTAAAACTGGATGTATATTATCTTTATGTCTGTATTAGGTCCAATGTATATGTATATCGATGTGGGTATCTTTCTAAATCTTTTAAATCTACAGACCTATATTCAGGAAGCTTTGCATGAGCATACTACCAGTGGAGAAATACTACATTTTGTACCCCTACGTTTAATTTCGTACCAGCGGTAACACTGATGCGGTGGTTACGCGAAATATAGGGTAGTATCTGCACCTCTGTGTTTATGTATTAATTAGTTTGTTTTAAGGCCACGTTAAACGAATAAAACAAACCTAAAGACTACACCACTCCTCTCTTGAGATTTCCGTTTCAAAGCAGTAACATGTGAATGTTTCGAGCCGGAGAAAATTCATAATTTTGGATAGAAACTTTCTATGGTATAATGTTCGTAGTTGCACCGTGCATGTTGATAGTATTAAGTCCTTTATTTATCCAGCTAATGCAAACAAATTATTATAAAATTGTTAAACAGTTAAAATCATTTAAAATTATAATAGTTGCTCCAACATGTTTCGGTTTACATAAACCATCATCAGGGAGCTCTCAGCCTGTTCTTCGCTAAAGTTACAATGTTGAATTCGGTTACATATCGTTATTTGAAGTTATCGGTATTGTGGCTGCATTTGCAGCCACAATACCGATAACTTCAAATAAAGATATGTAACCGAAGTCAACATTGTAACTTCAGCGAAACACAGGCTGAGAGTTCCCTGATGATGGTTTATGTAAATCGAAACGTGTTGGAGCAACTATTATAATTTTAAATGTTTTTAACTGTTTAACAATTTTATAATAATTTGTGTGCATTAGTTGCAAAAATAAAGGACTTGTATGGTATAATTACGAACATAACTCTAATGCAAGTGTATACACGTAGGCTATACACTTACATAACAGGTTAATTTTTAGTTTATAATTTATGTTAATCTCCGAGTGTAAGTTGCTGCCATGACGTAAGTAGAAACCGCTTGCCCGCTCTGTTCAGTAGACACCAATATAAATCATATTGGTACAGTTCTTTTGTAATTTTGAAATGTGGATTGATTCTTATATGAAACGACAATTTAGTCTCGCCGGTTTTTACACTGCAAATAATTGTTCGGGAATCTGTCACAATTCCGAATATTGTAAGCCCGAACATAATTTTTGTGGTAACAAAATGAATAAACTGCACTTGTGTACAATTTTCGTTACAGAGGAGTAAATGTGAAGGACTTGAACGGCATGTAAATTTGTTGTAATATTTGACGCGTCTTACACCTCACATGTATGTAGAGGTAAATTTACAGAAGTATGTTTCATTGGTTTGTAATGTATTTAGAAAATCGAATATACAATATTACAGGCTCTGCAGTCACTATTGACTAACATGTAATAACTAAGGTAAGTTTATTTAAGTATGTGTTAGATTACATCTAAATTATGTAAAGACAAAAGCACCTCGATCTCTTCATATTTCGAATTCAAGAGGAAGGGAGAAACAGTAGCAAGCTGTAATCAGAACCTAAACGTGTACGCAGGTGGTGTTAACAAGATAAGTATTGGCAGCATTTTTTTTTGCTTAAAAATCCGACTAATGCACTAATAAATATAAAAGCCTCTTTATTCATACTTTTACACTCCCACATGTTTCAGCCTTCAAGGGGCCATCCTCGGGGAGTACTGATACAATGCGTGAGCAGGATAAACAAAATACGTGCCCAGATGTAAATATCAGATTAAAGAGCAGCGTGTGTTTTATGGTACACGGCAGGTCAAATGTCACGTAACGTTCATCACTCATGACCGTAAGTCAAGTAGCGTGTTAGCACATGGAGGTGGGTTCGAATCCTGACACAAGCTATCACAATTTTTTATGCTTTCTCCACCAAGTGTTAGGATCACCTTTGCAGGTTTATAGGCCACTCACTTATCTAATTCAAATTACGGGTTAAATAGACACATTGTCAATTGAGATCCGATTGGTCACAACTATAGCTGTAAAGTTCTAAGATGAGAAGAAGAAATGTCGAAGTCATTGTTTAAATTGTAGCCATTAGAATGGGGAATGGGAGCAGGATTAGCTCAGTCCGTAGAATTAGTAGGGTACCGGCCGACGAACCGAAGAGTCGTGGTTCTATTTCGGCAAGGAATCGGTGGAAATCCCCAGTTGTTCGTATCCAGTCACGTTTATCGGTACTTTCCGGCGAATGGATAAACAATGTAGAAGAAGAAACCGACGTCCTCTTTTCACATTTCTTGCAGCTTGAAATTCATAATTAAAAGCAATGTTATTCCTGCGGACGTCGTGAAGTCATATGTGGGTATGGCGGTATAGCTCCTATCATTCTTAAACTTGGCGTCACATGCAGGTGTGTGGTCAGCTTCATGTCCCGGCATTTTTACTCCAGAGGAAAAGAACCTCCATTATGAATTTCATAATATCCTGTATGGGCCCCGGAAATGATCGGGGGCGTTTTGCAAAAGAGGAAACTCTCGTCACGGATTCACAAGCAGGTCATCTTGTCTTTGTAATATACGCTGAACTAACCTGCAACTGATACTACCATGAAGGCACTGAGACAGAACAAACTATTCGTTTCTAAACACTGATCATTCGTAACCCGTCCACGAGACTGTGACGTGCAGTTTGTGTTCTTGTGTAAGCTGACAGCCATTAAGTGCAAGATATCTGTTTTCCAGCTGTCCTGTAGTTATGGTTCTGGACTCAGTGGTATATATCGAGGAGTTACACAAATACGCTTGTTTTCTGTCGCGTCTTCTTCATGCCCAATATTACTGAAATTAATAAGTTCAGAAGTAAATTACAGGTCTCGTGTAGAGAGTGAAGATTTTTCTTCAGGGCGTACTTTAAGCTGTAGGCAGGCGATTTCTTTGCCTTGTTTTCCGTACAAATTGTGAAACAGAAGGTTTAGATTGTCGCTTTATCGCCATCATTGTTTCTTTACGTACGTCATGTCGTAAAAACTTACTGCATTACTTCCGTAGCGGTCTTGACTTTTAAATGTAAATCGAAGAACCAAAGTAACTGTGCCACACCTTCAAAAAATTGATATGATGAGAAACTGTAAGCCTGCTTGAGTTACAGCGACAATTTATTTTAGTCCAGATGCTATTTACAATTTTTTTTTGTGCCGGCTTTTTTGATGCTTACTTGAATATTATTGGCGCTGCTGTTTTAAACCTATGGCAAAACAGGTTGCACAGTCCTTGTCACTGATGGTTTTTATTCTATGTGATTTTGTTTTGTGACACTATTATTTAATTCATAAACGATTTTATTTGTTTAGGAAATCCAGTAACATTGCAGAATAACCATTGCAGAAAATTAAAAAGTACACTGAATTCAGGGAATGTGCTTTGAATTGAGAACATTTCTATTTTGAGATTGGAGGTTTCTGCCACATTGATATTGAGGAATCAGCTCTTCTGGGTTGTTATGCTGTGTAGCACGGTTATTGACTCGTCCAGACGTTTCGAAGGAACATAGTGCCTTCTTCTTTAAGGGTCGCGGAATCCTAGAAAATTCTTTCGAAGTGCCGAAAATCAATAAGCCTGCTACTCAGCGTAACAACCCAGGATATCTGATATTCTGCTCCCTATTTTCTATCAGAAAACCCAATTATCTTGCAAATTAAAAGGGACTTTTAAGAATCACAAGATGTTGATGTGCTCTGGATAAATATTGTTCAGGACGAGGTTTGGTGGTGGCACCTGCAAACTCAGTAAAGAATCTTTTGTTGGCATATAAGGCGGATAATTGTTTGAGAAGTGGGCCGGATAGCTCAGTCGGTATAGCGACTGACTACGGGCTGGACGGTCCGGGTTCGAGTCCCAGTGGGGACGAGATTTTCAGCCCGTCCAGACCGGCCCTGGGGCCCGCCCAGCCTCCTGTAAAATTGGTACCGGGTCTTTTCCGGGGGTAAAGTGCGGCCGGAGCGTGCTGCTGACCACTCACCCCCTTCTAGTGCCGTGGTCTGGGCCACACTGGGACTCTAACGGGATCACTTTACCTAATTGTCTGAGAAACTCTCATTTCATCAAGAAGTCATTGCTCTAGGGAATCAATTCGTTACACCTTTTTTGTTTCTGTTCCATATTTTAAATTCCTACTGGTGACTGGTTAGCGCTTTGAATTGGCGAGTGTGAAGTTTAATTGCTGCATCTTGACCTGATAAGACCACAACAGCGAAACTATTGATACCGACTGACGAATTTTTAGTTGACCTTGGCAGTGGTTTGAGCTGGGGAGAATCGATCGTCCTTTGCTTGTGATCAGTAACTGGTGTAGTCCAGTTAAAAATAAATTAGGGTGAAGTGCAGTCGTGTTTTTGCGTGTAAGACAATAACATTATTTTGCATATACCAGTTCCATGTTGCCTCAGGATTCTTACAAACTAAACAAAGAACAAATGGCGACCAGTGGAAAAGCGGTCATGCAGTTATAGCGACTCAGGATCTGTATGATTTCTTTCGACCGACGTCGAGAGTGATAAGGGACTCTATCCACATTGCGCAGGCCAACTGCATTCTACTGAGTAAGAGACAGTACCTCTCTGAATATAGCTGCAGGCTCTTGCGACCAAGGAACTTCTGTTTTCCGGTTTTGCAAATCGTATATGTTATCATTTGATAGGACTACTCGGTCGAGGGGGGGGGGACACGCAGTGGCGCAGTTGGTTGAGGCACTGCGCCAAAAGCCGAAAGGTCGTGGGTTCGATTCGCGATGGTCCCATTTTTAATTGACATAATCCTTCCGGCCGCACAATGGTCCTGGAGTTGACTCAGCCTCTAGCAGAAATGAGTACCAGGTATATTTCCTGGGGGGTGAAGGCGGCCGGTGCGTAGGGCTGACAACCTTACCACCTTCATGTGCCGATTGTCATGAAATCTGGGAGCCTCAATTTTCTGGAACCTTCAGGGCCTGTCCAGGCCTGTAATGGGATTGCTTTACCTTTTACTCGGACGAGGGGTCGGTTCGTAGTAAGGACTGTACTTACACAGTAGAACACAACACAGAGAAGGTGCATACACACGTCCGTAGAGTAGTATTCGAACCCAGCGTTTGTTTGTTTGAGCGGTTCAGCACAGTCAATTCTGAGATATAGCGGCCACTGAAATCTGCCAACATCACGATTCTCATACGAAAGCATGAAATAATTTTTATTTTCATTTTTATATTTGGTTTCTTTGAGGGTTCTTTAGACTTAAAAGTTTATTTGCTGGTAATGGCTGCATTTGTTATTCCGGCACTTGCCTGGAAATGCTGAGGAAATCAATGAGAAACCTCATAATTGTCAATGTTCCTGTCGATATCCGAACACGTGATCTGTCGAACACAAAGTAAGATTTATACCCATCCGACTTGTAAAGTTCAGTTAAATAGAGAGACTGAAAGGACACGACATGTGAATTTGTGCACATTCTTCAGAAACGAAGCATAACATCGTGCATTGAGTTTCGGCTGAATAAAGTGGACACTACATTCAAGATATTTCTAGGCAGAAATGGATTTTCTAGGTGTGATAGCGTGACTCCTAGGGTCAGTTGTTGAGTTCAGAACAGCTCTCCACAGCTTCCTCCTCCCTAACTGTCTCATTCCATTCATCTGTACCTATTTCTCTTTCTCTTTCAGTCAGCCGCCTCTCTTTTCCTGTTCTATCTCTGTCTCTCACCCACCAACAGGGAGAGAAGCGAGTATCGACTAGCAGCGTCCTCGTGTTTTGTCGGTAGCGTTCGGCTTTCGAATTTCGGAGCGCTGGTACTGCACACACACACACACACACACACACACACATGGTTTGGTATTGGTTCCAGGGCTGGAGCTAAGCCCATGGCTGCAGAGGGTTCTGCGGGGAGAGAGATGAGGGTGGGGTCGAGAGGGGAAGGAGAGAGATATTTCGTGATGAAGGGGGATGCCGTGCGAAAGTGTGGGAAGGGAGGGTGCGCAAGAGATGCTGAAGTGGGTTGGTACATTGGGAGCTGCTCTTGCTAGTCCAAGTCTGTTCTGCCACCCCCTGTACCGAAACTAGTGCGGAATCTGTCCTGGCTCTGCCGATAACACATACACACACACAAGAGAACTCGCGATACTCCGCAGTTAGAGCCTTACCAGTGATGATGAAATCGTGTTAATAATTTGCCAATCATTTGGAAATCGTAACCTCTTAATTTGGAATATTAATCAGTATTATTCACCGTGCCGGTTATTATTTAACTCTTTGTTTTATTTCCATTCCGGTGGTGTCCAGTAATCAGCGCTGGTGGTGATAAAGGATTGCTTTCGCTGAAAGCGGAGATGCGAGGTTTGGACCTGGCGGCCAGGGGCAGCCTCACGAGCCGGGTGTTCACCCGGACATACCGCGCGCTACTCCGGCATGTGGTGAAGCAGTGACCTCCTTTACTGGAAGGAAGGCGATGCACCCAGCGGTGATTACACCGTAAGTACTGTTACACATTATAATTCTTCATCTGTGCATGTGTTTGTGACATATCTACATTCAGACATCGCGTTCAAAACAAACGACGGTCGCTTTACGCATTTCTTCCCCATTGATTATTTATGCGTACGTTCGAGTTGACACTGAACAGTAACATTTTAAAGGTCTGTAAAAATCTTCGGATTTATAATTTCACCAGCCTAAAATGTTTGTCATCACTGCAGTGGTATGCCTGTGTAAGAAATGTCATATAATGTTCATGTCTTGTACTACAATCTTTGTTTTATTACGATGATTTATTCAGATGCATACAAAATGTATTATTTCCAGGCTACTTTACAGACAGTGCGGGAATGACATAATTATGGAACACGATTAGAAGTTCCAGGTTTTTTTTTGTCGGATAGCATCCTTCTATGAAATTCTAAGAAGAGGGCGTCACTTTAATCATTAACCAACAAATGTACTATATAAAATTTCACATTAAAACAATTAAAATCGCTCCGACATGTTTCGATCCTAAGATCACCCTCAGGGAGGTAGGTTGTTCCTTGCTAAAGCCATTTTAAAAACATTCCACTATATTAACTGGGTGTTGTGGCAGCATATCGTGTTGTGTAAAAGTACGTTGTTAGGAATGCGTCTGGCTATGGTGTGCGTCGTGTGTTACGTAGTTAAAGACTTTCACTACATAACACACGACGCACAACACGATATGCTGCCACAACACCCCGTTAATATAATGGAATTATATTGTGAATGTTTTTAAAATGACTTTAGCAAGGAACAACGTAGCTCCCTGATGATGATCTTAGGATCGAAACATGTCGGAGCGATTTTAAGTGTTTTAATGTGAAATTGTATATGGTGCATTTGTTGGTTAATAATTAGAGTGATTCTACGAAATGCGCGGTGCAACAACGAGGATAAGAGGGTGTCGTATTTCTTTTGGTATCATTACGTTCCTTTCGTGAGAAGTTTTTTTTTTTGCGAAAAATTTCATTTAACACGTAACGGATGGTTACAGGAGACACCAGTGAAAACAGTCACATTGGATATAAAAATATTCATTAGTATAAGTACGTCCTGAAGGTGTGTTTGATGGTAATCGTGTATTTTGATGATTGTGTAACGACCTTATATCAGGACGATGTATTCAGTTGTGTTTGTTTGTAATTTACAGACTTCAGTATGTGTTACCAGTGTACAGCTAGCGGTAACCAATGTGCCACGTACCATAACATTTAAAGGCAACACATTTTCCTTATAGTGTGTACTTTTTAACGATATAATCAACATAGATTATTTCTTTAAACAACATTGTTTAATTTTTATTTATGTTTGAGACGGGTTACGTTCTTTGTGAGGTATGAACTTGTTTTATGCACAGTTTGGATGGATTTAATTCTCCAAAGGATTAAGTAAGTTTTCTGCTTCTTGGTGTTCTAAAATATGTTAGGTTTATTGTGATAAGACATAACAAACTAGTGAATGTTTGCACTTTAATATAATGTAGCGTTATGCGTGTAATGCACGTTACTTATTACCGTACGTTACAGTTAGCCTATATTACATTTTCCAATCTTTGATTAAAAAACCTTAATTTAGAACCCAGTAAAATCGTAATAAAATTAAAACCTCTTTTGTTATTTTTTACGCAGTCTTGTGACGTGGCTAACATACAGTGCTGCGTATGTAGTGTCTGTGTGACAAGCACAGTGTAGCGGCAATGTCGGTGAATGTCTAATTTGTTTGACCCAGCTACAAGGCACAGGCAAGAATTCAGGCTGATCCCTTAGGAAAGACCCTACTGTACCAACTCGGTGGGTCTAGAGTATAAAATTTGAAAAATCTGGGATCGGGATTAGAACATGTTAGCTCATATTAGGAAATAAAAATCCGTATTTTTGTTTTGTTTTGGCGCAACAGCCCCCAGTGGGCCATGGCCTCCTCAATCACGAGGTTTCTAGACAAATACGCATCCTCTGGACGAGTGATCAGCTCGTCGCAGAGACCTCTATCTGACGACACACAACAGTCACAACAGACAAACATTCATGCCCCCAGTGGGATTCGAACTCACAATCTCAGCAGGTGAGCTGCCGCAGACCTACGCCTTAGACCGCGCGGCCACAGGGACCGGCAATAACCCGTTATAACAAGTGATTATTTCTAATTGTTAGTTGGAAATATTAATGATTTGTGTAAAATATTTGGAATAATACGCATGAAATATCAAATCTGCGAGGAAAACAAGCCCCTGCAGGTGGCAAAATATTCACTCTGACGACATATATCTTTCCGCTAGTGGTCCAGGAAATCTTATTGTCGGCCTCGTATCGTATTTAAGAGACGTGTGACATTTGTTTAACTATGTGGAATTGTGAGTTGCGCAGTAGACTACTGGTGAGCCATTAGGCTGCGGACCGCAATTTGAAACTCGGCCGCGCCTTCACAATGTAGCCTGGCTTATTGCTGTCCGCTGCCACTGCGGCTGTCTCTTTAATCCGACCATAATGTGGGAAGGTCACTAAAAGAGGTCTAATTCAGTCCCATACAAAAGAAGTCTGTCATTAGATTATATAAATATGCAGACCGGCATGCTTTATACTGTGACTTACCGTATGCTGTATACAGAACATTTGAAGATCGATATTTCAATCCCCGTCTGCTGCCGAGGTTTGGGTAAACACATCGGATTAATTGCCAATAAAGTATGGAAATATCACCGTGACTCAAAGCAGCTTCATTCACATCTGTTTACATGTATTCATAATCAGATATATGCACACGTTACATATTAGGCTAGACCCAACTCCAGTATGTCTGGAATTCATGGTGGACAAAATGGCACCGCGACAGGGTTTTCCGCACTACTGTGGACATCATATTTATTCATATGTCATATCAGTTACATAAACTTAACATTACAACGACCACTCCTCCTTCAAACACTAATATATGCTTAAAAGTCTGGAAGTTAGCTGCACGTACATGATGACCATGTCATCTTCAGGCTGTATGTAATAATTAAAAGGTAAAATTTACAGCCGTAATAACAGATTTATTCAGGCTGAGATTTGATCTTGTTTTAGTAAGCAATAATACGTCTTATCCTGTTATAACTAATGTTTTCATAAATACATTATCTTGATGGCTTAAAATTGTAGCTGCGTGCAGAAAGTGTAATATGTTGAAAAGCTCCTAGATTTGAAACCGTGTATGATAAAAGCTTGTAGGCCCGATACCACTTGAAATAGTATGATAATAGATGGTCCTATCGACATAAGCTTATAGTCGGAGGATCCTAGAAGTAAAAATGAGTTGTAATTTGGGTATGTGAATCAGATATCGCGTCGTGATCGTTCTCTTAAACATCATATATATTTTCGAAGATACAAGGTAGGTCTTGGGAAATATATATATATATATATATGCAACTGGAATTCCGACGTCAATAATAGTTATATAATTTATAACTATAAACACAACCAAGTTTTGGTGTTTATAGAAGCAATATGTTTCAACCCGCGTAGGTCATATTCGGGCTAAATACAAGTAAAACACTTAAGAGGCAGTATAGGTTGCTTTCTCTGAATATGGAGGTCACTTATGCGTATTGGACCGTGCATCATCTTGATATTTGAATAAAGGTAGACCAACTTGATGACACTTGTTTTATTATGTAAATTTACTGCTCAACATGTTTCGGATGCTAATACATCCATCTTCAGGAGCTTGCGACTACTTGGTGCGTTATTGTGTAGGCTGTAATGTGCTGACTTGAGGCGTGTTGGTGTTATGTAGCGGGATTGGCTGTTGGTGATGTGGTATCCGAG